>Ga0116156_10005530_pt1 | contig 10473 bp, 5 predicted proteins | sample AD_UKC045_MetaG_FD_89891 | JGI IMG/M metagenome (GOLD analysis project Ga0116156, IMG submission 89891) | Active sludge microbial communities of municipal wastewater-treating anaerobic digesters from USA - AD_UKC045_MetaG | ecosystem: Engineered > Bioreactor > Anaerobic > Digestate | place: USA... | reverse complement strand
GTTTAAATCTTTCGCTTATGATTAATTGCCCATAGCTTAATCCGCTATGTTTAAATCTTTCGCTTCTGCTTAACTGCTTTATGCTTAATTGCTTATGTCTTACTTCTTCCCCTGCTCCAAAGCAAGGGTCTTTGTTGTCATATCCATAACAGCAGACGGCCCAAAATACTGTATAGGACCCGGGAAAAGATAGCTTTCCGTCATTGCCCAGTTGTCCCTGTTTTTTACAAGGTACTTAAACGGAGCGCCGTTTAATTCAACCAGCGCTTTCTGAATAACAGGTTTTTCTTTACCTTTTCTTCTTTCTATATTCATCATCATGGTAAGCGGAATTCCGCCGCAAATCCACTGCGATGATTTCTTTGTAAGGCACCTTACGGATGAAAGGTATCCGGTCATTCCGTTTAACGCAAGAAGCACCGCATTATAGCCAAGCGCGTAGCAGTAATTGGTGTCAAAATTGGAAGGCGCGCCGCAGCGTCCTTCGTACCCGAAGAAGTGGGTAAGCGCCGCGAACTTGCCTTTGTATTCGCTTTTTTCCTTCAATTCCTTTAACTTCCTTGCGACCATATCTATTAAAAGTTTTTCTGTTTCTATCTGCGATACCGCAACGTTTCCATGCGGATCACGGTCAAGCATAAGCTGCGATTCAATTCCGTCAGGCAGGGATTTCATAAGAGCCGCAAGCTGTTCCGGAAGCTTTGTGTAAACAAACTGTTTTTTCTCCACAATTGAAGTCATTTTGGAAAGCGCTTCTTCGTTGTCGGCAAGCACGTCATTCAGCGCGGAAATAAGTTTTTTAACTTCCGGGATGAATTCTATAAGCCCTTCCGGTACAAGCACAACGCCGAAATTCTTCCCTTTGGCCGCCCTTGCGGAAACAACTTTGGCTATGTCTTCAATCACTTTGGCAAGGGTCATGTTATTGGCAAGCACCTCTTCGCCGATAAGCGTGATGTTAGGCTGTGTTTTTAACGCGACTTCAAGGGTGATGTGCGAAGCGCTTCTTCCCATAAGGCGCACAAAGTGCCAGTACTTTCTTGCCGAATTTACGTCGCGGCAGATGTTTCCCACAAGTTCCGCGTATATTTTTGTGGCGGTGTCAAAACCAAATGAAGTCTCTATCTGCTTGTTTTTTAAGTCCCCGTCAATTGTCTTGGGCACGCCAATCACGTTTATGGGCGCGTTTTCTTTTTTGAAATATTCCGCAAGCAGCGCCGCGTTTGTGTTGCTGTCATCGCCGCCCACCACAACAAGCGCGTCTATTTTGTTCTTTAAAAGGCTGTTCTTTGTAGCTTCAAACTGTTCCGGCGTTTCTATTTTTGTCCTGCCCGACTGTATCATGTCAAACCCGCCGGTATTCCTGTAATCATCCATAAGCGATGAAGTGATTTCCATAAACTTATTTTCAATCAGCCCCGAAGGCCCGCCAAGGAAACCGATAAGCCTGTTGCTTTTATTTGCTTTCTTAAGCCCGTCAAAGAGGCCCGCAATAACATTATGGCCGCCGGGCGCCTGGCCGCCTGACAAAACAACGCCGATTTTAACCGCGCTTTTGCGCACGGTTTTATTAACGCCTTTGCCGAATGTAACAATAGGCCCGCCATAAACATGGTCAAAAAGTTCTTTTACGGTTTCTTTGTCGGAAATCGCCTCTGTGGCTTTTCCCAAAACAGCCTTAATCATCGCGGGCTTGCCCTTTAATATTTCAGGAAGCTCCGGTTTGTATTTCATCCTTTCAAGCTGAAGTTCCGACCTGTTTACTTTTGTTTTCGCGCCTTTTGCCATGCCAATATCCTCCTGAATATATAAAATACATGATTTTAAACAATAGGTGTATTATACAAAAATAAGGGTAAAAAACAAGGTTTTTAAGGGCTCTGCCGCGATTTTTGGGGGATTCGCTTCGAATCCCGCCGGTGCCTTGACAGGCAATGCACTTTTATCAATTACTATTCAGGATACCTTACGGCATCCTTAGCTTGTCGAAGTATGGCTGCCCCGAATAACGCTGATTATATTTATTTTATCTTCAATATTTCGCCTATTATCCTCTGTATGTCTGCGGCAAAAGCCTGCCTGGCCGGTTTTTTTATCCAGTTTGCCGTGTCAAGCAGGTCAAGATCAAACTTGTCCATCTTTTCCGCAATAACCGGCGGGAAAACCCCTGCCGCCTTTGATTCTGCGGCTTCAAATATCACTTTCCATTCCGGCTTAATGCTGTTTGCTATTTCCCGGATGTCAATTATATCCTTTACCTCATCCCTATCCCTGAAAGCCGTTATCTTGTTCGACAGGATATTCATCAGATTGTCTATTTTTGAGTATGGTGCATTTTTAATCTTTTCCGGATTGCCAAGGTAGAAAGGGATGTCATTTACAAACTCCACTTTTAAAACCCCTCCCGCAATGATCCTGGCGAACCTCTCGTCGTTCATCCTTATTTTAAACTCTATGCCGTCGCGTTTTGCGGCCTCAAACAGGCTTTTCAGGTATTCGTGGAATTTGGGGTCGTCGTTTATAAAGAAATCAAGGTCATCGGAATAACGGTGGTTAAAATAAAAACGCGATAAGGCGGTACCACCGGTGAGGTAAAAAGGCGTACCTGCCTTTTCAAAAGCGGCAAGTACCTTATCCTGCAGCGGGTATATTGTATTTTCGTATGACATATTCAATCCCCTGTACGCGGGTCTTATTACGCAGGGTAGCCTTCAACATGTCCCAGTCCCTGGCTATGCGTTTTAAGCCGACTATTTCTATAAGATCATAGTACCCCATGCCTTCTATTGCCCGGCGCTCTGCCCAAAGGCGGTCAAACCCTCCGGGTTTTATCTCGGAATCCAGCATTTTAATGAATTCATCCTCTGTGATATTGTAGTCCCACAATACCTCTTTAATTGCCTTTTTGATTTTTTCAGTCATTGTTGTTCACCTGTATTGATTATAACAGATAAATCCCGCTAATAAAGACATTTTTACCCGTAATTTCCCTTATTTTGCTTGAATTTAACAATATCCTCATTGGGCACATCCTGTGAAATGGAATCAAACAGGCCATCCAAATACGCCTCGGAAAACACCCTCATCCCCTCGCTGTCGTCTCACCCCTCTGTATTTGTAAGACACCCTGCTGTTTGATAGTATAATTAATTAAAATATATTTGCCGGCTATTTTTGTAGTTTGCTGAGATTTTATAATAAGTTATTAAAATCTGGTAATATTTTATCAGGTATCAAGTCAAGACCTGACCCTGTTTTTTAAACGCAACGCTTCTTTTTTTGTTGCCTGCTTTTTAACTTTCCTTCAATCATTTTTAACTCTTTCTCCGCTTCAATAAAATCCTTTTCCACAACAGACTTCGCGTTTATCTTTTTTTTCCTGTATTTTTCAAATTCTTCATGTGCTTTAAGCAGAGCCTTGTCATGGCTTATTTTGCCGGCATCCGCAAGCAGGTTCCTTCCGGACAGTTTCAGGAAATCGTCAAGTTTTTCAATCCATGCTTTCATGGTCATGGGTATGTGATTTAACGCCTGTATTTCAGCAAATTCAAGGTAAGCCGTCACTATTCTGTTAAGCATGTCGAGTTCTTTCTCATTAAGATAATTTTTGGCAATTTCGGTTTCATCCCTGTGAATTGCCGCGCCAGACCAGTTTGTCATGCCCATATTGTCTTTTGAAGCATCCGCCCTGCCGTATATGACTTCCGCGGCTGTCTGCCCGTGCGCCGCCCAGTGCATCTTATTCTGAACAACCCTAAAGAACCGCTTTGTTATTTCAGCATCTTTATTATAATCCACGCTTGTTGCATAAATGTCCAGCACCTTTCGCCAGAACACCTTTTCCGAGGACCGTATATCCCTGATACGTGCAAGCAATTCCTCAAAATACCCTCCGCCGCTTGCCTGCTTCAACCTATCATCATCCATGGCAAAGCCTTTTACCATGTATTCTTTAAGCCTTTGCGATGCCCATATCCTGAACTGCGTGCCCCGCACGCTGTTTATCCTGTAACCAACAGAAATAATAACATCCAGATTGTAGTATTCCAGCTCCCTGTTTACAGACCTTGCGCCCTCTTTTTGAACTGTTGCGTATTTTGCAACAGTTGCCGCCTCATCAAGTTCCCCTGTTTCAAATATGTTTTTCAGGTGCCTGCTAATGCCTGATTTATCCACCTGGAAAAGTTCCGCCAACTGATTCAGCGTAAGCCATACAGTCTCTTCCTGCATGCGTGTCTGAATTTTTATCCTGCCGTCTTCCGTTGTATAAAGAAGAAATTCCGTTTCAACAGGCATTTTTCCATTATCAGCCATCTCACACCCCTGTTCATTTTCAGATTTTTCAATGCAGTTTCCGAGGATTCCCCGGTAACTGCGAATTTCCGGCATTCCTTGAAAGTTACTTTTGTATCCAATTCACTCTGTTGTCCGAAAATATCAGACAACCGGCATATAGTTCAGAATTTATACGTATTATACACTAATAATTCCCCTTGTTCCTTTCAAACTCATCCAGCCTGCCCTTTATATCCCCCAACTGCCTTGCGGCAATTGACTTGCACAGGTCATCCAAATACGCCTCGGAAAACACCCTCATCCCCTCGCTGTCGTCTATGGCCTGCATCAGTTCTTTGTTATGGAATTGCTGGGCGTAGAGCAAGGCTGCTACCACTATCTCCGGGGCTGAATACATAAGAAAGAGTTCTGTATTGGCGATTATCTGGCAGAAGTTGGCTATCATTTCCGGAGCGCAGAAATACGGGTCATAGTTTCTGCGCTTTGTATATTTCATCAGCCGTTTAAAATCTTTCTTTAAATCCTCTATAGCCTCTTCTTTGCTGAAATATGGCTGGACTATGTCGATAGGCATTTCCGGAGGAATCTTGGCGTGCGGCCTGGTCCATGCGCCTGTCAGCGCCCAGATATTGCGAAGGTCATCTAAGTTTACACGCCCCGGATCTGCATACATTTCTCTCAGCTTATTCCTGCCGCTGTTATCCGGCTCAGGCATGCAGTCGTGTTTTATATCTATCTCTTCCGGCGGCGACACGCCTTTATCATATTTGTCCCAGACTATGGCTGACGCCACTATGTGCTTGCATACCCCCGGCCCGCGAAACGGGCACGTGCAGGATGTGTCTACGTTTTTTATTTTCATAGTCAGCTTGACGGTATAGTCCTGCGTGCCCTTTACAATTGCGGAAAAGGTTTTTGCCTTCATTTCGAGTACTTCAACCTTGCCTTGTCTCTCCAACTCTTCACCACGATGCCAAACTTTTTGCGTTGTGCGCGGAAGCAGCTTAAAAGCAGCTGAATAGAAACGGGGGTTAGATTCCATCATTTTTTATCCCTCTTATATTGTTGTTTTCTGTCCACATTTTTGCTTTTCCTTATTCCTAAACCCCAACTCCTTATCCTCAGTACTTCCATCCCCTGTGCCAGACTTTTTCAGTAGCGCGATAAAGGAGCTTACAGGCAGCTGAGTAAACGCGTAGATTAGGTTCTGTCATTTTTGACCTGTCTCAGATTTCATTTCGGATTTCACAAACTTCAATTCAGGCAGAATTATAAGAATCTCGCCTTCCGTTCCTTCTTTCTGCCAATACACAATATAATTTATTCTGGCTTCCGATGGTTTAAATCCTTTATTTATAAATTCGGTTATTTTTTCCTTATATTTCTTTGAAAATTTCACAATAAGATTGCCTTTTTTATCAGCACAGCCATCATCTGTAATTATTAGTTCATCACCGCTGTTAAGATTTGACAGGATATTCTGTTTAGAAATGAAATAGTCCAGCCAGATGTCCTTGTGAGTTAAGTGCATCACCAGTAAATTCGACGGATTATACCGATGATTGTCATTGATCCGGACAATATCTTTAGCGGAGATGTTGTCAAGGTAATTGCCGTTTAAGTGAATAGCAAGACTGTGTTTTGCCCTTGTCATAGCGACATATAGCTGGCGTTTTTTCTCATCGTTTTCAGGATTGAATCCGTCCAGCATTATAATTACATTGTCAAACTCCCTGCCTTTAGACTTATGAATGGTTGAAACAAGAATAGTTTCTCCGCTTGCACGAATGAAGTCTTCAATTTTCGATTCTTTTACAAAAATTTCAAAATCTGACTTATATTTCCTTTTAGGATTGCTTAATTCGAAATCCTTAATAAGGTTAAGACAAACATCAATTTTTGTGCTTTTGCCGAATTTGTATATAAGGTTTTTCTTTGCGCTTTCCCAGTTGCTGTCGCTGATAACGTATTCAACTCCGGATGAATTCAATTGCCCTATAAAATACCTGACTTCCAACAAGTCAAACAGGTTAAAACCGTCATTGCTTTGGATCAGTTTTGCGGGCAATCCATTATTTAATAAAAGCCCTGTTATTTGTAACGCTTCAGAGTTCGTACATGTTAAAACGCAGGTACTTCCTGTAAAACCCGAGGATAATACGCTCTTGAAAACCGGCTCTATCAGATTTGAACCTGAATACCTAATTATTTTTAACAATCCGTTCTCGTTTGTATTGGGGATGACCGGAGTCTCTTTGATGCGATGGCTGATTCTTTTTGCAAATTGATTTGTAAATTCTATAAGATTTGATTTGCTTCGATAATTTGTAGTTAGTTCAACTTTTTGGGCCTTTTGTTCGGAAATGAATCTTTCCATATATTCAGAGCTTGCCCCCCTGAATTCGTATATGTTCTGGTCATCATCACCAACGGCAATCACTCTCATTTCTTCATTTTGCTCCATTAAAGCTTTTATCAATTCAAACTCGTGAATATCCATGTCCTGGGCTTCATCAATGACTAAAACTGTTTTTGCTATATGGTTGGGTTCAATATCATTGTTTCTGATTCTCTCGACAGCTTTGCTGATAATCGTCTGCGATTCATCAATTGAACCGACCTTGCCCAACAAATCGAAACAATACGCATGGAAGGTTTTTATTTCGATAAAGACGGCTGCATTTCCTATTAAATCCAGGAGGCGTTTCTTAAATTCAGTTGCTGCCGCCCTTGAGAAAGTGACCATCAGCAGCTGTTCGTGTTTTACGTCTTCCATAAGCAATAATGATGCAAGCTTGTGGACCAAAACCCTTGTTTTTCCGCTGCCGGGGCCCGCCGCCACAACAATATATGGCGAACTGCTGTCTTTTATAATGCCTAATTGAGCAGGCGATAATTCCCCGAAGAGCTGCCTGAATTTCGCAGGAGTAATATTTCTTTTTATCTCATCCTGTCTGCCGCCTTTAAAGTACTTGCCCAGAAAGGACGTGTAGTTCAATTGAAAATAATCATCAACAAACCGCAGAGCCTCCTTGTAATCGCTTATCATTTTTTTCGCGTATTCACCCACAATATGAATCTGGCGTATTTTATTTTCGTAGAATTGATTCAGTTTCCTGTAATCTTCGGTTTTATACCTTCTTTTATTATCCTGTTCAAGGCGCTCAATTGTCAGTTTATTATAGACAACCATAAAACCGCCTTCTATTTTTATTGCGTCAATCCTTGATAAATAAAACAATGCGTCTTCAATGTCGGATAGGCTGACATTAAGCTTCAATAACAGATTTTGCTTTTCATATTCATTTTTTAGCTGATGCACCGAAAATTCAACCAAAACTTCTTCCTTATCCGGTTCATCAGGCGGCATATCTTCGGCACTTTTCCGGTAAAGAAAATCGACGATAAACCCGGCCAACTCATGCCTTTTTGCAAGCTTATCCTTTAAATCCTTTTCTGAATAATTTGACAGAATTGCCAGATGATTTTTTGATAAATCATTCTGTTCCCTCTTTATCCAGTTCTTTATCACCCATAAGTTGATTATGCTTCTTATCTTATTGGGCGAAACATCATCGCACCCGTTTTCTTCAGCCTCTTCATTAAGTTCCTTTATATGAAATAACTTTTCTTCCTCTTTGAATTTGGATGCCAGGAACCTTTCTATTTTAGCAATTGATTCCGCTATGCTCATTGACCGGTTTTTATTTTCGTTCTTTTTAATGAAAGCCGTCAGGTCTTTTGTGTCCGCCAGTATCTTTTCTTCACGCAATAAATTAATGGCATTAATGACCTCTTCTTTTACTATGCCCAAATGGTCTGATATGTAGTCAATCCTTGCTTCCGCCTCTTCACCTGTCGCCTGTTTTCTGCTTTTGCTTGAAAAAAGTTTTTTAATGATCCTGACCGCATGCTGCTTCTGCGGCCCGGTAAATTTCTCTGATTTGTTTATTTTATCCACGGCCTCCTGCGCATTCCTGCACAGGATGCTGTTTGCGTAAATTCGGGGCATATTTTGCCCCCGTTTAAGGTATCCTGCCTCTTCCAGTGCCGATATAGCCGTTTTAACCCTTGTTTCGATGTCAGCCACATTGTCGTCCCAGCCCGCTTTACGCGCAATTTCCAGGGCAGAATTTGAAACTGTTGCCCTGAAACGTGTAATATCTTTTATCGCTTTCCAAATCTGCTGAATTTCCTTTATGTTCAATTTGGTTTGATTCAGTAAAATAAAGTGCTTGTTTAAATCCTCTTCATTGTAAAGGGCATAACAATCCGCGGTAATATTCTCATCCCTTCCTGCCCTGCCGGCTTCCTGAACGTAATTTTCCAGGGAATCCGACAATTCATAGTGAATGACCATGCCGACATCTTTTTTGTCAACTCCCATCCCAAAGGCTGATGTCGCGACCATTATATCCACATCACCACGGATAAAGGCATCCTGATTTTCGGACTTTTCCTGCTTATCCATTTTGCCATGATATGGCCTTGCAGGATAACCGTCCTCTGACAATCTTTTGGCTATCTTGTATGCTTTTTGAGTCCTTGAAACATAAATAATGGTCGGGCAGTTTTTTGCGTCTATCAAATTTCGCAGAGCATCATACTTATCCTCATCATTTTCTTTCGGGATTACCTTGTATTTCAGGTTGGTACGTGCCGCTTTAGAGCTGAAAGTTTCCAGTTGTAACGACAGTTTTTCCTGAAAATAATCCTTTATATCCTGTATTACATTTTGCTTTGCGGTTGCGGTAAAGCACGAAACCGGTATCTTATTTTCCAGATTTTTCATTTCCTGCAGATTCTTGATAAAATCCCCTATATAAAGATAATCAACCCTGAAATCCTGGCCCCACGATGAGAAACAGTGCGCCTCATCGATCACAAACCTGACTACATTCCGCCCAAGCAGAAGGCGTTCAATTGATTTTGACCTTAGTGACTCCGGCGAAATATACAGTATGGAAGCAGAGCCATTTTCGACCCTCTCAAAGGACTTTGCCCTTTCAATCGGATCAAGCAAACCATTGATCGTGACTGCTTCTGTAATGTTGGCTTTCTCCAGGTTATCCACCTGATCTTTCATTAAGGACTGCAAAGGTGAGATAACTACCGTTAAACCCTTGACGCTTTCTCCGCTCATCAAGGCCGGAACCTGAAATGTGACAGACTTGCCGCCACCGGTCGGAAACACCGCTATGATAGACTTATTGTCAATGGCCGCTTTAACAGCATCCTCCTGCAAGGTTTTTCCATCATAGGTCCTGTAAGAATCAAACCCGAAAAATTTCTTTAATCCGACCTTTGCATCGAGCGATTTATCGCAATAAGAACACCCCTGCAGACAAGAATTATTTCTTAACAGGTACATGACCCTCTCAACTTCAGGATAATTCCTTATTATCCAGGGAGGGGTTATGGAATATCGGCTGTCAGTATTTATCAGGGCCAGGCAATATGCCAATTCTACGGGACTATTTTTAACTATTTTCCCCAGATCAACATGCCGGCATATTTTGTCTAAAAACCCGGTTCGTATCAGATTGACAGCGTTTATATCTGAGTAATGACTATTTGCAAATTCAAAAAACGACTTAAATTCCTTTTTATCAGCCAATAGCGCATAATATATCTGTTTTAATTCGTTATTTAACGCCCCGAACGCTGATAATTCATCGTAAAACAGGTCTTTTGCCTTGATAGCGTCATTTAAAGGATTGTTCAGCTCTTCAGTTTGCAGCTTGTCATCTTTTAGCAGCGCATGATAGGGCTTGGCGGGAAACAACAAAGGTGATAAATACAGAGTGTCAATAGGTTTTATCTTAGAAATATCGGCATTTGCGGCTTTTTGAATATATTGTAAATCATGCTTAATTATATTATGCCCGCATATGTATTCCTTGCCGTTAATAAAACTCAAAAGCTCCGGGACCGAATTCGAATGTAACTGCAACCCATCCCCTGTAATAGCACCAGCATCAAGGATTTTTTTGCTATTTACATCTACTTCGACATCTATAAAAACGATATCGCTTTGCAATTGTTCTTTGTGATAACCGTATTTATCCGACATAAATATTCTCATTATGCCATTGCAGGAAGTCTTTTGCAGGCTTGTCAATTGGCGCGTCAGGCATGTTTGAAAGCTGTTTGCCGTGAAAAGCGTAATACTCTTTG
>Ga0116156_10005519_pt1 | contig 10481 bp, 13 predicted proteins | sample AD_UKC045_MetaG_FD_89891 | JGI IMG/M metagenome (GOLD analysis project Ga0116156, IMG submission 89891) | Active sludge microbial communities of municipal wastewater-treating anaerobic digesters from USA - AD_UKC045_MetaG | ecosystem: Engineered > Bioreactor > Anaerobic > Digestate | place: USA... | reverse complement strand
GTTTTTAAAGGAATCTTTCGGTAATGCAAGCTCCATCCACTCCTTCGGTCGGGAAGCCGCCAACGGGTTGACCGCAGCGCGGGAATCCGTTGCGGGCATTTTAGGATGCACGCCAAAGGAGGTGCTCTTCACCTCCGGTGCGACCGAGAGCGACAACTTGGCGTTGCGTGGCGTGGTGGCGGCCAACCGGAAAAAAGGCAACCACATCGTCATCAGCAGCATCGAGCACCCGGCCGTGCTCAACACAGCCCAGGCGCTGGAAAAAGAAGGCGTGCAGGTCACCTATTTGCCGGTCGACAGCGACGGTCTAATCAAAGCGGAGCAGGTGAGCACGGCACTGCGTCCAGATACGATCTTGGTTTCGGTGATGTATGCCAACAATGAAACCGGTGTGATTGAGCCGATCGCGGCCATCGGCAAGATTGTGCGCGAACGCGGCGTTCTGTTTCATACCGACGCAGTGCAGGCGGCAGGCAAGCTATCGCTGAATGTCGACGAACTGCAATGCGATCTGATGAGTTTGTCGGGCCATAAAATTTACGGTCCGAAGGGCGTAGGCGTGTTGTACGTGCGCCAGGGCGCGAAGATTGCGCCCCTGATTACCGGCGGGCATCACGAATTCAACAAACGGGCAGGCACCGAAAATGTGCCGTCCATCGCCGGTTTTGCCAAGGCGCTGGAGCTGGCCGAACAGCGGCGCGAAGCGGATGCCCGGCGCATCGGTGAAATGCGCGACAGATTGGAAAAACATCTGCTGGAGTTACTGCCGCAAATTTTCATCACCGCGCATGGCGCGCCGCGCTTGCCCAACACTTCGCATTTGTTGCTACACTTCATCGAGGGCGAGGGCTTCCTGATGCGTTTGTCGCTCAACCACGGCATCGCCATCAGCACCGGCAGCGCCTGCACGAGCGGCACGCTGGGCACCAGCCATGTGCTGGACGCGATGGGCTTGCCCAAGCAGTTGGCCAACAGCGGCGTACGCCTCTCGCTGGGGCACAACAACACCATGGAGGAGATGGAGTTGGCGGCGCAAGCCATCGCGCAGGAAGTCAAGCGGCTGCGCGACATGAGCCCCCTGTACGACAATTACCATAACGGTCGTATAGCTGATGAGGATCGTCGTCAGTACGACATATGGGCGTCGAAATAACCGACGGGGAGGAATCGTGCGGATCTCAACCAAAGGACGGTATGGTTTGCGGGCCCTGGTGGATTTGGCCGCTCATTACCAGGATCGGCCGGTGTTGCTCAGTGAAATCGCCGAGCGGCAGACATTGAGCAAACGTTACCTGGAGCGCCTCTTCACGCAACTTCGCGACAACGGCATCCTGCGCAGCGTGCGTGGCGCATCGGGCGGCTATATGCTCAACCGCAAGCCCAACGAAATTTCAGTGACCGAAATTCTCGAGGCGTTGGAAGGTTCGCTCTCTCCGGTCGAGTGCATTGTGGATTCGCAATTGTGTTGTCGCACCGAACAGTGCGTCACCCACGACTTGTGGACCGAACTCAGCTCGACCATCCGCGAAAAACTCGACAGCGTTTCGCTGGAAGAACTCAAGGACAAACAGTTGGCCTACGAATGCGAAAACGCCAACATGTATTACATTTGACGCCCTCGGGCGAATGGATGAGAGGACGATATGTACAGCGATAAGGTCATGGATCATTTCACCAACCCGCGAAACGTGGGGGTGATCGAAAACGCCGACGGCATCGGCGAAGAAGGCAATCCGATTTGCGGCGACATGATGACCTTTTACATCAAGGTCCGGGACGGCCGACTGACGGAAGTGAAGTACAAAACGTTCGGTTGCGGCGCGGCGATCGCCGTATCCAGCATGATCAGCGAAATGGCGCTGGGCAAAACGCTCGGCGAAGCCCTGGCCATTTCCAATAAAAGCGTGGCCGAGGAACTCGACGGTCTGCCGCCGCGTAAACTGCACTGCTCGAACCTGGGCGCCGATGCGCTGCACCTGGCGATTCAGGATTACCTTTCGCGCCATCCGCAGGAAGCGGCCTCGTTGAAGTTGCCTGAGCGTTCGCGTGAGGATGTCTACGAAGAACGGTTCGGCCGTTTTGGTCACGGTCCGGCGCCGACGGAGAATGCCGAATGATCAACCTTCGCCGCGCGCTTTTTTAAGCAGGTTGCTTGTCGATTGTCCACAAACCAGTTCCACCCGCACCACGCGCCCGCCGCGCGCCTGGACGATGTCGCTCCCCACGATTTCAGTGGGGCCCCAATCGCCGCCTTTGACCAGCACGTCGGGCTGGATTTGGGCGATAATTTGGTGCGGCGTCGGTTCGTCGAATACGGTGACGAAATCGACCGCCGCGAAGGCGGCCAGCGTTTCCGCTCGTTCGGTCTCCGGATGTATCGGCCGATCGGCGCCCTTGTTCAGTTGGCGTACCGATGCGTCGGAGTTGACCGCCACGATCAGTACATTGCCTTCGGCTTTAGCCTGTTGCAGCAGACGGACATGGCCGACATGCAAGATGTCGAAGCAACCGTTGGTGAACACGAGCGTGCGTCCCGCTGCGCGTTCGCGCTCCAGGCGCGGCAACAACTCGCCGAGCGCAAATACTTTGTCGTAAGTCGTTTTCATGGCAGGTAAATGATGAAGTCGATGCGGTCGTTTTTCATGCGGCCCGCATAGGTTTCGTTGTCGGCAATTGGCCGTGTCGCGCCGAAGCCCATCGGCGTCAACCGTTCGGTGGCGATGCCGTGGCCGACCAGCAGGTCGCGCACCAATTCGGCGCGCTGCTTGGTCAGGGTCAGGTCGGCATCCTCCGAGCTGCGCGCATAGGTGTGGCCCTCGATGCGCACGTGCAAATCGGGATTGCGTTTAAGCGCGTTGGCGAAGGCTTGCAGATTGGCGATCGATGCGGGCGTCAGATACAGCGAGCCGCCGAGGAATTTCACGTCCGGCAGCAGGATGAACTTGCGGCGCGTGGGAATCCGGTCGGGGCATCCGTCGTCGTCGAGGAAGCCGTTGATCGTTTCCGGATGATTGGGGCAAACGTCTTCCGAATCGGCGATGCCGTCGCTGTCGTTGTCCGGATCGGGACAGCCGTCCAGATCCTGGTAGCCGTCGACGTCCTCGGGTTCGTTGGGGCATTGGTCGAGTTCGTCGAGAATGCCGTCGAAATCGTTGTCCGGATCGGGGCACCCGTCGTTGTCCTCGAACCCGTCCATGTCTTCGGGATCGAGCGGACATTGGTCTTCCGGATCCAGGTAATTGTCGCCGTCGTTGTCGTCTTCGGGAACGCCGTCCTCGTCCTGGTACTTGTCGTAGTCTTCGGCGCGGTAGGGATCTTTGTCCTCGATGTCGACGATGCCGTCGCCGTCCAGATCGGTGCGGCAATCCTCGCAAGCGGCGAGGGCGATTTCCAATTCCTTGTCGGCGCGCGCGAGGTAAACGTCGGCGTCCATGCGGTTCCCCGCTTTGGCGGAGTTTTCCGCGAAGTCCAGATAGGCTTCGGCGGCGGCGAAATGCTCGGGCGAGCAGAATCGCGCGCCGTGTTCCCGAGCGATGAGCAGTTTCTCCTGTGCCGGTTTGAGTTGATTGGAGATGTTCGGTCCGCAGCCGATCGTCGCCGTGAGCAGCAGGCCGGCAAGCATGAGGGTGAGGATGGCGGCGGCTTGTTTCACGGAGCCTTCCGGAATTTGATCGCGTTGTTGTACGCGAGGTTCGCCTGATCGTAGGCGCGGTTCAGATACAGCCGCGCCGCCTTGCGGTGTCCGTTTTCCTGCTCGACCAGAGCCCGTTCATAATAAAGTTGCGCGCTGTAGAACTCGTAGGGGCTCTTCACTTCCGCGCCGGACACCTTGGCCGCCTGCAACGCCTCGCGCACCTGGACGTCGGTGATGTCCGGCACGGTCGGCACCGAGGCGCAACCGGTCCAGACCGCCAGGCACAGCAGCATAAGGACAAACAACAACCAACGGCGAACCATCGATTCAACCTCGGCGGATTTATTTGAAAACTATACGCTATGGCAGCGGTCGGCTGTCAAGCGATTCTCCTGTTACGGCAATTCGACGGCAAAACCGCCCGCCGTCTCCGTGAAGCGCCATTGCGTCTCGGTCAGCCGCGCCAGAAACCGCCGGTCGTGGCTGACCAACAGCAGTCCGCACTCGCTTTCGGCAAGAGCTTCTTCCAGGCACTCAATGGAAAGCAGATCCAGGTGGTTGGTCGGCTCGTCCAGCACCAACAGCCAGGGCAAGAGCGACAAGCCCAGTGCGATGAGCACCTTGCGGATTACGCCGGGGCTGGGTAACTCCGTGGCGAGGATGCGCTCGGGATCCGAGTCCAGGCGGCGGATCACGGTCATCGCCGCGCCCAACTCGTCGCGGCCGAGGGAGCGCAGACGATTCATGATTTCCCGCGAGGCGGCGATGTCGATTTCCTGCGGCAGATAAACAACCTTGTCGTCCGGCAGCGATAGCGAAGCGATTAGATAGCCGATCAACGTGCTTTTTCCAGCGCCGTTGGGGCCGGTCCAAGCGATCCGCTCGCCGGGTTGCATCGACAAGGCCGGGAAGCGCAACGTTTTGCTTACGCCCAAGGCAAGTTCGCCGGGCGGCAGGAAAAAAAGCGTGTCGCGGCGACATGGTTCGCCGACGAGTGTGATGCCGTGACGGTAGCTTTTTTTGATGGAAAGTTGCGCCCGTTGCTCCTCGACGCGTTGCGTGCGTGTCTGCATCTGGCGCAGCAATTTCCCGCCTACCGCATCCTTGCCGGTCAGGCGCGCCGCATCGATCTTGCCCTTGGCGTCGCGGTCTTTCGCGGCGATTCCTTTTTTGGACATACGCCGTTTGGCGCTGTCGGCTACGGCGCGCCGTCGCACCGTTTCACGCTGCAGGCGGCGCATCTCGCGTTTGATTTGGTCGTCTTGCCGACGAATCTGCGCGCGTTCGGCTTGGCGCAGCGCCGCGCCGGTCGAGTAATCGCCGGGGATTAACGCGACCTCGGGCGGGTCGATGAACAGACACTGTGTGCACAATCGGTCGAGCAGATGCCGGTCGTGGCTGACCAACAGAGCGACGCCGCGATAGTCGCTTAATGCGGCGATCAGGAGGTCGCTCGTTGGCGCGTCCAGGTGGTTGGTCGGTTCATCCAACCCGACCGCCGGCGGATCGAGCCATAAGAAGGTGGCGATTTGCGCACGTTTTCGCTCGCCGTGGCTGAGACTGATCCAGCGGTCCGGCCAATCGTGTCGAATGCCCAACCGCCCGCACCACATGCGCGCATGGCCGTCATCGGCAGCGAGCATCTCACGGAAATGAGGCGGCACATCGTCGGTTCGTTGCGGGCAGTACAGCGCATCCACCGGCGCCGTTACCGCGCCGCGATCGGGAACCAGCAGCCCGGTCGCCAGTTGCAGAAAGGTCGTTTTGCCCGCGCCGTTGGCCCCGACGATGCCGGTCCAGCCCGGCGTCAGGTGCAATGACAGCTCAACAAACAGCGGCTCGGCCATCGCGGGATAACCGAAGGTCGCCTGTTGAAAGCGTATGTCCAGGGGACTTCCCGCATGTTTCATCGCCATTTCGTCAACCTCGCGAATGATGGTTGCGTTGTGCACATACGATGCGGTGTCGGGAAGTTCGTGAGCGGCGCTTGCCGCGGGGCGTTCATGATTTTCGACGGACGATCGAGCTCACTGACTAGCCCGGCAACGCGGTGACTAGCGAGCGTCGATCATCGTCTTTCCCTCCGGCAGTTTACGGCGGACATTATGACCGCGTGTCGCGGCGGCGTCAACGAGTGTGCGCGGTCCGGTGCTACACCATGCTTTTCACCTTGTTCATCACATCGTCATAGTCTGGTTCGCTCCCAATTTCCGGCACGAGTTGGATGTATTGGATCACTCCCTGTTCGTCGATGATGAACACCGCGCGGGCCAGCAGGCGTAGGTCCTTGATCAGCATGCCGAATTTTTGACCGAAATCGAGATCGCGGTGATCGGACAGCGTAACGACCTGCTCGATCCCGGCATGCCCGCACCAGCGCGCCTGGGCGAAGGGCAGGTCGACGCTCACGGTGAGAATCGCGATGTTGTTGCTGAAGTGCGCGGCCAGTTCGTTGAAACGGCGCGTTTCCATATCACAGATAGGGGTGTCCAGCGAAGGCACGAAGCTGAGAATGACGATCTTCCCCCGGTAGGCCGCCAATTCGACCGGGCGCAGGTCGTTGGCCAACGCGGTGGCGTTCGGGGCCGCGTCGCCGACCTTCAACGTCGGTCCCAGCAGCGTGACGGGATTGCCGTGCAAGGTGACCATTCCGGTTTTTTCTTCCATGGGATGCTCCTTGGTGAATCGAAGGTTGTTTTCACGATTTGGTTTTCAAAATTATTCTTTGATGGAAACAATGTAGACACGCCTGGCGGGGCGTCAACCGACGGCGATAAATATTGCCCCGGCGCGCTTGACGATCGCCGGTCCATCCGGCACCTTGTGGACAAGTCGGGGAGGAGACGCGATGCGCATTGTCGGGTTGGCGGCCAGTCCGCGCTTGAATTCGAATTCCGAATTGTTGTTGGACGCCCTGTTGGCTGGGGCGCAGTCCCGCGGAGCCGAGGTGGAAAAAATCCGCCTGGCTGAAGCCGACATTCACGCCTGCGTCGGCTGTGAATTGTGTTCGCTGGAGGGCGTCTGCCAGTTCGACGATCGCGCCAATGAGATTTTCGCCCATCTGCTTGCGGCCGATGTCGTGGTGCTGGCCACGCCGGTCTATTTTTACTCGGTGACCACGCAGGCGAAATTGCTCATCGACCGCGCGCAGGCCTTGTGGGCGCGCCGTAAGCTGGAGCCGTCCGCCGACGAACGGCCGCGTGGGCGCGCGGTGTTGCTGGCGGTCGGAGCCGGTAATGGCGAACGATTATTTGATGGAATCGTCTTGACCGTCCGCTACTTCGTGGATACGTTGCACAAGGATTTGACCGAACAACTGTTTTTTCGCAACGTCGAGCAGAAGCGAGCAATTCTCGCACAACCGGAAGCGCTGGCGCGGGCGCGGGCGCTGGGTGAGTCGCTCGTGGCGAACGAGGAGCAACGATGAGCGAATTGAAAATCGGCAACAAGGCGCCGGATTTTTCCTTGCCCGACGCGGACGGCAACATCGTCAAACTGTCCGACTTTCGCGGCAAGAAGGTGATTCTGTATTTTTATCCGAAGGACAACACCTCCGGCTGCACGCGCGAGGCTTGCGATTTTCGCGACGCGACGCCGCAATTCGACGCGGCCGACGCGGTGATCCTCGGCGTCAGTCCCGACAGCGAGGCGAGCCACCGCAAATTCCGTGACAAGTACGATCTGCCGTTTGTGCTGCTGGCCGACGTCGATAAAAAGGTCGCCGACCTCTACGGCGTCTACCAGGAAAAAATCATGTGCGGGAAAAAGTCGATGGGCATCGTGCGCAGCACCTTCGTTATCGACGAAAACGGCAAGCTGGCCGAGGAAATGCGCAAGGTGAAGGTGGACGGCCACGTCGCGGCGGTGTTCGAGCTGATCAAGCCCTGAACGTCACTCCTCGGCTTCCGGCGCGATCTCCAGCACGCTGACGAGCGTGGCGGGCGAGTTGTAAAACGGCGCGCCTTCCCCCTGGAAAAATCCGTGGTTGAAAATCAGGTGGATCGTCAACGCCGAGTAGCGTACCGTTTGGCCTGTGCGCAAATTTTCTACTGTGTACACCGTCTTCTGATAGACGCCCGGATGCGGCCAGGGGCAGGGGATCTTGCCGCGGTTTTCGTCGACGATCACTGACCACTTGCCGTCCACTTCGACCGGCGCGCCGAAGCCGCCGGCGCCGGCGTTGCCGATACGACGCATTTCGCGGGCGATTTGTTCGTAGCCGACGCCCAGACGCAGGCAAGCGGCGTGTTGTTCGTCGAGGATCGCGGCCAGGTCGCGCTCGTCGCGCCCGAGAAATCCGTCGCGCGAGATGTCGCCGGCCTTCATTTTCGCGGCCGCTTTGAGCAGTTGTGGCGTCATCTTCATCGGCGCTGCTCTCCTTAGGAGAATTTATCGTAAAAGATCTCTGATGACGGCATGCCGTTTTTTGGTCAGCACGGCAATGCACGCATCGATCATCCCCGGCGAGCCGCACAAGTAGGCCTGCGAACCGGGGATGTTCTCGCCCAGGCGGCCGACGACGTCGGTGATCAACCCGGTTTCGCCCTGCCAGCGATCTTCCTCGGCCGGCTTGGACAACGCGGGAACGAATTTGAAATTCGGCAGTTCCTTTTCCAACTCGGTCATCAACGCGCGGTGGTACAGGTCGTGTTGCGAAACGGCGCCGAAAAAGAAGGTCACCTGGCGCGCACTGCGTTGCGCGGCCAGATCCCGCAGCATGCCCTTGAACGGTGCGAGGCCGCTGCCGCCGGCGATCATGATGACCGGCTTGTCGCCGTCGCGCAGGAAAAAATCGCCGTGCGGGCCGTTGACCGTCACCTCATCGCCCTCTTTGAGGATCCGGTGCACCCAGGTCGTGCAGATGCCCTCGGGCACGTAACGGATGATGAATTCGACTTCGTCTTTTTCGAACGAGGGCGAGGACAGCGAATACGCGCGGTAGACCGATTCCTCGACGTCGCCGTACTCCGGCACGGTCAGTTGCAGGTACTGACCGGTCTGAAATTCGATCGCTGCCGGCTCGATCAATTTGATACGCACTTCCTTGATGTCGTGAGTCAGCGTGGTGATGCGCGTGACGCGCCCGCGGTATTCCTTAATGAGGAACAACTCGGGCGGAATGTGGATTTTCAAGTCTTCGCGAATCTTTACCTGGCAGGACAGGCGTATATTGCTTTTCTGTTCCTGCGGCGTGAGCCAGGATGTTTCGGTGGGCAGCACCGGTCCGCCGCCCGCGGCTATTTTCACCTTGCAGTAGCCGCACGAGCCGCGTCCGCCGCAGGCGCTGGGGATGAAAATGCCCTCGGCGACCAGCGCGCCCAGCAAGTTGCCGCCGCCCTCGACGGTCAGCGTGCGCGTGCCGTCGTTGATGTCGATGGCGCATTCGCCATAGTTGGCGATGTAGCGGTCGGCCAGTTCCAGCACGACGGCCAGGATGGCGCCGATGCCGCCGATCACCCCCATGCTGACGATAACTTCGATCATCTCATTGCACCTGAATCATGCCGGAAAAGCCCATGAACGCGAGGCTCATGATGCCGGCGATGATCAACGCGATGCCCGCGCCGGCCAGCGGTGCGGGCACGTTCGAGCGCGCGATGCGCTGCCGGATGCCCGCCATGGCCACGATGGCCAGCGCCCACCCGACGCCCGCGCCGAAGCCGTAGGCCACGCTTTGCAGGAAATCGTAGCCGCGAATGATCATGAACAGACTCGCACCCATGATGGCGCAGTTGACCGTGATCAGCGGCAGGAAAATACCGAGGTTGATGTAAAGCACCGGGCTGATTTTTTCGATGAGAATTTCCACCAGTTGCACGAACGCGGCGATGACCACGATGAAGATGATGTACCAGAAATGCTCGAGCCCGGCCGGGATCAGTACATAAAAGTAGACCAGCCAATTGAGCGCCGTGGTCGCGGTCATCACGAAGATCACCGCGAAGCCCAAGCCGTAGCTGGCTTTGATCTCGCGGCTGACGGCAAGGAACGAACACATGCCCAGGTAATTGGACAGCAGAATGTTGTTGGTGAAGATCGCCGCGAACAGAATCACGAAAGGATTGATCTCGACCATCAGTGCTTATCCTCCCCGGTGCGATCGGTCCAGCCGCGAATAACCCAGATCAGGATGGCCAGCATAAAAAACGCGCCCGGCGCCATGACCATGATGATCCACTTGGTGAACGATTCAGGCAGCAACGTGATCTGGATGGCCGTGTCTTTGAACAACGTGCCGAAGCCGAGTATTTCGCGTGGGATGGCGATGGACAACAAAATCGCCGAATAGCCCAGGCCGCTGGCCAGCCCGTCGATCAGCGAGGGGAAAACCTTGTTCGACGAAGCGAACGCTTCGGCGCGGCCCATGATGATGCAGTTGGTGATGATCAAGCCGACGTACGCACCCAGGGCTTTGCTGATGTCGGGCACGTAGGCTTTGAGCATCAGATCGAAGAGGATGACCCACGCGGCGATGATCAGCACCTGCACCATCATGCGGATGCGCCGCGGCGTGACGTTGCGTAACAGACTGACGGTCATGCTGCTCATCACCGTTGCGAAGACCAGGCCGATGTCCATGATGACCGTGTTGATCACCAGGTTGGTCACCGCCAGCGTCGAGCAGATGCCCAGGATCTGCCGAAAGACCGGGTTGTCGACCCAGAAGGCGTTCCAGAAGATTTTTTTCGTCTTACTCTTGGCCATCGCCGGGCGCCTCGGTGGTTGTCGGTTCCGGTGCGGTCAATCCCTGTTGCCGCAGGTAGTCGAGCAACAGCGGCAGGTACTGGTGCCACTGCGCGAAGTTGTCGTTGAGGAACTTGCCCATGCCCACCACGGTCGTTTGCGT
>Ga0116156_10005515_pt1 | contig 10484 bp, 10 predicted proteins | sample AD_UKC045_MetaG_FD_89891 | JGI IMG/M metagenome (GOLD analysis project Ga0116156, IMG submission 89891) | Active sludge microbial communities of municipal wastewater-treating anaerobic digesters from USA - AD_UKC045_MetaG | ecosystem: Engineered > Bioreactor > Anaerobic > Digestate | place: USA... | reverse complement strand
TATGAAAGATTTATTTGCAAATGAAATTGAAAAGTATAATACTACTGTTGAAAAGGCAAGGAGAAGAGTTGAAGAATTAAGTAAAAAAGGTGAAATAAGTGAGGAAATATTGTTTAAAGAATATGAATCCAATGGAGTTACACCTGAAATCATTATGCAAGTTGCTAAAGAAAAGAAATTGAAAATAGAAATACCTGAGAATTTTTATACTAAGTTAACTGAGAGACATATTTTCAATGAGAAGAAAGAAGAGAAAGTTAAATATAATGCGGAAGGATATCCAAAGACGGAAATGTTATATTATGAAGGATACATTGAATGTGAATCAAAAGTATTAAATATTGAAAATAATGTAGTTGTGCTTGATAAAACTTGTTTTTACCCTGAAGGAGGAGGACAAGCGTACGATGAAGGTACAATTAATGGAAATAAGGTTAAGGAAGTATACAAATATGAAGGAGTTATTTTTCATGTTTTAGAAACAGTTAAGGGAATAAAAAAGGGAGAAAAAGTTATTTGTGAAGTTGATGGAAAGAGAAGAATGAGTTTAATGAGGCATCATACTGCTACACATTTAGTTGCTGGAGTATGTAGAAAAATATTGGGTAAACATATTTGGCAAGCTGGAGCAAGTAAAAATGTTGATAAGGCAAGTTTGGATATTACACATTATAAGAACATTACACAAAAAGAAATTAATTTAATTGAAATGGAAGCAAACAAAATTGTTTTAGGGGCAATTGATGTTGAAATTAAGGAATATGATCGCGGTGAAGCGGAAGAGAAATATGGATTTATATTATATCAAGGTGGAGGATCACCAGGAAAGAAAGTTAGGGTGATTAAAGTGGGAAACATTGACGTTGAAGCGTGCGGTGGATTACATGTTGAAAATACATCTTACATAGGTTCAATAAAAATAATTAAAACAGAAAGAATACAAGATGGTGTTGTTAGGTTAACTTATTGTGCAGGGGAAGCTGCTGTTAATTATGTACAAGAAATGGAAAAAAAATTGAAAGAATCGTGTGATGTTTTCTCAGTTAATTATAGTGAATTAGGTAAAACATGTGAAAGGTTCTTTAATGAATGGAAAGAAAGGGGAAAAACAATTGATAAAATGCAAGAGAAATTAGTTGAAATTGAATCTGATAAATATAAAAATGGAATATTTGAAGATTTAGAAATGGACAATAAAACTATGGTTAAAATAGCAAACAAAAATATAAGTGAGGGTAATTGGGTTGCACTTATAAATAATGAGGGATTTGTTGTAATTGGATGTTCTAAAAATAGTGGGAAAAATGCTAGGGAAGAAATGAATAATATTTTCAAAAAGAAAGGTAAAGGAAACGGTGGAGGTAATGAAACTTTAGCGCAAGGGAAAATTAATTGAATAATTCTTTGATTTTTTCTTTATCTTCTACGTTATAGTAGAATTTATCATTAATTTTTTCTAATTTAACAAATATTTTTTTCTCCTTGGAACATAAACGGTAAGGAGAATCAAAAAAGTATTTTTTCATTTGTTTTTTTGTTTTGTTTAATGGAATTAAATTATCTAATTTTTCTTTAACTTTATTAACAAAAAAATATGTTTTTTCAATCTCCTTTATTGAAAAGAAATGTTGGCCATTAAAATTTTTAGAATAGATAGTAATAGTTAAATCATTAAAAGTTAAATTTAATGTTATGGGAGCGTATTTGTTTTTTGAGATTTCCTTATTTAAGTATTTAGCATAATCAATTTTTTCAAGTAATGAAAGTATTGATTTTTTATTATAATATTTGAAAGAACTATTTGTTTTGTTTGCTTCAATTATGTCTTCCTTTTTTAAATAAAGAGAATTGTTTGAAGTTAAAACGGGAATTATAAATAAGGAATTGTTTTTTATGAATTTGATTTTTCCTTCTTTTATGTTTTTATAGAAGTTATTGTTCATATTTGCTATTTGATTTATTCCTTCTTTAAAAGAAATATGTGTAGATAAAAAATCTTCATTTTCAGTTATAAATTGTTTTAATTTTTCAATGTTTTCTTGAGTTGTGTAATACCCAAAATCGTTTTTGAACATTTCAAATTTTAATGTTGAATATGCTTCGTTTAAAGTTAAATAAAAATTGTTTTCTTCTTTAGTTATTTTTTTCCATAAAAGTTTACGTGAAGTGTTTAGAAGTAAACTTAGGTCAGTTAAAGTATATTCGTTCTTATTGATTTTATTAGTTTCCAACAGTTCATTTTTTTCTTTTTGAATGTTACTTTGAACTTTTGCTGTAATAAGCATGAATAAAGAAAATCAGGCAAATAATAAAAACGTTTTGATATTTATAAATATTAATTAACGATGAAATTTAATCTTCATAGTATCTTCTTTATATTGTGGGATTAAATGTATATGAACGTGAAATATGTCTTGTTGTGCCTCACGGCCATTTGAACATATTAAATTATAACCATCCATCTTATATTTTTCCTCATACAAAGGAATTAATTTTTTAATTGAAGAAAATATATGGATTGAAGTTTCGTTATCAATTTTATCAAATGTTTCGTAATGTTTTTTTGGGATTATTAAAGTGTGGCCTTTAGTAATTGGATTTATATCTAAGAGAGCCATTACAAAATCATCTTCATAAACAATAGTAGAAGGTTTTGTTTTATTTACAATGTCACAAAAAATACACATGAGTTAATATAAAATAAAAAATTATTTAAACAGAGGACAATCAATCACGAAAGATTCAAACTCACCACCTTCGCCGGCCACATTTACTCCATACTTTTTGTTTAATTTTATTAGTTCTTCAATGTCTTTTTCTGTTATTTCCCTATTGAGCCATGAGTTGTCAAGACCTTCCGCGGCAACTTTAGTGAATATGAATTTGAATTTGTCTTTTAACAATCTTCTCATGTGTAGTTCTTGATCAACGTGCCATAAAGGGAAAAATACGCGGAGGCCGATTTTATCAGAAATTGTTTCAATACGTTGTCTTTGATATTCTGAAAATAAAGCTCCGGTGATTACACCTTCTATTTTATATTTCTCTTTGGCCTTTTCAAGCGCTTCTTTTAATTGTTTTAATTCTTCTTCTTTTTCACCACTTGTTTCAATTAGAATTAAGGGAATATTCATTTTATGAGCGTGTTCTTTTACCCTATCAATTTCTGGTGTGTGATACATGTATGAATCTTGGTTTTTACTTTTAATAGAAATAAGACAGGAAATTTCGTAATTTCTTTGTTTCATTAAATAGAGAGCGTAAGCACTATCTTTACCTCCTGTGTATAATGCTCCTAACTTTATGTTTTTCTTTCTGTGCAAATTAAAAAGATGTGAAGTAATGTTTTTAGTTGAAAGGGAACGTAACAAGTTCATTGATTTTGTTCCATACTGTGCTGCCTTCTTTGGGCGCATGTAATATTTATCATTTATTTTGAATTCATTTTTCAAAATGTCGCGTAATATTTTTTTTTCATATAGTTCTTTTCTATCTAATGATAGAGAAGAAAGAACAAGTGATTTGTCTAAATAGGGAACACGCATTTCTTTACTGAAAGTCATTGCTAATGAATTGTTTCTGTACAAATCTCTTTCATAAATGTCTCTAAGTGAAGAAATTAATTCATTTTTAATTTCATTTTCAGCTTTAAACCTGTGGTACCCGCCAAATATTTCATCGGCACCGGAACCACTAAATATAACTTTACTTTTGAATTTTTGTGATAGGGAACAAGCGTAATATATTGGAATAGCAATACCCACTTTAACAGAATCGCAGGAACTTATTCTTTCCATTATTTTCTTAATATCTTTTTCTATATTTTCCTTTTTAAATTCAATTTCATTTAACTTGAATGAATATTCATTACTGAAATCACGTGCGTATTTAATGTCTTCACTATCCTTTGAATATGAAGTTATTAAAGTAGGTTCGTAACCTAATTCACGAGATTTTAATGCTAAATATTGTGAATCAATTCCACCTGAAAAGAGAATTATGGGATTGTCAACTATTCTTTTTTCTACACTTTTAGAAAGTAAATTGTTAATTTCTTTGTAAGAGGAAGAAGAAGGAATTAAAGAAAAAAAATCATTATATTTTATTTTAGTTTTTTTTGTTTTTACATTGTGAATTAAAATTGTGCGCGGGTGAAGTTCAATCAATTCCTCTATTCTTTCTGAACTGAATATAAGTGGATTAAGTGAATAGAAAAGGGGAAACACACCTAAGGGATCACGGAATGCATAAATTGTGTTATCTCTGTAATAAATACATGCATAGTCACCATCTAATTCATTCATTAATTTTGTAATTTCAATTTTATCTTGTGATTCTAAATATTTAAAAATAAATTCTGCATCGTTTCTTGCTTTTATATCATATTTAATACATAATTCTTTCCAGTTGTATATTTCACAGTTGGCCAAAAAAACTCCTTGGTCTTCAAATGGTTGTTTAACGTTTTCTCCTACTATTGAGAGGAGGTTGTGTGTGAATTGTAAATTATCTTTGATTAGGGAGGACTCTGAATCTGGGCCTCGGTGAGAAAGGGAGGGTAAATTGTATCCATAGATACATAAGCTGATTCCACACATACTTCTATAATAAATTATGAATAATTTAAATTGTTTCTCATTTTTATTCATATATGTATAAAGTTGCAATTTCACTTGGTGAAATGACATTGAAAGGTTTTCAAACTAGAAGTAAATTTGAAAAGATATTGAAAGATAATTTAAAGAAATCATTAAACATTACAAAAATAAGAAAAGATGGTGGTAAATTTTTACTTCAAATTGATGAAGAAGATAAAGAAAAAATTAAATATAAATTAAAAAGAACTTTTGGGATTGCAACGTTTGCTTTTGTTGATGAATTTAATTTTACTACATTAGATGAACTTAAGGAAAAAATTAAAGAAAAATATAATGATATTAAAGGTAAAAAATTTAGAATTACAGGTAAAGTATTGAATCATAAAGGAATGAATTCCATTCAATTACAAAAAATATTAGGTGAAGTTTTATTCAATGAAGGTGGAATAGTTAAACTAAAAGAATATGATTTGGAAATTTTTGTTTATTTAAGGGAAAATAAAGTTCAAATATATGAAGATATTCATAAAGGTCCTTACGGATTACCTTTGGGAAGTGAAGGTAAAGTTTTAGTTTTATTTTCAGGAGGATTAGATTCACCTGTTGCAAGTTATGAAATTATGAAAAGAGGTTGTAAACCTATTTTCTTGTTTATTAATTTGGGTGGAAAAGACCATTTAAACCAAGTTTATGAAATATATAGAAAATTGTGTGACGAATGGGCGAATGGAATAGAAATTGAGTTTTATGTAATTGACGGTAAAAAAATAGTAAATATAATTAAAGAAAAAATAACTCCTTCTTATAGACAAGTTGTTTTGAAAAAATGTTTTTACACTACTGCAGAAAAAACATGTATAAAAAATAAATGTGATGCTATAATTACAGGTGAAAATTTAGGACAGGTTTCAACTCAAACATTAAAGAATTTGAATGCGATTCAATCTGGAATTAATAAATTAATTGTAAGACCTCTCATAACTTATGAAAAAGATGATATAATTAAATTGGCGAAAAACATTGGTACATATGAATTATCTTCAGGAATTGGGGAATTATGTAATATATCTGATAAAGGTGGTGTTAAGACTGCTGCGAGTGTTGGGGGGGTTGAGTTTGAGTATTCTAAAATAAGAGAAGAAATTGAAGAATATTTGGAAAATGTATCTATAGATACATCAACATTTCAAACTCCAACACAAATAGATTGGAATAATTCAATAATAATAGACTTATCTAAAGAAAAAATAAACATAAACAAATTAAAAAAAGACTTTTTTTATATTATATGTTGTAAAGATGGTATTCAAGCATCTATTGAATGTGATATACTCAAAAATTTAGGTTTTAATTGTACTTCCATGAAAAAATCTCAAATTAAAAAATGAATAGTGGAAGTAAGCTATTTTTTAAAATAATATATTCAGTCTTTTTTATTTTTAGTAGGGGGAGGGAGAGAGGTATTGTTCTATTATTATATATTATATTAATTTATTAATATTTTGTATCTATAGATACAATATGAAAATAATATATAATTTAATGTATGTTTATGATTTAACCCCTTCATCTCGTGAAGCAAACAAAATAAAAAGAAAATTCTATTATCATATGAATAAATTAGATCCATTTATATCAAAGGCAACAAAATCAGTTTTCTTAGCTAATAAAACCCATGAAAAATATATAGATAATTTCTTTTTCAAGTTTAAAGGTAATGTTACAGTATATAAATCAGAAATAACCTCTTTTACTATATTAAAATAAAATTAGATGAATAGTGGAAGTGTACCCCCCACTCTTTATTTTTTCAATTATTCTTTATAATCATTATCAACAATTATAACATCGCCGACTGATTTAACATACTTATAAAGAATACTTTTTTCTTTAAGTATATGTCTTGCTTGTTCTTTAGAACCTACAGAAGATAAAGATTCGAGTGCTACTCTAATTATTTCTCCTTTCTCCAAATCAACAATAACATCTTGAACTTTTCCTACTAATCTACCATTAACAGTAAAGATGTTCATTCCATATAAGTTTGCAATATTTACCACCATTGTATCACCATGAATATATCCATAGTAAAGTATTTATTACTAACTATTTTTTATTACTCATTTAACATGTCAATAATATCATTTAATGAAGAAGTTATTTTTTTACCCTTTTCAGTTAATTTAACTATTTTTTTCCTACCTAATGTATTAAATTCAACTAATCCAAGCATAGAATAATGCTTAAGCACTTTAACTGTGTGAGGGTAAGTTAATCCAGATTTACTATTTAATGAGGAAATGCACCATTCTTTATTTGTATCTCTTAACAAAATTAAAATAGAAGTAGGCCTTTCCCTTAAAAATGGAATAATCATAATAAAAATAAGTAAATAAATAATTTAAACTATTCTCAAAGAAATATTTTTCTCAGTGGTTTCTATTATATGAGAATATCCTCTATAATGTTTATTTGCTTTAATCCTTACATCATATGTTCCAGGTTCTGCTCTATGATTGGAATATAATTCTATTTTAAATTCTTTATTTTCATCAGGTTTGAGAGTACCTATTCTGATTTCTTTTCTACTAACTGCCCCAGTTTTATCAAAACCCATTTCTCTTGGAATTTCAATTACTACACTTGTTAAATTTTCTTCTTTTTGTAAATTTTTAACATAAATTAACATCTGTGTAGGTCTATCATCTCCCTTTTTCATTCTTAAAGGGGAAAATTCTATTTTTACATCATAAGGCATAAGTGTCATTTAATCACTATATTAATTTATGAATGTTAATTTATATATTTTTATACATAAGTTTTATTTATGGACTTAATAATTAGAGGAAATACGCTTACGTTTGATTGTACAAATTCCCCTTATGAATTTATGAGCTCTGATTTTATTAGTGCTCACATAAAATCAATGATTACTTTAACGAGGACAGACTTTGAAAAAATTAGATATGAAGAACAACTTGTTTTTGAATTGGAAGGAGTAAAAACTAAAGTTATTTTATCTTATATAAGTTTCCTTAAACAGGTAGAAAAATTAATGTTAAGAGATTCAATTTATGGTAGAGAAGATGATGATTCATATGAATTAAGAAAAAGAACATTACAAAAGATATTTGAAGAATTAATAATGAACCCATTGGTTGCAGAACAAACTATAATTGATTATAAAGAACCACAACCTACAAAAGCAGTTTATTATGATGCTTACAAAAAATATAATGGATTACTTCAAGGGATTTTAAAAGGATTAAAAGTCAATAAAATTTACCTTCTCATTAAGAAAAAAGGAGACATGAGACAAGCGTTCATTTACATGTTGAATATGAAAATGATGAAACTTGTAGATGGTTTAGAATTACTTTTACCTGAAGGTTCTGAATTAAAAGATCATGAGATGGCAACATATGATTTAGAATATGGGTATAAAATTTCAATTTATGACGTTCCAAATTATGAATCTTACTGGTACATAATTGAAAATCCAATAATTGATTCAATAAATGAGGAGTTTATTAAACAATCAAGAAAAATGATTGCAAGAGAAATGAGTTTAATTTCAAGTGTACAAGTTAAAGATTTCAATTTACTATTTGATATAAAAACAAGAGAGTATAGAAAATATTTTCTTGAATATTCTTCCAAAAATAATATTTCTTTAACGATGGAACAAGCACTTGCTTTAGGTAGAGCTTGTGCTTCTTGGGTATGTGGTTTAGGAGAACCTATGGAAGCCATTTCTTTAGATAAAAGGTTTATAACGGATATTTATTTGGATTCTGAAAATTCTCCTATTTATTTAGAACATTCAGTTTTTGGAGTATGTCATACTGTATACCGTTACAATTCAAGGTTAGTGGATCAAATGTTTAGTAATCTTTTAGCTTCAGAACCAAGTGTTACATTCAGTCATAATAATCCTATTGTTGATTTAGTTCTTAAGAGGTTAAACATGAGGTGCCATTTACAGGGGCCTCCAGCTACTTTTGGTGAAAGACAAGCAGCGTTACGTTTAATGAAACAAACTCCATTTACGTATGCAGAATACCTAAATTATCATGCATTTTCTGCTTTCTTTGCAGGGTATGATGATATGATGGTTTTTTTAGGTTCTTCTGAAGCTATTTTAGGATTGAAAGGAGTAGGTAAAACTTCATTTACTGCTGCTAAAGTGGTTTCAATAGGTGCGAAAACAAGAATTATTCCTATTCAAGATATTGAAGAAATACCTGTAATGTCTTACCGTAAAAGAGGATTTCATATTGGAGTTATGCGTTCAATGGCTTCAGATAGAGAATCTGATGAAACTTCTTCAACATTATCATTAGTTGCATTAACAAGTGCTACCTTACGTATGGGTGATGCAGCATTAATAATTAACGAAGTACGTTCACGTGCCTCTATTCAAGGTATAATTAACCTTTTGAACACACAACCAGGAGTTTTCGTTCTTTACAATTTACATGCTCAAAGTTTGAAAGACATAAGAGATAGGTTTGAACTTGTGTTTGGTATTCCTGCCGCAAGTATGTTTGCTACGGATAGATATTCCTTCTTAAAGAAGATTAAATTTGGACGTAAAAGTCAAACTTATAGATTATTGGGAACATGTTATGAAAGTAATATTGAAGATAAAAAGTTTGAAGAAATATTTAGGTTTGATCGTGGAGAAATGATTGAAGATTCTGTATGTAAAGCATTGTTTATGGATAATCCTGAGCTTGATAAGTGGACACTTGAAAATTTAGATTTGGGAGCACTTTCAAAGAATTTAAAGATAAAATTTGTTCCGCCTGCCTTGAAGAGACGTTCAGAGGAAAGAGGAACATCTGTGGAACAAATGATAATGCAAGCTGCATTTAAGGGTAAAATTTATTCACAGATTCTTAAGTCCTTTAAAGATACAGGATATTATGATTTGCTTGAGATGGATTTTGTTATTAAAGTTTCTTCTGAGGCCAATAAACTTCTTAAAGATCTTGAAGATGATAGGGGGAACATAGATTTTGCTAAAGTTGATGAAAAATGGCCAAAAACCTATAATAAATTGTTAGAGGAAGAAGTAGTTTTCTTAAAGAGGAAAAAGATGGAAGATACTGAAAAGGAAATTGAAGTTGAGGAAGAAACATAATCCTTTATTATATTTTTCTTTTTAATAAGTGACGTGAAGTTAATATCTCATTTTTCAAAACCTTCTATTAAATATATCGATAGTAAATTGAAAAAGAAAATATTAATTGAAGACATAATACAAGTACAAGAAGATTCAATAGAATTCACAGAAAAGTTTAATTTACCTTCAAAAATAAATGTATTTTATAAAATTTCAGAAGAATTAAAAAGAGATTCTGAAAAAATTGCATATTACTATGGAACACATGAAATTAAAAAAAGAAAAATAATTATTTTTATAGATGCTTTGTATAAATATACGAAACAGATACATAAAGAAGATAATCTAAAAGAGTATGTTGGAAGTGTTCTTATACATGAATTATGTCATGCCCGTGAATGGACAAACAAATTACCTATAACTTATGATGAATATAATTATCCCTTAAAAGGAAAAGAAAATTTAATTTATAGTTGTTATGATTTTATAAGAGAATTTTATGCGGACGAGCAAAGTTTTTTTTATTTAAAGCAAAATGGAATTTCTTATAAAAAGGAAAATTTATTTTTGTTTTATGGCCACCTTTTAGAAAAATTTAATTCACCTAAAAACATGTATAAAAAAATAATTAGATTAATTAATGTATCACGAGTGTATTTTAATGAAAATTGGTTTGATTATATTTCATTAAATCCTCCTTCTTTTGATGATTTTAACCATCCGGAAGATTATGTAGAATCTATTCTTTACCCCTGAAC
>Ga0116156_10005510_pt1 | contig 10489 bp, 9 predicted proteins | sample AD_UKC045_MetaG_FD_89891 | JGI IMG/M metagenome (GOLD analysis project Ga0116156, IMG submission 89891) | Active sludge microbial communities of municipal wastewater-treating anaerobic digesters from USA - AD_UKC045_MetaG | ecosystem: Engineered > Bioreactor > Anaerobic > Digestate | place: USA... | reverse complement strand
GCGCTTGTTGGCTCGTGTGCCGCAAACATCCCAGGACAGCCTAACCACAAATATAAAAATCCACACACCGAACCCTTGTGAAAACACACCGTGCGATACGACCAACTATTTCAACCACAAAGAACCCAAAAAGCGCATAGAATCAGAAAACACTACACGCGGCATCTATCCCTATCCCCATTTTTTATTGGCCGCCTATTTTATGCGCGATCTCTGTGGTCTATGTAGTTAATTCCTACAGATTATCTACAGATCTTCTTGTCCTGCGGTTTTTTCTTTCTACCGACTACAGACTACGGACTACAGACTCTTTCGCGTTCTATGCGCTCTATGTGGCCAACATCACGTCTTGTCTCCGGGTTTTTCTTCCTACAGCCTAACGCCTAACGCCTACAGTCTAATCTTCCGTCTGTTTCGCACATTTCGTGGTAAAAAAATCCGGAAATCTCTACCACGAAAGACCCGAAATGAACGAAAAGGAATACTCCATATTATCCCAACCATCCACGGCGATGAATCGAATTCATCTCTCCGTGATCCCCGTGTTCTCCGTGGTTTCAATACGTGGCATCTTGGTTTTTTAGAAATGAACCACGGTGTTCACTGAGGGCACTGAGACAATGTCCCATCCCTCTGCGAATCTCCGAGCCCTCGGCGGCTCTGCGTTGGATAATGTGTCCATGAAAAATCCTGGGCACAAATCAGATCGTATTTTTCAGCCGTGAATGAGAAAAAAGAACTATGAAGTTGTCTGGTTGTATTAATGTTCGTTAAAAATGTTTGGCGGGAGAAGAAGAGGCATTTCATTGATACCACATTCAGCTTTCAGTTTCTCCATAAATTCTTTTTCATCTAAACCTTTCCATACTGTTCCTCGGTTTGTTTGAATGATGAAAAAGCCTTTCGCATCACCAACCGCTTCTTGTCCTTTGGGCATAGTACCTATTTCTCCAACAACAACTTCTCCTATCGAATTCCAGACGCATTGGTGATCGCCTTGCTCTGGAACCCCTAATCCGTTTCCCCCAGATTCCGCACCTATAATTGCATATGAAGTAATATTCGGCCCAATAACATGTTCATATTGCCCACTAAAAGTGTTGTTTTCTTTTTTCATAATCTCAAAAATATCAGGTGCAGTTTCACGAATTTCATAGTAATTGGGCAAATAAACAGTGTAAACTTGTTCTTTTTGTTCTTTATAAAAAAATTTCACAACAAATACAAGAAGCAAGAAAACAATACATGCGAAAATTAACCAATACCTTTTTCGAATATTCTTTAAGAACACTATCAAAGACCCCGTCTTATATTTTTGCATTTTATGGCAATTATTATAATCATTGTTCAAATTACCTTTTATATAGGATCTTTAAAGCAGGCATTTCATTAATGCCACATTCACTTTTTAATATCTCAAGAACCTTTTCTTTATTTAGACCTTTCCATACCAGCATACGGCGAGTATGCACGACGAAAAAACCCTGTGTATCAATAGGTTGCCCTTCAAGCAATTTCTTCAGTCTTTCAGGAAAATCACCAATTTCCCCTACAACGACTTCTCCCACAATTGCATATTCAATTATATTTGGACCAATAACACGAACGTAACTGGCATCGCTAAGATTTGCTTGTCTTCTCAGCAAAGTAAAATTTTCGTTCTCTATTTCCCAAATTTCGTAATGGTTGGGTAAATATATTGGGGAGAAATGATAAACAATATTGTATGCTGAAAATAGAACAAAGAAGATGAATAAAATACATACTACCTTCATGCATCGTCTTCTAAACGAATACATAGAAATTCCTTTTTATCCTCTTTATTCATTGATATCAGTTTTGTACGATATAACTTAAAGGATCAAAACGTACCAGAATGTGAACTGTATTCAGCAAACCAGCCTTTGATTTTGTATGGAGTCCCGGGTTCAATGTCTTCTCTACCAAAAAATAATTCATTAAAATCATCCTCAAACGAGAAACCGTGGGTACAATTGGCATTATAACGCCGGGTGCAACAATCTGCTTTACCTTTACAGTGGGAATCGCCATTCAAATGTATAGTGCCTAAAACAAAGAGAATCCAATCCCAAATACGAAAAGTAATTAAATGTTCGTGATAAAAACTAGCCTCGAATGGTGCCTCACAACAGGCAGGATCATAATTACTACATACTTGCCTAGCTGCTCTTATGCATGCTCCTTCAGCTCCCTGTTTTTGGAGCTCGACAGCATCTCTAACCCGCCAATGATTTCTTAAATCATTGATTCGCCCTACATCATTAAAAGAAACCGTTACCCCGTGACCAAACCAATAGTGATTAAAAAAATCGTGAACGCCCCATGGCCCATGAGGTGGAAATTCATCATGGGCCAATCCAAGAGGATCTACAGCATTTGCTGGTGAGTCCATAACATATGCATACATATTAAGTCCTGCTGCCATCCCGAGGGGATCTCTCGTCAGCCATCTTCCTGACACGGGGCTATAATACCGGAACGGGGCAAAATATAGCCCAGTTTCTTTTTCTAACATATGGCCGGTGAAGCCTCGATAGAGTTCGCGGCCGGATTGTAGATACGTTTCGCCGTAGGGCATGAACTCATAACTTGCGATGGCGGCCTTATTCTGGTCGCGGAGGGTCCGTACGCTGCCGAGGTGATCGCCCATGTAATACCGGTAGCTGCCGGTAGAGGGATCGCCACCGGGGATTTCCGCCATACCGGGAACAAATGTCGCGGCGAGGTTCTCAATGTCCCAATCCGCATCCGGGTCGGTGTATTCCTGGATGGGATTCCAGCCAAGGTCCCACCGCCACCAGGTGGCTGATGCCAGATCCAGGGTTTTATTCCTGCGCTTGCCGAACAACATTCGTTTGCCCCAATTCTCCAAAATTCGTTACTCAACACACTGATAGCACCGCCTCTTATTCTGCCATTCCATATCATTCCACATCTCGTTGATAATATTCTATTTTATTGCCTTTGGGTTTCAAAAAAAGTAGTCGTGAACATTGTGGGCAAATATAAATGCCTCCGGTATACGTACTGGCAATGCTAATTGCTTCCACTTTTGTTTTTTCTGTACGTGCTCTTAATACCCGCATTTCGCATTTTAAATATGATATGTATTTTTTTTCTTCTACCACAAAATAAGATTTAAACGCTTTTCTTAGGGTGCGTAAATTGAACTGATAACCACATTTACAATACATAATTCCTCATTGCATATACATTTAAGAACACTTTTTAAATGGGACAAGATTCACCCAAACAAAGTTCATTATGGAGAAGCCAACAAGCCTCTGATAGTCTCTTTTTTCCCTGGGAGAGTAGATGGGTACAATAGCGGCTCAGTTCATTACATGTATTTCCCTTTAAAGTAGTGCAAACCCAGACACACTCAACATAATGTTTGCCCTTTTTTTTCGGATACAATTCGTCACATGCCGCTTTGCATTGTTTATTTGTAAAAGTGAAACCTCTACCGGTCAAAATATAAGAAGAATACATGGGATTGGCCAATGCATATAAATCTGAACTCAGGTCATCAACCATTCCTACGGGATCATCGGACGCATACAAATACACATTCGGCCCATCGCCCATCCCCAGCGGATCTCTTGTTAACCACCTTGAAGCCACGGGGCTATAGTATCGATACGGGGCGAAATATAGCCCGGTTTCTTTTTCTAACATATGGCCGGTGAAACCTCGATAGAGTTCGCGGCCGGATTGTCGATACGTTTCGCCGTAGGGCATAAACTCATAACTGGCGATAGCCGCCTTATTCTGGTCGCGGAGGGTCCGCACGCTGCCGAGGTGGTCGCCCATGTAATAACGATAGCTTCCGGTGGAGGGATTACTGCCAGGGATTTCGGCCAAACCGGGAACAAATGTCGCGGCGAGGTTCTCGATATCCCAATCGCCATCCGGGTCGGTGTATTCCTGGATGACGTTCCAGCCGATATCCCACCGCCACCACGTGACCGTTGCAAGATCCAATGTCTTATTCCTGCGCTTGCCGAGGCCATCGTAATTGTAATAGACCGTGGCGGCTTCATTGGGGAAGTTCGAGGTAATGTCCTTCAGCTTGTCCCCAAAGGAATAGTTATACTTGGCCTGGTACCCCCCCTGTGTTTTCGTGACCGTCCTGCCCCAGGCGTCATACGTGAACACCGTGTTCACCCCGCCCGTGGCCATCGTGATCATCTCATTCGCATTGTTGTATTGATACGTGGTGGTGGAGGGTTCATCCGCCGTCACTATTATGTTGTCAATATGAACCATTGTATTTTGTACCGCATAAAAATACATTCCTGGACCTTCAAGCACTGTCGCACTATCCGTGGAAAGAATTTTTTGCAGCGTGCTGCCCTGTGTTCCCCACCACACTTCGATATGCGCGCCATCGGGGATCACCAGCACATCATACCATTGATTCAGCGTCGACGTGGCGGACGTATTGGTCTGAAAATACGTGGTTACGCCTCCCTTGTATTGCTGTATGCGCGCTTGAATAGTCAAAAACCGCACGTCCACATAATCATTTCCAGTTCTCCGGAACCGTAATATGGTTTCCGGGGTTGCGGATTGGCTTGAAGAATCTATTTTATACGAAAACCGTACCTGTTGATCGCTATTTGTGTAATTGGTCCGGTAAAAGGCCGCATGAACACCCGGTGCTTGCGTGGTCGTAGCCATTTCATATCCCGCCGCTGACCAATACCCTGCCGTTGCCGACCACGCCGGATTGCTCGTATAGTTCCCGTCCGTAAAAGCGTCCACGAAACTCCGCGTGGTGCTATACGCCTGTGCATAGCGCACAGTATCATATCGGATGTAATCGCATGTCACCTTCACATGCACCTCAAACCCGGTCTGAATATTCAGACCACTGGTAATCCACTAACTGATTAAGTATACTCCGCACGTTTCTTATCGTCAATCTTATTTCGTCTGTTTCGCGCATTTCGTGGTAAAAAAATCCGGAAAGATCTACCACGAAAGACTCGAAAAGAACGAAAAGGGACTTCGGTCTAATGACCGATTCCATATGGTCTCGCTTTCTGTGCCGCTGTGGCTCTGTGTGAGGATATATCGCACACAGAGCCACCAAGCGCACGGAGAAACCACGACATTTTTTTAGTTCCGCTCTGTGCGGCTCTGCGTACTCGGCGGCTCTGCGTTGAATAAACTTCTTAACGCTGATTCCGGCTTTACATCAAACCGTATTTCATCCGAAAATGCGAAAAAAGACCAATATAGGTGCCTGTCCCATATTTCCGTATTTCCGTATTTCCCGGCTTCTTCCCTTAACCTTCGCAAACCGCCGCTGTTCAGCGCAGGTATGTCTTGGACAGCCAAACCCCCAATCCGATCAAGCCTGTCAAGACTACGACCGCCGCCGCGAGCAACCAAGGCTGGAGAAGGTATTCCCGCCAGGACAGAATTATGGTCATTTTGCTTGATTCTGTCGAGGCGGCAACATGATCCCCGGGCCCGTACTCGATCTTAAACTCTTTCGGGGACAAGGGAACGTTCACCTGCGCGGTGGCAAGGTCAAGATGGAATTCGCGGATGAGCGACGGTTCTTCACGCGGCATCGCGTGTATCATGCCCACCATATAGTCCTGATCGGAAAGGCGTTTATTGTTGTATTCGTCTATGAGACGAAGCACCTCGGGATTCCCGGTCTTGAACATCGTGTCACGGACATCCACGGGGAACGGCACCCCGTCAACATCCACGTAATTGGAAAACTCGAACCGCTCCGTCACCACGCCGAACGCGAACGGTTCCTCCGTCCAGAACGATTTCAGCTCGTCAGGAGACCCCACGCCGAACCGCTGCATGTAATCAATATGGGCGATTTGCCCATCGGGATAGAAGTATATATCCATGGCGTCTGAATGGTCCAGATCATCGGCCCAGTGGGAGAATATGATGTCACCGTCCTGCTCGCGAAGATATGCGTTCCCGATGGACAGTGCCTGAGCGAGCGTGAAGTCCTTTCGGGGCTGGCTGAAGAACTCATGGGGCATGAGGAACATGTTCGGCGGCCATTTCCAGACATTTCCGGCGTCAAGAATAACCTCTCCTATCCGCTTCTCCGCTAACTTCTCGTCGCGTTCCAGGCGGTAGCCATATATGCCCTTGTAGAACGTTTCCATCATTTTTTTCCCGGGGGCTCCGTCCGCGTGGAGGCTCACCCGCTTCAAGTAGATGTTCCCATCCTGATACCTGCATTCCATGGCGAGTTGCCTGTCCGCCACCCAGCCCTTCGGCGGATTCTTCGGCACATAGTGCGCCGTTTCTCTAAGCGTGTAGCACCCCTTGAAACTGTGAATTTGCTGGGACCAATTGACAATCCTCTGGCGGTACTCATCCACGTGGTCCGCGGCCGCATACGCGGTTATAAGCTGGGAGACAACGGCAATCTCAATAATTATAAATTTGCCCCTCATACATTACTCCCTTCAAAGATCGATTTGCCAACGCAAATTTTACTAATAAGAGAGTGTACTCTAGATCAATCTAGTGTATTTGTCAATTGTTAAATAAGCAAGCTGTCTGTGCTATGGATCAACATTTTGAAGAACGTGCTTTGCGGGGCGCGTGATTTGGAATATATTTATATCAACAAACGCAGGTGCGCTTATAAGAACCGTGAAGCAGTTGAAAAAGTTACGAATGGTTTTTCCACAATAGTCCTTCTTGCAATTCCCGTTCATTCACATAGTTCGCATCTGTCGCGCATTGCGAACTATGCGTCCAGAATATTTTCCAGCCTATAATTCAAGGAAACTTTCCGTGGTCCGCATGGATTATGCCAATGAAGGTATTTTTTGTGCAAAAAGCATGGGAAGAGGAGAAGTGCCATGAGGGCGGGGTGTTTAGCTTTTGGATGTTGTTTGTTGGTTGGCTTTAGTGCAGCACAGGGCATTGATGGTGCATCGTGGCGGGTCAGTGGCGATGGGCCGGAAGAAAAAGGGATTAACGTGCTGGATGGAGGGGATGGATGTTTTATCATCGGGGAGAAACTCGGCCAACATTTTCTGACGAACAGACCGGAAACCGTACCCCCATCAACCTATCTGTATTTTGCCGTGGATGACGCCCTGACGGCTGAGTTGAAAGGGCCATTGTATGTGGAGGTGGAATATTTCGATGCGTCGCCCGGCGGAATGCTTACTTTGCAATACGACAGTGCGGGCGGCGATACCCAGGAGTTCCTGTACCGGGAATGCGATGATCAGTGGGGCGGCTGGATGACCGCCAAGAACAAATGGCGGCGCGCGGTGTTTTTATTGGAAACTCCCAGCTTTAAAAATCGGCAAAACCAGGGGGCGGATTTCCGTCTGGGCGGGGCCATCATGTATCTGCGGAAAATCAGTATCCTCGTCAATAAACCGGAACTCCCCAAGGAGGATGCCGGCGGCCTGGGCGGTCTGCGCCAGCGCGTACACATAGACAAGGGGGGGCAGTTGATTATCGGCGGGTTCGATCCGGAACGAGCCAGTGATGTGAAAAAGCAAATTCGGGCCTTGAAAGGCGCGATCCCCGCGATGAAGTCACTCGGTGTGACCAGCCACGAAGGCTACGTGCGCTGGAATCTTTGTGAACCCGAGCCGGGCAAGTACGACTGGAGCGTTTACGACGCCTTTGTTGAAGTCTACAAGCAGAACAATCTGAAATGGGTTCCTTTTCTCATCGTGGGTTCGCCCTACAGCCTTCCTGATTGGTTTTATAAAAAAGAAGGCTTTCAGGGGTATGTCTGTCTTGAACACAACGAGCAATCCGATGTCCAGTCCCTGTGGAATCCCGCGATGAAAGAGCATGTCGCACGGTTTATCGAGGCATTTTGCGAACGCTACAAGTATATCGATGTGATTGAATCCATCTTGTTGGGCATCACCGGAAACTATGGCGAGGCCATCTACGTCGCCTCCGGAAACGACTGGACCTCCAATATTCATGGTCAGTATCACACCCATGAAGGGTTTTGGGCCGGAGACCCCTTTGCCCAGGAAAGTTTCAAAAAATGGTTGACCGAAAAATATACCGACGCCGCCAAACTAAGTGAAGCATGGAAAACGCCCATCGCCGATATCAATGCCGCAAAGCCATTCTTGCGCAAGGATGCCCCCAGCGACCGCGCCTGGATCGACTTCTGCGATTGGTATATTGGATCCATGACAGACTGGGCGCGTTTTTGGATGCAGGAAACGCGAAAACATTTTCCCGGCGATATCTACTTATGCACGGGCGGCAACGCCACGCCAGAACACGGCTCCAATTTCGGAGAACAATGCAAATTGGCTGCGGAGATCAAGGGCGGCGTCCGCATTACCAACGAAGCCAGCGATCCGAAAATGAATTTTGCGCTCACCCGGTGGGTGGCCACCGCTGGGAAACAATACGGCGCATATTACTCGTTTGAGCCGGCGGGCGAGGTAAATTCCGCCGGTGTCATCGCACGCATCTTCAACGCCAGCACTTCCGGCGCGCGCGGTTTGCATTATTACTATCCCAACCTGTTCGCGAACGAACAATCCCTTGAAAACTTCGCCCTTTGGGGAAGCCAGTTCAAACAACGAAAACCTCGGGTCGAAGTGGCCGTTTACTACCCCCAAACCTACATCAAGCTGAACGGCAACAAATTCCTCGAAGCAGTCGCCCCCCTGCGCGATTGTTTTGATTTCGACTTCATGAGCGACGGACAGATTCTGGATGGAGGGCTCACCCGTATCAAAGCCCTTATATTGGTCCAGGGCAATATTGCCGAAGCAAATGTCTGGCAGAAGATCACCGAATGGGTCCGCGAGGGCGGACTGATCACCTATCCCGATGGCATGGGTCGTTTACGCTCCGTCGAAGGCGATGAATCCGTCCATGAAGCATTGCTGGGACCGGACGCTGACGCAGGCAAAGGCCGTGTATTGAAATTCTCCGGCCTGGGGAATAACGCTGCATACCGCGGCTTCCTTAGCATGCACCTTCCCGAAACTCCGGAACTGTCCAAGCGCAGCCGTGCCATGATTAGGGCCGATGGCCGTGAAGACAACCTATTTGTGGCTCTGGTGGACTCTCGAACCATGATTTGGTTTAATGGCACCGGAGGCGAGGTCCAAAAAGGACGCAAAATCATTCCGCCGTATTCCATTGAGAAACAACTTCTACCGCTTATTCCCCATAGCAAATAACCCGGATACCGCCTGCCCTTGCCACGTGTCCTTGTGGGTCTCCGACTGCTTTTTGGGGTGATTTGGAACAAAAAAGATGACCGATCTTCTACGGTATCGTAAAAATAAGCTACAACATACGTAAGGCATTTAAATTAAATAGGTTACATAGTCTGAACAACATATCGGCAGGCATGAATTTTGACGACTGCATCACAGATATCCCGCCAAAGTGTCTGGTTTTTCGAGTTTCATTTGGCATTTTTTCGGAACATATGGTACAACTTCCCTTGGCGCCGCATTAAAGAAGCGGCTGGAAGGAGGTAGCCTATGGACAGACAGAAACCGGTTGCCTTAGTCGTGGATGATCAGACGGATTTGCGAATCCTCGTGAGCGCGATGCTCGAGCAAGAGGGTTTTGACACCATAGAGGGAAAGAACGCGGAAGAGGCGGTATCCCTGGCGGTAATGGAGCATCCTGATGTGGTGGTGCTGGATGTCATGATGCCTGGGAAAGATGGTTTTGAAGCTTATCGTGAAATTCGAGAAGACTTCCGCACAACAACGATTCCCGTAATCATGCTAACCGCTGTAAATGAACATGATCTCGGCCGTTATCACACGGCGGAATCCATGGGCGAGCATTTGGGCGTGCCCGCGCCTGAAGCGTTTATTGACAAGCCCATTGAGCCGCAGACTATGCACAAAGTAATCGCCGAGGTCGTGGGCAATTAGGCCTCTTTTTTTTCTCCTGTATGTCCGGAATTCCCTCCCTCCTTTTGGGGTTTTCCGGACACGTTTTTTATTTGGTCCCCTGATTGCCATTATGGGGAAAATAGGCGTTGAGGAATTGGTCCTGGGAACCGTCATAATAGGCTTCCGCGAGAAATTCGATGCCTTGCTGATTGCCCCAGGAGTAGTAGAGGACGGTTTTCCCCTGAAATTCGCAGAAATCGACGTCGGAATTGTTAATATTCTTGGCGCCGGCGATGTGCTGGCGCTCCTCCCCGCTGAGTTTCGGATTATAAATTTGTTTATCTTCGGGGCCAGCGCGCAGGATCGGATTAAAAGGGCTGTTCTCCCAGGTTTTAAGGTCTTTTGACCGCACGAAATGGGGGAAGTAGTGGGTATCAGGGTAGGCTTCGAGATAGACCATGTAATAATATCCGCCGAGGAATCGCAAGGCAGGGCATGCGCTGTAGCGTTCCTTGGTATAGACGCATTCAGGGGGGCATAGGGTCCAGGCAAGCAAGTCTTTTGATCGGGCGAAGAGATTGGTAAAACCATTACCCACCAGTTCCGGC
>Ga0116156_10005509_pt1 | contig 10490 bp, 9 predicted proteins | sample AD_UKC045_MetaG_FD_89891 | JGI IMG/M metagenome (GOLD analysis project Ga0116156, IMG submission 89891) | Active sludge microbial communities of municipal wastewater-treating anaerobic digesters from USA - AD_UKC045_MetaG | ecosystem: Engineered > Bioreactor > Anaerobic > Digestate | place: USA... | reverse complement strand
CTATATCCCCCACCGCATGATCGATGGCTATGGCCTCTCGCTGGGTTCGCTGGACCAGCTCAAAGAAAGCGGCAGCAGCCTCATTATCAGCGTGGATTGCGGAGTCAATGCCCTCGAGGAAATCACCGCTATCAACGCCATGGGCATGGAAATCATCATCACCGATCACCACAACCCCAAGGAAGAGCTGCCCAAAGCCCTCGCCATCATCAATCCCAAGCTGCCCGGCACCCGCTATCCCTATCCCCATCTGGCCGGAGTGGGAGTGGCCTTCAAGCTGCTGATGGCCATCTATCAGCGCATGGGCTACCAAAACGTGGAAACTACCCTCAAGTATATGGACCTCGTGGCGGTGGGCACCATTGCGGACATCGTTCCCCTCACCGGAGAGAATCGCGTCTTCGCGTCCATCGGTCTCCAGCACCTTATCGACAAGAAAAACCTGGGCCTCAACGCCTTGGTGTCGATCTCGGGAATGAACCATAAGACCTTGGATACCAACGATATCGTCTTTGGCATCGCACCCCGCATCAACGCTGCCGGAAGGATGGGCTCAGCCGCTCTGGCAGTAGAACTGCTGATCTCCTGCGAGGAAGCCCAGAGTGACGAACTGGCCGAGGTCATCGAGCGCCAAAACTCTCTGAGACAACAGCTTGACCAGCGTACCTTCCATGAAGCCTGCGAGATCATAGAAAAGAAATACAAGGACCTCGCCAACACCCCCTGTATGGTGATCTCTTCAGACGACTGGCATCCTGGCGTGATCGGGATCGTGGCCTCCAAACTGGTAGAAAAATACTACCGTCCCGTGATCATGATCTCATTCAAGGAAGGCTTCGGAAGCGGTTCCGGACGCAGCATGGGGGATTTTGACCTCTTCAGCGCCCTCAAACACACCGAGCACAATCTCCACAGCTTTGGCGGTCACAAATACGCCGTGGGCCTCACCATCTATCAGGAATACATCGACCGCTTTGAAAACGAACTCACCCGCTACGTTTCCGACACCCTGCGGACCGAGCAGATCAAACCGCCCCTCCAGATCGACCACGAACTGGAACTCTATGATATCAACGACTTCTTCCTGGATTGGATCGAACGCTTTGCCCCCTTCGGGCCAGACAACAACCGTCCCGTCTTTGCCACCCGGGGCGTCTGCGTGGCCAGCTATCCTTACAACGTGGGACGCAACCACCTCAAGCTCAAGGTGATGAAAGACGGCATGAGCTTGGACCTGATCGGCTACAACCTGGGCGACTACCTCAGCCTGCTCAAGAAAAACAGCATCGTCGATATCGCCTACACCCTGGAATACAATCGCTTTGGCAACAAAACCAGCATCCAGGGCAAACTGCGTGATATTCATGTGAGACAGTGAGATCGATTGACAATTGAGAATTGAAAATGGAGAATCAGCTACGCATACCGCAAACCGCGTAACGGGTAACGATACAATGAAAAATGAGAATATGAGAGCGATGAAGATGCATCCCAGAGGAGTGGCAAACGTCCCCGTTTGCCGTGGCCCGAAGGGACACTCAGCTCTGTTTTCCTTATTGACGGGCGTTATGGCCTTCCTGATGCTAAGCTCATGCGCCTCAGCCCGTTTCAACCCCAAACGTGAGATTGAGGCGGTCACCTTTAGCGAGTTTATCCAAAGCGAACGCGCCTATGACAAAGCCGTGGCCGATCCCGTTTCGGGCAGCGTCTTTGCTCTTCTGAAGGCAGAGCAGCAGATCCACGTCTTCCGGGAAGGCAAAAAGAGCAACAGCTTCGGCGGCTTGGGCACCCAGGCTTATAATTTCCAGAGGCTCACGGATATCGCGCTGGACAACGACGGCAGCCTGTTGGCCCTCGACATGGCGGCCAAAGAGCTGCGCAGATTCTCCCCGGACGGCAATCTGCTGGCCAGAGTGGACCTCTCCAGCCTCAGTCAGCCTGAACTGCTGGTCATGAGCCCGGACCGCGACCTCTTTATCTACGACGCCGCTCCGCAGGAACTGATCTGCATCTCGATGCTGGACGGCAGCGAGCTCTACCGCTTTGGCAAGTTTCAGCTTAAATCCCCCTCCACACTGAGTTGCAACCGCGATCTGCTCTCGGTTTACAGCCAATCCGCGGACGAAACTCAGTTCTATTACATCCTGGGCCAGTTCAAGGAAAGCCGCCAAGGTCAATGGCTGCAGGACGCCTTTGGAAACTGGGTGCTGGCTGAACTGCCTCGCGGAACAGTAGTTGAGGAGGCCTCGCTGATGCCGCTGCTGGCTGGATCGGGTGTAGCTTCCGTCTATCGTGAAAGCATCGCGGTGGTATATGAGAACGGGATTGGCCTGTATCGCATCATGCATCGGAGGCCGGAACAATGAGGCTTTTTATATTCGCAAACGAGGACGTTTGCGGCTCCATAGGGAGCCACTGTGAAGCATAAAGACCTGATCCTCACCTTTGCGAGCGTGCTGCTGCTGGCCCTGGCGAGGCTGCCACTGCATTTGGGTTTTCTGGTCTTCATCGGCTGGATTCCCTTGATGATTGTACTCCAGGAGGGCGGCAGGAGCTTTAAGCGCTTGTTGCTGATGGGCTTGATCTGGTCTCTGGTCTATGTGGGCATCGTCTTTTACTGGATTTCGGAGGTCACCTGGGGGGGATTGATCGGCATCGTTGGCTTTTACGCTGTGTGGCTGGCCCTGTTTTTCTATGTGATACAGAGGATTTGGAGCCGTTTTCCCGCCTGGGGTCATCTGGGTTTCATCGCGGTCATGCTCAGCTTTGAGTATCTGCAAAACTTTGGGGAGACACGCTTTCCGTGGTGGAACAGCGGTTATTCCCTGGCCGCCTATCCGCAGCTCATCCAGGCTGCCGATTTGGGAGGCATGACCCTGCTGGCGCTCCTGGCCCTGATCATCAACATCCTGGTGGACAAGGCCTCGCGGGGCAAGCTCCGCAACCTGATCTGGATAGCACTGATCATGGGTGCCTGGATCGGATACGGCCAATATTGCCTCAGCAGCCTCCAGCCCCAAAAGCGGGAGCTCCGGGCCCAGGTGATGCAACCCTCCATCCCACAGGAAGATAAATGGGAGCAGAAACATTATCCCCAAATGCTGGCCCGCTTTGAAGAGCTCAGCCTCAAAGCCGCCGCGGACAGCACACAGCTCTTTATCTGGCCTGAGGCCGCCATGCCTGCCTATCTGCGTTATGACATGGACCGCCAACGTGACCTGAGGGAGATCATCAACCTCACCGGCCTGGAGATCTTCACCGGCTTTCCGGATTTTGACAGCGCTCCTCCAGAGCACGTGGATGAATTTTACTACTACAACGGGGCCTCGCTGTTCAAACCGGACGGCTCTCAGCAGCCCGTCTTCCACAAAAACATCCTCGTACCGGTGGGAGAGAGGATGCTGTGGCTCAAGCAGTTCCCCATCCTCTGGAAGCTCAATTTCGGCCAGGCCAACTGGGAGTTTGGAAAGGAGCTGGCCTATTACGAGAGCTTTGGCTACCGCTACAGCCCCTCCATCTGTTACGAGCTGGCCTTTCCGGATATCCATCACCGCATGGCCATGCCCAAAGATCCCCAAACCGGCAGGATCACCAAGATGGACTTTCTGGTCAACCTCACCAACGACGCCTGGTTTGGCACGTCCTACGGGCCCTGGCTGCATCAGGTGATGACCAGGTTCCGGGCGGTGGAAAACCGCATTCAGATCTACCGCAGCGCCAATACCGGGATCAGCGTGATCGTCGATCCTCTGGGCCGGGAACTTGCCTCCGCGGGCCTTTTCAAGATCACCAATCTCGGCGCTCCGCTCTACACGGTGGATAAAGTGCCACTGATCAGGCACATCCACTCCTATCCCCTGCTGTTTTTGATCCTGGCCGCTGGCCTTTTTCTGCTCTCTTTGTTCAAGGCAGCGGCCCCACCATCCAAGGAGGCATCCGGATGAAATACTTTTACACCATCGGTGAAGTGAGCAACCTGCTGGGCGTTAAACCCCACGTGATCCGCTATTGGGAAAGCGAATTCAGCTTTCTGAAGCCCCGTAAGGAGGAAGGACGCATCCGCAAATACTCGGAGGAAAACGTCCAGCTCCTGCGGAAGATCCAGGAGATGCTCCACACCCAGCGCTTCACCATCGAAGGGGCCCGTCAGAAGCTCAAAGCGGAGCGTTCCGCGGCCCGCTATCATCGCAAGCTGGAAGAGCTTAGCCCTCCAGTGGCAATCTCCGACCCAGCCCTCAAAGAGCAACTCGGCCAGCTGAGGTCCAGCCTCAAAGACATCCTCACCCTCTGCGACAAGCTTAAAAGGAAATACAAGCAATGACCTTTCAGGATATGATCCTCACCCTGCAAAACTTCTGGGCTCAAAGAGGCTGCGCGCTCCTGCAGCCCTACGATTGCGAGATGGGGGCCGGCACCTTCCATCCCGGCACCTTTTTCGGCTCCCTGGGCTCCAAACCCACCGCTATCGCTTATCCCCAACCTTGCCGCAGACCCAAGGACGGACGTTATGGCGAAAACCCCAACCGCTTTCAGCACTATTACCAGTTCCAGGTGATCATCAAACCCACCCCGGAAGACATCCAAACTCAATACCTGCGCAGCCTCGAGGCCATCGGGGTCACGATTGGCGATCACGACATCCGCTTTGTGGAAGACGACTGGGAATCCCCCACCCTGGGGGCCTGGGGATTGGGATGGGAAGTGTGGCTGGACGGTATGGAGATCAGCCAGTTCACCTATTTCCAGCAGGTGGCCGGCTATGACCTCTTTCCCGTGAGCGTGGAACTCACCTATGGCCTGGAACGCCTCGCCATGTATATTCAGGACGTGGACGACTATAGAGAGCTAATGTTCAGCGATAGCGTCAAATACGCCGATCTCTATTTCACCCGCGAGCAGGAGTATTCTGATTACAACTTCAACTCCGCAGACACCACCCTGCTCTTTCGTCTCTTCCAGGATCATGAAAAAGAATGCAACGCGCTGCTGGACAAAGGACTGGTCTATCCAGCCTACGACCAATTGCTGCGCTGCTCCCACTACTTTAACCTCCTCGACGCCCGTGGTGTGATCAGCGTCACGGAACGCGCCGCCTACATTGGCCGCGTTCGTGATCTGGCCAGGCTGAGCGCCCGGACCTATCTGGAAAAATATGAGGAAAAACCATGAATACCCCCCGACACGATGACCTGATGAGTTACCTTCGGGACCTGCGGGAAAACCTCCTGCAGGTGGCCATCTACAAAGGCTACGACGGCGTCGAACACGCCATCCTGATCTTTGAGGATGATCCGCCCTCCTTCTTTGATGTCCTGCAGCCGCTGGTGAGAGTGATCCGCAAGCGCCGCCTTCCGGAACCCCTGATCGTGAACCGTATCTTTGTGGAAAACTCCCTGGATTCCTACCCCCTGGAGTTTCTCAATATGCAGACCTCATACCGCAACCTCCTGGCCAACACGGACATCCTGAAAGGCCTCCGTTTTGCCAAAGCGGACCTGAGACTGCAGATGGAGCGCGAGCTCAGGAGCAAATGGCTGCTCACCCGCCAGGCGGTGTTGGAAAATCCCTACAAGACCGCTCAGGTGAGAGACGCCATCCAGCGCTCTAGAACAGCAATCCACCCCGTCCTGAAAGGATTCTTCGCGCTGAAAGACCTGTCGGTGCCCAAAGAACTGGCTGAGGCCATCGAACTCGCCACCCCCATCTCCGGAGTGGACCTGAACCCCTTGCAGCTAACCATCACGGGAATCCAGGATGCCAGCCGTTATATCGCCATGCTGGACGCGCTCATGACCAGAGTGCAGGGATGGGTCCTGTGATCGACAGCGCTTTCACCCTCCTGGACAGCAAACTCCCCGTCCTGGCCACTGCCATCCATGCCGGCCATCAACTCGGCCCGGAGATGGACCACCATTGCGGAATCCCCGAGGCCGACCGCTTCAGAGAGGAAGACCCTTACACCGATGAAGCAGCGGCCCTCTTTGCCAATCATATCATCCTCCGCAGCAGCCGCTTTGAGGTGGACCTCAACCGCCTGCGCGACAAAGCGGTGTATCTGGTACCAGAAGATTGCTGGGGACTGCCGGTCTCCAGGCAAAATCTTCCGCCCCATATCATTGCCTCGCTCTACTCCGAATACGACCAGTGGTATGCCCACCTGGATTTCTGCATCAAACGCATGCTCAGCCACCACCCCTTCATCGTGGTGCTGGACCTCCACAGCTACAATCACCGGCGGGGTGGACCCAATGCCCAGCCCGATCCGCAAGAATCAAATCCCGATATCATCATCGGACGCAGCAACATGAGCGCCCGCTATCACAAATCCGTGGAATCGCTGCGCGCCCGCCTGGACGGACAAAGCTGGCAAGGTCGCAAGCTGGATTGCCGCGCCGACGTCAAATTCCCCGGCGGCTATCTGGCCCGCTATCTGAACGCCCACTATTCCGATCACCTCTTCTGCCTGGCCATCGAATTCAAAAAGACCTTCATGGACGAATGGACCGGCCAGCTGGACCGCGACGCCTGGGACGAACTGAAAGGGCTGTTCAAAACGGCAGTGGACGAATGGCTGCCGGAAGTGGTGAGAGCATAGAACGGCAGGCGATTAGGGAAACACTCGGTTTCAACCTAGCCCCGTTGGAGTTCAAGCGGCCGGGATAAGAGTATATATAGCAGCGAGTTTGCAGGCCGCTTGGCCTTCAACCAGCGCACCGAAGGGGGAATCACTCCTCCGTGTCCTGCTTGAAGTCCAAAGCCCCGTCAAACAAAGAGATAAACGCGTATATTATCCAGGTGCTTTGAACTCCAAGACGGGCAAGGTGGTCTGCGTGCTGGTTAAAACTGCTGCCGGTATCACTGGCTTCAGCCGGTCGTTGCACTGACTTTAGTCGGTGCGTGAAACACACGGTTTCAACCTAGCCCCGTTGGAGTTCAAGCGGCCGGGATAAGAGTATATATGGCAGCGAGTTTGCAGGCCGCTTGGACTTCAACCAGCGCACCGAAGGGGGAATCACTCCTCCGTGTCCCGCTTGAACTCCAGCGGGGTATGGCTGAAGCCAATGAGGCTAAACTATTCTACCGTCTTCGGGTTACTGCTTCTGCAGAATCGGGTCCAGCCAGGCTTTGATCCGGGTGTAGGTCTGGTCCGGATTTAGCTTTTGGGTGGCGGAGCTCACGTGCTTCAGGTCAGTCCGTTTCCACTTCCATTTAGCGTCTCCGGCACTCACGAAATACACGGTTTTGGATTTGTCGGCGTGTTTGGCGATGTTTTTGAGCCCACCGTTCATAAGCAGCCAGGCCTTGAGCTGGTCCATCACGATTAGGGCGCTGTACTGCTCTTTTTCAAGGTCTTTGAAAGACTTCACCTCTTTGGTGAGGACCTGGTATTCCGGAGAGTAATCCTGTTTCAGTCTGGTGATCAGGCCTTGTTTGAAAGGGCTGTCTGCCCCTTTCTGGATGGCCACCAAAATGCAGGGATGCGACGGATCGGTGTTCAGGGCTTCCTGGTTTCTGGGGGCCGAACAGGCCGCCAGCAGGACCAAAAGGATGGGCAGTAAGTATTTCATCTTAGACCTCGTTAGGGTTGTTACATGCTGTTCTCTGAGTTTTGGGTGGCAGGGCATCCTGGAGTTTGTATGTGTCATTCCGCTTGAGATGGGGCTTTGACGTCAAGTGTTTTCTGCGAAATCAGAGAGAGCGGATGGATCGTGATAAAGACGCCACCATGTCCGATCTGCCCTTGACCGCTTCAGTAAACTCCCGGGGGAGCATCTCCCACCCAAGAGCCATTTATGGGATTTGGGTAAGGAGGGGGCCGGATTGGATACCGACCCCGCGTTTAGGGAAGGTTTTCCGCCTCCCCTGTAATCACTTCAGTACGCAGTACCCAAACCAGCTCGCAGAGCTCTCACCTCCTCACCGGCACCCAGATTTCAAACACAGAGTCCTCCTGGCCAGGTTTGAAGCGCTCGTCATACACTTCCAGGCTGTCCGCTTCGGCCATTTCCAGGCCCTGTTGGGCCAACCAGGCTCCGAAGATATATTCATAGGTCTGGTGCATTTTGTCCAGCAGGCCGTGATGCTCGAAGACCACGTATTCGGCAGCCTTCACCTGGTGGCCGCTCATGCCGTCCGGGATCAGGTCCAGACTGGAGCACTCCATTCCGGCGATGAAGGTGTATTCTTCTGTGGGAGAGGGGCTTTCAAACACACAGACTTGATAGGCCTGTTGGGGGTCCGTCACGTTGGGGATTTCGGCATAGCGTTGACCAAAGCTTTGCCAGAGCTTGTGGAGGCTCTGGCTGGGATCGCTCTTACAGCTTACTCCGATCACGTTGAAGCTGTCTTTCGTTACAAAACGGGGTTCTTGCATTTTTACTCCTTTTTGGGGCTGGGAATAGGTTTCCGGTCTCAGGGCCGGAAAGCGGATCAGGGAGGCGATCTGGCGACGACATCTGCCAGGCGTGATGCCCGCCACGCTTTTGAAGGACCGGGTGAAGGCGGCCTGGGACTCAAACTGGTATTTGAGGGCGATCTCCCGGATGGGACGATCGGTGTAGAGCAGCTCGTGAGACGCCTCGCACAGCCTTCTCCTCCTGAGGTAATCGTTTACGCAGTAACCGGTTAAAACTCTGAATAAACGATGGAAATACCACTGGGAAAAGTTGGCCGCGTCGGCAATATCCTCCAGCGCGATCTGGCGCGTGAGGTGGTCCTCGATGAACTGCAGGGCCCTGGCTACCTGATTTTGGTTCTTCATAATCGGCTCCATAATCGGTTTTGATACATCTTGCTCTAGCTCCCGGGCCCAAAGATGTCAAGCGGGATTTGCGCGAACCGCGAATATATCTCTCGGATGGGTGGAACAAATCCCACTCACTGACGCGTGGAACGCACACTAAGGATTGATTTTAGCTTGACAGCATTGTGGCCTGGCATGGAATAGCCGAAAAGACAAGGGAGCGGATGATGAAGAGAATTGCCTTGCTGCTGTTGCTTATGATTTGTGCGGTGCTTCTGAGCGCCGTGAGCTTTGACGATGTGCTGGATACCATCTATTCCACGGGCCTGATCGAATACTACAACGGAGAAATCTTTTGGGTATCCAACGGCTTTATGGGAGACGAATCTCAGGCCAATGCCTATGTGGCCTGGGCTGCCACCATCATTCTTTATGTGCTGGCGGATTGGGAGCTTTCCTCACACACGATCCAGGTCGGCCAGCTTAAAGCCGTGAAGTATGTAAGCGCCTACTGGCATGACGATTGGGACGATTGCAGCTATCTGGTGTCGATCCCGATGAGCGAGGTGGTGGGTAAATTCAACAGCGAATACTACCACAAGATGGACTTTGGCGCCCTGAAAGACAGCATCAACGACTATGTGACCGCTTACGGAACGGTAAGACCGATAGCCTATTAGCCTGAAGGGATGAGCGTTCCGGGATACTGATGGAGCCGTGCTATCCCCTGCGAAGCATCTCACCTGCCGTCAGGGATCTCAGCAGCAGCAGGCATCTCGCTCCTGATCACCGTCACGCCACTGGGCTTGGGAGTGTAAAGTGCTTCAATCATAGGTGAGTAGCTCACGATCAATCCGGCAAAGACGATAGAGACCATGCTCATCAGTTTGATGAGGATGTTGATGCAGGGCCCCGCGGTGTCCTTGAAGGGATCGCCCACCGTGTCGCCTACGATGGTGGCCTTGTGGGTGGGAGAGGATTTTCCGCCATGGGCACCGGTCTCGACATACTTTTTGGCGTTGTCCCAGGCCCCGCCAGCGTTGTTCATCATCACGGCCAGCACAAAACCGGTGGTGAGTCCTCCGATCAGAACGCCCAGCACTCCCGCCACACCAAAGATGAGGCCGATGACGATGGGGGTCAGGATGCCCAGGATGGCTGGCAACACCATTTCCTGCTGGGCCCCCTGAGTGCTGATAACCACGCAGCGAGCATAATCCGGCTTGGCTGTCCCTTGCAGGATGCCTGGAATGGTGGTGAACTGGCGACGCACTTCCTTGACCATCTTTCCGGCCGCACGGCCCACCGCTTTGATGGTGAGCGCGCTAAACACAAAGACGACCATCGCTCCCACGAAGATTCCCAGCAGGAACTTGGGATTCAAGGGGTTGATCTGATAATATTCTATGAAGTTGATGAGGCTGGCCTTGGAGGCGTCCACCTTCTCGCTGAAGCTGCCATAGTTGATGGTGAGAAACTGGGTTTCACCCAGGCGGGCCCCCATCATGGCAAAGGCATCGCGTACCTTTTCCAGAAAGGCTGCCAGGAGGGCCATGGCCGTGAGGGCCGCGCTGCCGATGGCAAAGCCTTTTCCGATGGCCGCGGTGGTGTTGCCCACAGCATCCAGATTGTCGGTGCGTTCGCGCACTTCCTTGGGCAGATAGCTCATCTGAGCGTTGCCGCCAGCGTTGTCCGCGATGGGACCAAAGGCGTCCATGGCCAAAGTCACTCCCAGAGTGGCCAGCAT
>Ga0116156_10005508_pt1 | contig 10490 bp, 7 predicted proteins | sample AD_UKC045_MetaG_FD_89891 | JGI IMG/M metagenome (GOLD analysis project Ga0116156, IMG submission 89891) | Active sludge microbial communities of municipal wastewater-treating anaerobic digesters from USA - AD_UKC045_MetaG | ecosystem: Engineered > Bioreactor > Anaerobic > Digestate | place: USA... | reverse complement strand
GTTGTAATTGTAGCTGGAGGCTCAGGTTCTAGATTCGGGAGAAAGAACAAATTGTTTGCGAAAATCGCCGGAATTCCGGTATTTGTGAGATCCCTGATGCCGTTTAGAAACATCTGCGAAAATCGCATTGTGCTGGTTGTCCCCCCTAAACTTAAGGATAGCTTCAAGAAAATTTCAAGGAAATTTTGCCCAAACGTAAATATAAAATATGCGGATGGGGGGAGAAGCAGAACGGATTCTGTCGCAAATGGATTAGAAGCCATATCCTCCTTATCTCTTGATCTCGTTGCCATACATGATGCCGCTAGACCCCTGATAAAGGAGGGAAATATTTCCTTGGCATTCCGTTTTGCGGCTAAGCACGGTTCAGCAATAGTGTCATCAAGAATATCAGACACAATAAAATTTGTAAACAAGGACAATAAAATATTGAAAACCGTTGACAGAGAATATCTTATATCTGCGCAAACCCCTCAAATATTTAAATTTAACGAGATTAAAAGAGCCTATCAAAAGATTTCAAAAATTAAAAAAAGTTTCAGCGATGATGCGTCTGTGATGGAATTTTTGGGACAAAATGTGAAGGTTTTTATTACAGAAGATCCGAATATAAAAATAACGTATCCCAAAGACTTAAAACTCGCAAACGCGTTGATGTCGGATTAGTCTGGGTCCAGAAATCAAAATCCTTCTAGCCATAATGCAGGAGAAATATCCGACGGCATTCGCCAGTCGGCACGGGGGGAAAGAGAAATAGTCCCCACCTTTGGCCCGTCTGGACAGCAATTCCTCTTAAACTGATTGTTGAAAAATCTGGAAATAAATATTCTCAACGTATCTCTTATTTCTTTTTTTCCAAAAATACCTTTAAATGCGATATTCGCAATGTAGTCTAATTTTTCCGGAGAAGCTCCATATTTTATAACATGATACAGAAAAAAATCATGCAATTCGTAGGACCCAATTATCTTTTCCGTCTCTTGCGTCATTTTTCCGTCTTTTTTGAGCGGCAAAAGCTCTGGACTTATGGGAGTATCTAGGATATCCAAAAGAATATTCCTGGGTTTTGACGGGGAATTGTCGGCAATCCATCCTATTATATGACGGACAAGAGTCTTTGGAATTCCGGAATTAACCGAGTACATCGACATATGGTCTCCGTTAAAAGTAGACCATCCTAAGGCAATTTCAGAAAGGTCTCCCGTTCCTACGACAATTCCCTTTTCATTGTTTGCTATGTCCATCAATATTTGGGTTCTTTCTCGCGCCTGAACATTTTCGAACGTCACATCATGGACTTTCGAACTTTTTCTTATATCTTTAAGGTGTTGTTTGCATGCTTGGCTTATATTGATTGTTCTTAGGTCAACCTTAAGTATTTTTGCTAACGAAACTGCATTTTTGAATGTTCTGCTTCCTGTTCCAAAACCTGGCATTGTTACTGCTATTATATCTTTAGTATTTGCTCCTAATTTCCTAATAGTGCGCTCTGCCACCAGTATTGCCAAAGTTGAATCAAGTCCGCCAGAAATGCCGATAATCATTTTTTTTGACTTGGTATGCTCCATGCGCCTAAATAGGGCAGATGTCTGAATATTGAATATTTCCCTGCATCTTTCATCTCTCTTGGATTTATCTGAGGGCACAAAAGGCTTCGATTCAAAGCTTCTTTGAATGTGGTGTATCTCATTAATTTTTTCTATTGATATAGTCTGGTATTTCCCATTTTCTTTCGCATCCGAAAAACTGCTTTCGGATAATCTCATATGATTTAATTTTTGGCAGTCTAAATCGGCAAAACCGATGAAGCCTTCGCTTTCAAATCTCGGATTTTCAAGGAGCATGGATCCATTTTCGGATACCATGCAGTGCCCTCCGAAAACCGTATCCGTTGACGATTCATACAAACCTGCGGAACAGAAAGCATAGGCACAAATACATCTGGCGCTATGGTGTCTTACAAGATCCCTCCTGTAATCAGCTTTCCCTATTAGTTCATTGCTGGCGGAAAGATTGAAAATCAGGTTTGCCCCGGCTATCGCATGATTTGCACTTGGGGGAACAGGGGACCAAAGATCTTCACATAATTCAACCGCAAAATTAAGATATTTTCTATCTGAAAAAATGATATTGCTTGAAAATGGTACGGATTTCCCGCATATGAGAAGATTTTCTTGTTCCAGTTCTCTTCCGCTCAGGAACCATCTCTTTTCATAAAATTCCTTGTAATTCGGAATAAAAATCTTGGGGACAACCCCTATTATTTTGCCATCTTTTATCAGAACTGCGCAGTTATAAATACCTTTCCTGCAATAAATCGGAGCTCCCACAATGATTACGCAACGGATTTTTTTGCTCTGGACCGCTAGGTCATCCAATGATTCTGCGCATTTCTCCAATAATTTGGAATTTTGGAATAGGTCGGCGCAAGAATAACCTGTCATGCACAGCTCCGGAAAGACTATCACGGAGGCATCTTTCGCATCTGCTTTTTCTGCAACTTGAAAAATCGCAGTTTTATTGTGTTGCAGATCCCCAATTTTAAGTTTTGGAACCGCAACGGCAACTCTGTAAAAACCAAACATGCTTAATTCCTTCCACAAAATGGAAATTTCTTTTTACAAGTGTTAGAATATACATCGGGAAAAATCCTTATGCAAAAGAGACCCCTAAAAATGAAAACCGAAATCAAAGGTTGTCCAAAAAAAATCTACCTTGCGAGTCCAAGAGGATTTTGCGCAGGAGTAAAGAATGCCATAGACACTGTGGAAAAATTGGCTAAAGAATCTTCGGAACCTATATACGTGAGGCATGAAATCGTCCACAACAGATATGTAATAGAAAATCTCAAACGGAAGGGAGTGATTTTTGTAGAGAGTCTGAGTTCGGTGCCAATGGGGGCAAGAATAGTCTTCAGCGCACACGGAGTGTCTTCATCCACGGAAACGGAAGCTCTGAAGAGGGGGCTTAAGATCACCGACGCCACGTGCCCGATAGTAAGGAGAATACATAACCTAGCCAATTCGTTCTCGCAAAAGGGATTTTCCATAATTTTGATTGGGCACCGAGTTCACCCAGAAATCATCGGGACTTCCGGAAGGATAAAAGGGAAATTTTATATAGTTGAAGAAATCAGAGATATAAAGAAAATCCCACGCTGTGGGTCGGATAAATTTGTATGTCTAACCCAGACAACCCTAAATCCTCAGGAGAGCAAGAAAATATATAAATCTTTGAAAAAACGACTCGGCTCAAAACTTGCCCCCTTCAAGGATAATATATGTTACGCCACTAGGGAACGGCAAGCGGCGGTCAGAAAACTTGCCATGAAGAGCGATGCAATATTGGTGATAGGCTCATCCAACAGTTCTAATTCTTTAAGGTTAAAGGAAATAGCGGAGAAATCCGGAGCAAAAGCTTATCTTATAGAGGACGAAAAATCTATCAAAAAGTCTATGTTTAAAGGAAAGTTTTCGATAGGCATCACTTCTGGAGCATCGGCGCCGGAACAGCTGGTTAGAGCAACAATTTCAAAGCTTGAATCAATGGGGTGGATTATGGCAAGGTCAAAAAACTCTAACAACAAAGATGGTTTTAATCCCGAATTCTGTTCGGATAAGAATCAGAGTTCCCGTAAAAAACGGTAAATTCAAGACATTAAAAATGCTTGAAATATGAATCTCTTATGATACTTTTGCGTGTTTTTCGTCTCAAATCTCACAAAGAAAATGGTGTATATATTTTATTTTTAAGGAGTTATCTAATAAATCCATGAGACAGCGTTTTCATATCTCCATTATTTTCTTCTTTTTTTTACCCTATTTGGCATTTTCTGATGGCACGACGTCAACAGCGCCGTCTGAAGGCTTTTCTTGGATGCAGCTACCTTTTGTCAGAGCATATGTGGCAAGTCCTAAGGGTTGGTTTTTCAGTCACAAGCATGTTCAGAAAGAAAGCAGATCTCTTTTCACAATATCCAAGGAGAATCTCGACAAGGGAGAGAAAGCACGTTCTGTTTTTAACATGGTGGTTGTACGCGGAATTCCAGAAAAAAAGAAAAGTAATCCGTCGGCTTTTGCGGCTGAAATGATCCAAGATATATCAAAAAAGACTAACACGGTAAAACATTGGGAAGGGAAAAGAGGAGAATTGATCGAAAAAGGATTCTTGAGGGAGGACTTATCTCCTGATAATTCAGAAAAAATTCGAGAATATTTTCTGACATTGTCAAATGACTCCACAGGGACCATTTACATCATATCCTTTGTTGCTCCGCAAGAGCGTTGGGAGCTGGACTGGCCTATCGGAGAAATAATAATTAAAAATTTAAGGATTGACGAAACATTTTAACATGGAAGAAAATAAGCTAAAAAACGAAATGCCAAAGGCATATGAGTCCTCCGCGACAGAAGATAAATATTTCAACTTCTGGACAAAGATGGGACTCTTCAATGGAATCCCATCTAAGGACAGGGCACCTTACTCAATAGCAATCCCGCCACCAAATATCACCGGCATGCTTACCATGGGACATGTCCTAAACAATACCCTGCAAGACATATTAAACAGATGGCGCAAGATGCAGGGCAGATCGACGTGCTGGTTTCCAGGAACGGATCACGCCGGCATCGCGACCGAAGCAAGGGTTGAAAAATACCTTCGAGAAAACGAAGGAAGCTCTAGGGAAAAACTTGGAAGAGAAGAATTTATTCGACGAGTATGGCAATGGAAAGAACAATATGGCGGAACCATAGTAAAGCAGTTGAAAAAAATCGGGTCTTCCTGTGATTGGGAAAGAGAACGTTTTACTATGGATAAGGGACTGAGTGACGCCGTGATAGACGTATTCGTAAGACTTTACGATAAAGGATATATATACCGCGGAAAAAGAATGATAAATTGGTGCCCGGTATCAAAAACCGCCCTTTCAGATGAGGAAGTCATATACAAAGAAGTTCATGGATATTTTTATCACTTTAAATATCCTTTAAGCGACAAATCCGGATATCTCCAAATTGCAACCACAAGACCCGAAACCATGCTGGGAGATACCGCTCTCGCCGTAAACCCTAATGACGACAGATACAAACATTTGATAGGAAAAACTGTAGACCTTCCACTAACAAATAGAAGCATACCTATAGTAGCCGACCAGCACGCCAATCCAGAATTTGGAACAGGGTGTGTAAAAATAACTCCCGCACATGATCCAAATGACTTCCAAGTAGCTCTCCGTCATAATCTCGACATTTTAAATGTAATGAATCCTGACGCCACTATGAATGAAGCGTCAGGAGAAGATTTTGTCGGACTTGATCGCTTTGAATGTCGGGAAAAAGTCGTAAAAATGATGGATGATGCAAAACTGCTTGTGAAGGTGGAAGATCATGTTCATAGTGTTGGTTTTTCGGAGAGAGAGAATGTCGAGATAGAACCTAGGATAAGTGAACAATGGTTTGTGAATATGAAGGAGCTCGCAAAGCCCGCGATTGAAGCGGTAAAATCGGGAAAGATCAGATTTCATCCCGATCGCTGGACTAAGACATACTACCACTGGATGGAAAACATAAAAGATTGGTGTATCAGTAGACAGATTTGGTGGGGACACCGCATACCCGCTTGGTACCATAAGAAAACTGGAGAGGTATTTGTCGGCAAGACATCGCCTCCGGACATTGAAAATTGGAGACAGGAAGAGGATGTTCTGGACACATGGTTTAGTTCTTGGCTTTGGCCTTTTTCGATAATGGGTTGGCCTGAGAAAACTGACACATTCAAATTTTTCTATCCTACTAACGATTTAGTTACTGGACCTGACATAATATTTTTCTGGGTTGCCAGAATGATAATGGCTGGTATTGAATTTACCGGAGAGGTTCCATTTAGGAACGTTTATTTTACCAGCATAATCCGAGACGATCAAGGCAGAAAACTTAGCAAATCTTTGGGCAATTCTCCGGACCCGCTGGAGGTAATCTCCAAATATGGAGCCGATTCCTTGAGGTTTTCCATTATTTACATTGCCCCAGTCGGAATGGATATAAGATATAGCAACGAAAAATGCGAACTTGGAAGAAATTTCTGCAACAAGCTTTGGAATTCGGCAAGATTCCGCAAAATGCAAGGAGGAAAAACACAACAGCCTGAGATATCTAAAATATCGCCTGAAAAACTTTCCAACGATGAAAAATGGATTCTTGGCAGATATTCCCAAATCGCGGAAACGATAAATGAATCTCTGGAGAATTTTCGCTTTCACGATGCCGCGCATTCTCTTTATGAGTTTATAAGAGGAGAGTTTTGTGACTGGTTCATTGAATGCCAGAAGCAGAGATTCAATGATTCTTCCGCGAAGGAAGCAGCTTTGATAGTTTTTGATTATGTGTTTTTCGGAATACTTCGCCTGCTTCACCCGTTCATGCCGTTCATAACTGAGGAACTCTGTCATCAGCTCGAATATCTTGAAGAAAATCAAAGCATAATGTTGGAAAGTTTTCCCACTCCGATCTCGAATGGGGAAAAAATTCGCTTAGGAATTGACAAAAAAATGATAGAACTGACTTCCGCGAAATTCGCAATCATATCGACGGGGAGGAAACTGCGTACTGATGCCGGCATAGCACCATCTCAGGTTGTAAGATTTTGCTTCAAGCCTATGACGCCTGAAATTCAGGCTTTCCTTGAGGGAGAAAAAACAACTCTGGAAAAATTTCTCCGGGCTTCTGAATTCTCAATAGCAGATTCCTTCGAACTCGACGGACCCGCCCCATCCGTGGTACTTGATTCTGGAACCATATTCCTACCGTTAAAAGGACTTGTTGACATTGAGGGAGAAAGAGCGAAACTCGAAAAACAAAAGACCGAATTGGAAAAGTGGATAAACGGAGCAAAAGCGAAACTCGAAAATGAACGATTCACATCCAAAGCCCCTCCGCAGCTAATAGAGGAAACTAAAAAGCAACTCGTCGCCACTGAGGAAAAACTCAGAGTAGTAGAGGAAAATATTAAAAGCCTTGGTTGATGGATCGCAAAAAATAGAGGGAAATTGGAGCGGGTGATGGGAATCGAACCCACGTTGCCAGCTTGGGAAGCTGGAGCATTACCATTATGCTACACCCGCACAACGCGCACTTAAATATCACTCAGAAACATAAAAAATCAACATACTTATTTTTGATTTTTCTCTTATATCTGGTCGTTCTTTATCCCGCATACTTCATCAAAAATATTTGTACAGCAATATTTTATTCGGTATAAAACATCATCTCTGAGCTTACAAATTGTACCTAGAATTGAAAACAACAAAGAAATGATCTTTTACGAAGCTATTGCCTTGTTTCCTGACGCAAGACGCGAATCAGAAAACTCTTTGCAATCAACCCGCAATAAACTATATTTATCTAGATTTTGCTTTTGACCTGTGTTGCATGGCTAGCGGAAATCGAGACAAATATGTGCATCCATACTTCAAAAAGACTTGTCTGCCTTAGATTTCGTAAGCGAACAATGGAGAAGCAGCCATCTAATATGTTCAATTTTTATGTTTTCGAAAAATTACCGTCACATTAACAAAAAACGAGCAAAAATCTAATGAAAAACCAAGTTTCTTGTGAATTGTGCCCGAAAAACTGTATAATACCACTTGGAAAGAGCGGAGATTGCCGAATCCGAATTAACATTGACGGTCGTTTGACGGCAACAACTTTTGGTTTTCCATCCGCCGTTCATTGTGATCCAGTTGAAAAAAAGCCTCTATATCATTTTCTTCCAAAAAGCACAGCATTTTCAATAGCAACGGTAGGCTGCAATCTTCACTGTCTTAATTGTCAAAACTGGGAATTGTCCCAATGTAATCCCGAAGATGCATCTGCATATCAGATGTCTCCCGAAAAAGTGGTCAAATCTGCCCAAGAATCTGGTGCGGTCTCTATTGCTTACACCTATTCAGATCCTGTGGTGTTTTATGAATATGCTCTTGAGACCGCAAAAATTGCAAGGGGGAAAAATCTAAAAAATATTCTTGTTACTGCTGGATACATAAATAAGGAACCTTGGAGAGAGCTTTTATCTTTTTCGGATGCCGCAAATATAAACCTGAAGGGGATAAGTGATAAGTTCTATCGCAACGTATGCGGTGCGACAATAAGGCCAGTGCTTGATTCAATAATAGCGGCTGCTGAATCTAAAATAATTCTAGAGTTAACCAATTTATTGATCCCCACCTTGAATGATAAGGAAGCGGACATTCGGAAGCTTGTTCGCTGGATAAAAACCAATCTTGGTCAAGAAATCCCCCTTCATTTTATTAGGTTCTTTCCCCACTATAAGATGAAAAATATTCCCCCAACCCCTCCAAAATTACTTGAATTTGCCTACGATATAGCAAAAGAAGAGGGGCTTTCTTATGTTTATATTGGGAATTTATACGGAGAAAAGGGGCGTGACACATTATGCCCGTCCTGTGGGAAAGTGCTAGTTTCAAGATCTGGGATGACAACTGAAAGAGTTGATATTTTGGAAGGAAAATGCTTTTGCGGCAAGGAGATTTACGGATTATGGAAATAAAAATTTCTAGACGCGGGTTTATTATATGGGGAGCTTTTGCTATTTTAGCAATTGCAACGGAAGGATTAAATTTTTTCTCAGACAGAATAAAAAGGATACTTCGCGCATCAAGACCCGCAAATTTTATTGGTAAAATCAAACCCGACGATAATTTCCGCAAGCCGGGAGAATGGGCAGGCTAAGAAAGTAGAATTTTTTTTACGCTTTCAACGTCGGCCTTTACCTTTATTGGTGCGTTCGCAAAATTACCCTTTACCCCCTCAAGTTTGTTTGTGTGATATCCTATAACGGAGTCCGGATCCTTCATCATATTTCCAGTAAGGATGCCCACCACAAAATCATCTTTTGATATTACTCCCTTGTCTACTAGTTTCCTGGCTCCTGCTACGGAGCAACATGATGCTGGTTCTGCTCCTATGCCAGCTGAATCAACCATTGCCTTGGCGTCCATTATTTCCTGTTCTGAAACCTGTTCCACGGTCCCACTGCTCCATTTTATTCCTTTCATAGATTTTTCCCACGAAACCGGATTGCCTATCTTTATCGCTGTCGCTATCGTATCCGGATTTTTCACTGGGGCAAATTTGCTTCCGTATGACCACATTCTGTATAGGGGATTTGCTCCCTCCGCTTGTATTACGGCTATTTTTGGAATTTTCTTTATGATTCCCAATCCGTGCAATTCCATAAGGGCCTTTGAAAAGGCGCTGTTGTTCCCTAGGTTTCCGCCGGGTATTACTATCCAATCTGGGGATGTCCAATCCAATTGTTGCAATATCTCGAAACATATTGCCTTCTGTCCTTCTATCCTGAACGGATTTATTGAATTCAGCAGATATATGTCCAATTCCGAGCATATCTTCTGAACAAGGTCCATCGCCGCGTCAAAATTCCCATCAATTTGCAGGGTTTTTCCTCCGTACGCAAGAGCTTGAGCTAGCTTTCCGTAAGCAATTTTTCCCTCTGGAATAAAAATGAGAGACTTCATGTCTGCCGTTGACGCATAGGCCGCCATGCTTGCGCTGGTGTTTCCGGTGCTCGCGCATGCCACAGTTTTAGCCTGAAGCATTTTTGCCGCGCTTATTCCGCAAGTCATCCCTCTATCCTTAAAACTTCCGGTAGGATTTTCTCCTTCGTGCTTAAGCATGAATTTATTTATCCCTGCGAACCTTGCGGCCTTTCCTCCATCATAAAGTCTTGTATTGCCCTCTTCTTTGCTGATAATCATATCCTCTGGGATATCCAATATGAACTCCCTGTATCTCCACACTCCGGAGGCATCTACCCCTCGCTTTGATCTCCAGCGTTTCTCCCATGTTTTAAGCAATTTCGAAGGGTCTAATTTGGAAAGGTCTCTCTCAACTTCAAGAAGACCACCGCATTCACAGCGATAGCGTATTTTATCCAAGGGATATTTTCCCGGGCATTTTATGCACGCCAAACTTGTTCCCATTTTCGCTCTGCTCATTTTTTTTTATTTTCCTTTGTTGTTTTAATATATTGGATGCTTGCCTCCACGCTAGCTTTTCTTGACTCGTCGTCTATTTCTCTGATTTCATCCAATATTGTCAAGGCTTGTTCTAATTCTCCTTGATTTATTTTTTCCTGGGCATCTTTCAATTTCTTATCAAAAAACTGGATTCTTTCTTCTCCCGCATCAACCATGCTTTTTACTTCCCTATATCTTTTTAATACCGTGTCCTGATATTTTGTCCCCTTTGAGACGGCGGCGGCTTCGCGGAACAAAGGAAGGGCTGCCTCATAGTTTTTGTTGGACTTAGACAGATAATTTTCCGCCCTCTTCAATGATTTAAAAGCTTTGTTGTTAGCATTGATGCTGTATAGGAAATACCCCAGCAACAAGGTTGCGAGGATAGACATCAGAAAAATTGTCGTGTACACGTAAGGTTTTGGTTTTTGTCCGG
>Ga0116156_10005506_pt1 | contig 10491 bp, 5 predicted proteins | sample AD_UKC045_MetaG_FD_89891 | JGI IMG/M metagenome (GOLD analysis project Ga0116156, IMG submission 89891) | Active sludge microbial communities of municipal wastewater-treating anaerobic digesters from USA - AD_UKC045_MetaG | ecosystem: Engineered > Bioreactor > Anaerobic > Digestate | place: USA... | reverse complement strand
CTCATTTAAAAAGTACTTTATAAATAAAGAAAAATGTTTATAATAGTTTATCTCTTTGATAATGCTTCAGATGTAACGAGTAAGAAAGAACACACCCCCTGCCCCTCTCAAGAGGGGAATAAGAAAAATGTAAAATAATTAATAATTAATAATTAAATAATAAGAGAAAAAAAATGAAAAAAAATATATATTTAGTTTTAATAGTTTTTATACTATCATTAAGTTTTGTAAAAGCTGAAATAAGCGGAACTGTGTTTGGGATTGATGCTGATGGAAAGAAAGCAGCACTTCCGAAAGCATCAGTTCAATGGCTAAACACTGGAATTGGCACTTTAACCGATTCCAAAGGACGCTTCAATATTGAAACAACTGACAAAACAAACAAGCTTGTTGTGTCTTACATCGGATACAAAAAAGATACAATCGTTATTTCAAAGAATCAAAATAATATCGAAGTAAAACTTAAATCTGAATTAGAATTAGATGAAGTTGAAATAGTAGGTCATCAAGCTGGCAATACAGTTTCATATTCATCAATTTCAAAGACAGAATCAATAACCTCACAAGGTTTAAAGAAAGCTGCCTGCTGCAATCTTTCTGAAAGTTTCCAAACCAATCCTTCCGTTGATGTGGAATATACTGATGCTATGTCTGGAGCAAAGCAAATCCAATTGCTCGGACTTCAAGGCAAATATGTTCAGATGCTGACTGATAAAATACCTAATTTACGTGGTATTGCTTCAATGTTCGGTTTAAACTATGTTCCCGGACCTTGGATGGAATCAATCCAAATATCAAAAGGGGCTGCTTCCGTTGTTGATGGTTATGAATCTATTACTGGACAAATCAACGTTTCTTTTAAAAAGAAAGAATCTGCTGAAGATTTTTATTCAAATATTTATGCAAATCAACAAGGGAAATTTGAAGGAAATATAAATTCAAAAATTCCATTAGCTGAAAATTTGAATACAATTATTTTTCTTCACGCAAATACATTGCAATTTGAAGAAGACCACAATAATGACAGCTTTTTAGACCACCCAATGGTTACTCAGTTTAACTTCTTTAATCACTGGGAATATTTCGTTGATGATTTTCATTCTCAATTTGGAGTTAAAGCACTTTACGAAGATAGAGAAGCCGGACAAAAAGGTTTCTTTCCTTCTAAAAATCCAAATTTATACGGCTTGAATATTAAAACTGAGCGATATGAAGTATTTGCAAAAAATGGTTATGTGCTTCCTTCAGAGCAATATTCCAGTATTGCAATGATTGCATCTGCTTCTCATCATAAACAGGATTCTTATTTCGGACATAATACTTACAATGGTAAGCAAAATTCAGTTTATCTAAATTTGCTGTATGATTGGAAAATTGAACCATTGCACCATCAGGGCGAAGAAGAGGAAAGTGTTGAAGAAAATGAAGAAGAACATCTTCACGAAGCTGAAAAAGAAATTAGCCATCACTTCGTTAATGGAGTAAGTTTAGTTTATGATGAATTTATCGAAGAATTCAAGGGAACAGGTTATTATCGGAATGAAATAGTTCCGGGCGTTTATACAGAATATACTTTGAGCAATGTATTCGGCTTTACTTTTATAGCTGGAGTAAGAGCCGATTTCCATAATATTCACGGCACATTTTTCACTCCCCGTTTTCATTTGAAATATGATTTAAGCGAAAATATTATATTGCGTGCTTCTGCTGGAAAGGGATTTAGAACTTCAAACATTTTCGCTGAAAATATCGGCTCGCTTGCAAGTTCAAGGAATTTTGTTATTGAAGAAAGCTTAAAACCGGAAGAAGCAGTGAATTATGGTATTAATGCCAACATTAAATTCGATTTATTCGGAACGGAATTTACTTTAAATTCGGAGTTTTATCGAACTGACTTTATTAATCAAATTGTCGTTGATATGGACAGAAGCCCAAGAAACGTTTATTTTTCTAATCTGCACGGCGATTCTTATTCAAATAGCTTCCAAACTGATTTGTCTTTCACTTTGTTTGAAGGAATGGACCTTATGGCTGCCTACAGGTTGAATGACGTTAAAACTACTTTTAACGGAGTACTTTTAGAAAAGCCATTGATTAGCAAACACAAGGCATTTTTAAATTTTGCATATTCTACCTTATTTAGAGAATGGATGGCAGATTTCACTATTGATTTCAATGGTGGCGGAAGACTTCCAAATACATCATCAAATCCGATAGAATACCGTTTGCCCGAAAAATTTGATAGCTTCGTTTTACTTCACGCTCAAATAACAAAAACTTTTGATAATTTCGAAATATACGTTGGAGCAGAAAACCTTACCGGATATACTCAGCCAGTTCCAGTATTAGCATATCAAAATCCTTTCGGTGAATATTTCGACAGCTCAATTGTTTACGCACCTATAACCGGCAGAAATATTTATTTTGGATTACGCTGGAAGATTTAGTTTTTATTTTTATTCTTCAGATGGACTCCACCTTCCCAAGTGGAGTCCATATTTTCTAAAAAAAAACTTCTCCTTAATACCAAGTTGCTTTTATTGATAAAATTTGTTTATTTGTCATTCCAAACCCCCAGATAAAGCAAGTGCTTTATTTAAATGGAGATGACATAAATTTAAGACTGTCATTCTGAGGCGAATATAAACGAAGACGTTTACTTCTGAGAAAATGAACTTTTTAGTCATCCGATGACTGGCAGTCATCCGATGACTTCCGCTTTCATATATATAATTATAATTATATATAATACATATAGTTATGTGCTTTAAAAACCGAAGTGGTTCATTCTGAGCGGAGCGAAGAATCTCACAAGTCAATGATACCACATGATTTGAGATTTCTCGCTGCGCTTGCCAATGACATCTTTACTTTTGTCTGTCATGCTATCAACTTGTTGATAGTATTACTGAAAAGCACAGTTTCTAAATCTCAAATTCTTTGGTTGCAATGACTTGTGAGATTCCTCACTTCGTTTCGGAATGACAGGGTAAACTGATGTCATCTCCATTAAAATAAAGTTATTACTTCATTCTGGGGGTCGAAATAACAAGATGGTATAGTCAGGTTTTCAAAGGGATATTACACTAGCATTTATCTTGTTTTAAATATATTGTAATACAAAGATAGTTGAGTTTTCAACTACATAAAAGAGGATTGAGAACTTTGCTGGTTGTTGTATTGCCTTTTTCTTTTAATTATAGCCCTGATTATAAATACAATACCAGCCAAAATTATTATTGTTATAATGACCTTTTCAAAAGAAAAAGTAGGTGGGTAAACCTCCATTGTTCCGTCCGGGTTTTCAACATAATAAGGTTTTGAGTAATAAAAGGCAGGATGGAAAGGCATCATCCAAAGGAATGAAGATTGTCCCATCAAATATCCCATCATCAAAGAATTTCCATATCCACCGTATTGATGAACGACATAGTTTTTTGGAACGCCCGGAGTTGTCCCGGCCGGAGCAGTTCTGCGAGGTGTTCCATACTTTTTTGTATAATTTTGACTAGAAGAAAGGCGGGTTCCGCCAAAACTTGTTTTTCGCTGAGAAGTTCCCATTCTGTTTGATTGAGTTGGTGACGTTCTTGATGGCTGTCTGCTATATTGCCGGTTAGAAAAAGAACGGCGTGAACCACCAAAGCTTCTTCCTCCACCAAAACCTCTTCCTCCTCTTGCTTCTAAAATATCCGGCATCAATAGCATTAATACAAGAAATACTATACTAATGACTTTTAAATTAATAATGTTTTTTGTTTTCATAATATATTCTAAAAAATAGATTCAGTACTAAAAGTGTCGTCTTCATTCCTAAAAATGATTTCAGTTTTGAAAAGGGGTTGCTCATTAATGAATGGCTTGTTGAATAAATACTGAATTCCTTTGTTCCCTGTAACTGCTTTAATATGAATAAATAAGCTAACTACCCCAACCAATTCTTCATTATTGAAAAAAACAGTAGTGTTGTCAACAGTGCCGTCACTTTCTATCTCAAACAATGCTAACTGGTTTGCCTCTTCTTCTGTGAAAGACGGCTCAACAATTTTTATATTTTGTAAGTTATCATTGAAGATTTGGCAAGTATAAATCTGCTTATCTTTTGCTTCATACTGAATAATTGCATCAAAAATGCCAGCTTCATCTATATTGATAAAGACTTCTTTTAATCCGCCTACTTGTTGCCCATTTATATAGCAAGCTGTTTTTTCCAAGAAGCCATTACTTTCTATTGCAAATGTTTTTGTCATTTTTTTTATTTTTTCGTTATAAAATGCAATTACAATTTAAAAATTATTTCAATAAATGATACATTAAAATAAATATAAATGTAAAAAATTTTACAAAATTATGAAAGAATATACAAATTAATTTAATTTTATTTATACAAATTTGTTTTTCAATAATTCTTTGGAAATTGAAAGAAGAGAGAATTTCTAAAATAGCGGAGTTAGGAATTTAATATTTTGATAATTATTTTAAATTTATTAATTTGTATAATAAGCAATAATGAGGAAAACATTTTAAATAATAAAAATACCGGAAATATTTAATAACTCATTTTACGGATTACCATTTAAAGGAAACAATGTGTAAAATATTTTAGTATATTTAAATAAATGAAATAAGATTTTATAAATAGTTTTTTTTAAATAAATTCAAATTGATATGAAAAGAATTTACTATGTTTTGTATTGTTTGTTAATTTTAACAATTTGCAGTATTGAAGCAAGTGCTTCTGCTACAGCTTGGGGCTGGGGAAGGAATTCCAGCGGTCAAATTGGAAATAATTCACTTGAAGACCTAAAAAAATTAGTGAGAATTGGTAAAAATGATATATGGTTTAAAATTTCCTGTGGTAACGAACATACAGTTGCAATAAGAACTGACGGAACGCTTTGGGCTTGGGGCAATAATAAAGATGGTCAGTTGGGCGATGGCACTCAAATTGACGAAATTGAGCCAGTTCAAATAGGAATGGATACCGATTGGCTCGAAGTAGAATGTGGCTTTTCTCATACCTTAGCAATAAAAACCAATGGGACGCTTTGGGCTTGGGGATACAATAATAAAGGGCAGTTAGGTGACAACACTAATGTTACTAAACTTTTTCCTTTTAAATTAAGTAACGATAAATGGAAAGCTATTGCTTGTGGCTCTTATTATTCTGTTGCTTTAAAAGCCGATGGGACGCTTTGGGCTTGGGGCGATAATAATTACGGTCAGTTAGGAGTTGGAAATTGGATTAATACTACTTATCCAGTTAAAATAGGAAATGAGGTTAATTGGGAAAAAATAGATTGTGGGTATAACCACACATTAGCTTTAAAAAAAGATAGCACGCTTTGGTCTTGGGGATACAATAATTACGGACAGTTAGGGGTTGGAAGCAGGTTGGATTCAAATTATCCGGTTCAAGTTGACACAAGTACTTCCTGGGAACAAATTTCCTGCGGTGGAAATCACTCAATGGGAATTAGAGGTAATAAATATCTTTTTAGCTGGGGAAATAACGACAATGGACAAACTAGTACTCCTTATTATTCTATAAAAGTAAATCCAATCCGTGTGAGAACTGATATCAATGATAAAAGGCAATGGAAATTTGTTGCCTGTGGTGGAAATAATTCAATAGCTATAAGAGACGATGGAACTTTATGGATTTGCGGGGATAATTCATTCGGGCAACTTATCAACGCCGGAACAAAAGCTTACAGCGGTGATTTTATACAAATCGGAATTGATGATAACTGGAAAACTGTGAGTTGTGGTTCTCTGCATTTTTTGTGTTTAAAAAGTATCACGTATGTTATGAAACCTAATTTGATTTCCTTGACTAATAATGAAAAAGGAACTAAATTAGATGTGGAATTGAAATGGCAGCCCGTTAAAGGTGCTGTTAATTATGATTTACAGGTTTCTAAAACTGAGAATTTTTCTGATTTAGAATTTGATATTAATGAAATTTATGACACTCTTTTTAATATAAATAATTTAGAATTTGGAACAAAGTATTTTTGGCGAGTAAGAGCTGTCAATGTTGACTACAAAAGCATTTGGTCTGATATTTGGTGTTTTACAACTATTGAAAAATCAGGGCAGAGGGTGCTTTGGGCAACAGGTGCAGAACCGTCAGGTCTGCTGGGCGATACTTCAAAAATATCTAAGTTTTATTTTAAACAAATTACAGAAGAATATAATTGGCAATCAATAATTTGTACAGATGAAGCAAATGTCGCACTTAAAAGTGATGGAACTTTATGGGTATGGTCTTATAAATCTAATATTCCCCAGAAAATAAGTGAAGATGTTGACTGGAAAAAAACATCTGGGACTGATAAATATTGCTTCTTATTAAAAAATGACGGAACAATTTGGGCTTCTTATTCAACTAAAATAAAAAAAATTTTTAATGAAAATGATTGGATTGATATTGAGGGAATTAGCTATACCTGCTATGCTTTGAAAAATGATTATACCTTATGGAAGTTTTATTTTGAATATTATGATACTCAAGAACCCGTTCCCTTTCAAATTGGACAATCAAATGAATGGAGTAGTATCTCTGCCAGAACACATTGTTTAGCTCTCAAGAAAGATGGAACGCTTTGGGCTTGGGGAAATAATTCTTATGGTCAATTAGGAAATGGAACAACTGAAGATATAGAAGAACCATTTCAAATTGGAAATGATAATAATTGGGCTTCGGTTCATTGTGGCTATTATTTTTCTATGGCTCTCAAAAAAGATGGCTCACTTTGGGCATGGGGAAGTAATTCTTATGGTCAATTAGGAGATGGAACCCGAATTAATAGCCCAAAACCAATAAGAATTGGAGCGGATAATGATTGGAAAAGTATTTCATGCCGTGAAAATCATGTGCTTGCTATTAAACAGGATAGCACATTGTGGGGCTGGGGATATAACGGGGACTATCAGTTTGGAGATGGCTCACAGATTAACAAATTTGTTCCCACTCAATTAGGAACATCAAATAATTGGATTTCTGCTTCCGGTGGCGCCTATCATTCCGCAGCATTAGCTTTGCCAGGTAATAGTAATACAATTGAATTGCTTTATCCTGAAGACTATACTACAAATGAAAAAATTGATTTGACTTTTATTTGGAAATCTGTAGCAAATGCCGAATTCTACACGGTTCAAATTGCTACTGATATTAAATTTGATTCAATTATTTTTAATAAAAGTAATTTAATAGATACTTTTTATAATATTCTGGAATTGAACTATAACACTAAATATTTTTGGAGAGTTCTTGCTGAAAAGAACGGACAAAGCTTTGCTCAATCAAAAATTGGTCATTTTAAAACAATATTTGATTATCCCAAAAGAACTTTATGGCTTTGGGGAGCTAATAACTATGGTCAAATGGGCGATTCAACTGTTACCCATTTCTTGAAACCAACGATGCTTGGTGAGCAGGGCGAATGGTCTTACGTGGAAAGCGATTATTTTCACAATGCTGCAATTAAAAGCGATGGCTCTCTTTGGGGATGGGGACAATCTCAAAATAATCCATTAAGTTCAGTTTTTAATTCTATTAAAAAAATCCCTTATAGATTCTTAAATGAAAAAAGTTCTGACTGGATTTCTGTTAATTGTGGTGTTGAATCAATAATTGCCAGGAATAGTGATGGGTGTATTCTTGAATTTAATAAAGATTTTGTTAATAGTTTTAAGGAGGAATATATAGGAAATTTCAATCATTTTGTTGAAGTTAAAACCCAAATAATCTCTGGTGCTCATCATAATTTATTTGTTAAATCAGATGGTACTTTATGGGGATGGGGTATTGGTAATTATGGAAGAATCGGAGATGGTACTGAAAATAATAGAGCAAATATAATTCAGATTGGTTCAGATTCAGATTGGGAAAGTGTTGGCTGTGGTGTTTATCAAAGCTATGGCATAAAAAACGATGGCTCTCTCTGGTCTTGGGGATTTAATAACGATGGTATTCTCGGATATTCCTATCAAGAATTAACTCCAAAAAAAATAGGGAATGAAAATGATTGGGCTTTTATTGATTCGGACTGGTATCATACTTTAGCAATAAAAAGCGATGGAACGCTTTGGGCTTGGGGACAAAATTTATATGGTAAATTTGGTAATGGTAATTATGAACCAAGTAACTTTCCAGTAAAAGTAGGAAATGAAAACAACTGGTCTTATGTTAAATGTTGTAATCACCATACTTTAGCAATAAAAAGTGATGGCACGGTTTGGGGCTGGGGGGCGAATCTTCAGGGGCAATTAGCAGATAGTGTAACTCCAGAATTTTTGGTTCCAAAACAAATTAGTGAATCAAATGAATGGGTCTCTATATCTTGTGGTTTATATCATTCTCTTGGCTTAACTGAAGAAAATGGGTTTAAGCCGCCTATTCTCCAGACACCTTTTAATAATTCTTTGAAAATGCCAATCAATAAAATATTGAGATGGAACCCTGTATCTGGTACTAAATCTTTTACTCTTGAACTTTCGCTTTATCCGGACTTTTCTTCAATTTGTTTTAGTAAAAGCGGAATTGTATCTACCTGCTTTAAAATTACAGATTTAGAATTTGGCACAAGATATTTTTGGCGTGTAAATGCAAATAACGGTAGCAATACAACAGATTGGAGCGAGATTTGGTGCTTTAAAACAACCGACATTTCTGATATTAAAGAAAACCCTGTAATTGCAGATGATTTATTTGAGGTTTTTCCAAACCCGGCTGTAAACGAAATTATTATTAAATATCCAAATCTAAAAGCTAATACAATCGTAAAAATTTATAATTTATTGGGTGAGCAAGTATTTGAGAAAAGTATTTCAAATGAAACATCATTGATAGAAATAAATTCAATTCCTAAAGGAGCATATATATTAGTAATTGACAATAAAAGCAAAGCATTTATTAAGGAATAAAGGAGTTCATTTTTGGTCATTTCGACTACGCTCAATGACCTTTGCTGAAATACAATTTGCTTCTTGTCATTTCGACTACGCTCAATGACCTTTGCTGAAATACAATTTGCTTCTTGTCATTTCGACTACGCTCAATGACCTTTGCAGAAAGAAACAACAATAATGCCACCTGCTCATTGAGCGTAGTCGAAATGAGCATCGAAATGAGCATCGAAATGAGCAATCGAAATGAGAATTAAATATGAGCAACAAAAGGAGTCTGTATATATGAAATCCGGTTATTTGTATATTTTGAGATGTTCCAATGGTTTATATTATACTGGTAGCACTACCGATTTGGACAGAAGGTTACTGCAACATCAAAGCGGCGAAGGAGCAAATTTTACGAAAAAGTATCTCCCTGTAGAATTAGTTTATTTTGAAAAATTTAATAGAATTGATGAAGCATATAATAGAGAAAAACAAGTGCAGGGTTGGAGTAGAAAGAAAAAGGAAGCTTTGATTAACGGTGAAACAAATCTTCTGCACAAATTAGCCGAATGTCAAAATGATACGCATTATAAAAATTATAAGGTTATTTCCCCTACTCATTTCGACTATGCTCAATGACCTTTGCAGAAATACAATTTGCTTCTTGTCATTTCGACTACGCTCAATGACCTTTGCAGAAAGAAACAACAATAATGCCACCTGTTCATTGAGCGTAGTCGAAATAAGCTACCTCTAATCCCCTTTTTTCCCAACTGGTGCAGCTAGCACTGGTGGTTTTGCCTGCGATTTTGATTTTCGCTGCACTTCAATTAAAGAAACAAGCAAACTGGGAGAGCAAGCCGAAACAGGTATATAGCCGCTTTCAGCTCCACACATTCCATTAAATACTCCGAGGTCGTCTCCGGCTGCAATTATATTTGCAAAAGTTGTAAGCGGAGTGCCAATCAAATCAACGCCACGCACCATCTCGTCTGCCCTACCATCAGCATAGACCTTATAAACAAGTATTGGAGTAACGTTAAAGGAATTTGGAACTGTAGTGCCAGTGAAAGTAAAGCCACCCTGCACTTTCTCAAAATACAAGCCATATTCCTTCTCCTGCTTTTTACATTCCTCTCTTAACTTGTCTTTCAAAGTACTTGCCGAAACAGTTTCTTTTGCCGACACAATTAAATTGGACTGGCGGGAAACTGCATCGTAGCCCGGATTCTTTCTTCCGTGTCCGTTTGAATTTGTGAAATTCTCTATTGGTGAGCGAGACATCAAAAAGTTTTTGAATATTCCGTTTTCGACTGTAACAACTTTTTGACTGCGAACACCTTCGTCGTCATACATATAATATCCTGAAAGCAAATTTCCTTTTAAAGAGTTAATTGTTGGGTCGAAAATCACGTCAATATATTCTGGCAAAATTTTCTGATTTATAAAGTTTTTAAAGGTTTGACTGGAATTTGGGTCTTTCTGCCTGTGTCCTTCAACTCTATGTCCGAATATTTCGTGGAAAAACACCCCAGCAGCTTCACCAGACAGAATTGCCGGACCAGAAAAAGTCTTCATAAGTTCTGCGTTTCT
>Ga0116156_10005498_pt1 | contig 10500 bp, 5 predicted proteins | sample AD_UKC045_MetaG_FD_89891 | JGI IMG/M metagenome (GOLD analysis project Ga0116156, IMG submission 89891) | Active sludge microbial communities of municipal wastewater-treating anaerobic digesters from USA - AD_UKC045_MetaG | ecosystem: Engineered > Bioreactor > Anaerobic > Digestate | place: USA... | reverse complement strand
AATAAAAGAACATTTTGTCAATCAATTTGTTATGAGAGGGGGCTACTGTAAAAAGGAGATTGTTCAATTATTAGGCCTTAAAAGCTAACAGCAGTATTTAATAACTTTGAGGAAAGGGGATTTAACCTTCATAAGTCTATGCTTGTTAAAGAAAATGTAATATTTGCGTGACGGTAGTTCTTAATATGCGCCTTTATATAAATCCGTTAAGACGAAGGGAAACTCGATTGGGTGCGAACAACCGCATGTATGAAGCTGATAGCTTACTTATATACTTTACTAAACTATCAGCAAGTTTGCAGTGGAGCTCAAGAGAGTGACCAAAGATAGGATTTTTATAACAGTGCTTGAATTTCTTTGTTTACTTTATCTCTTTCATGAGAAAGAAAGATTAATTTAAAAATCGAGTAACTACTCAGGTTACATCTAATCAGAAAAAAATAATTAATAACAGTTTTCTCATTGGGTTTGTAGGGATTTGCGAAATGAAATGCCGTAAATCCGCTGTATTATCGGGTATACTTATACGGACGAACGGCGCTTCGCTTCGTGCGCCCCTACAAGCAACCTTTAATATTGCTGCTGACGAAAATCCTTAACTTAATGACATTGGGGTTTCGAGGCTGTGCAAAAAAAAGAAATCCGGAGGAATGACCGATCCCTAGTAGAGAAAAACACTGGTTAACAGTGAGATACGAATCTAGCACCCTAGGTGCGGCTAAGTATAATATACAATTTTACACAGACTCTTTCGTCACTTGTTGCCATTCGATCATTCCTTTGGAATTCATATTTTGAAAAGGTTCTACAATGGATAGAAATGCTTAAAATTCTTATCGCCAATAATCAAAGAAAAATCTACTTGACAAATAAATCACTTTTGAAGTAAAAACTAAATAATGAATGATAGATATGAAATTGGATAAAAATAGGTGTTTATTAAAATGGGAAACTATATGAAATATAGATAATTTGGAGCTGATTAATGATAAAAAGCAAAAGTATAGATTTAAACCATATTGCTATATTTAACCCAAAAAGGAGTTCCCTGGCAATAGAGTTGCGTGGGATCAGATGTTCTGATATAAAGCATTCTCATCATGGATACTCGCTATCCTTGCTCGCTAAAACAAAGAGAGGATAAACAATGTGCATAGAGAAAATTACAGGTGACATAAAAGTGCAAAACAAAGATTTGGATATATTGAAATATCATTTCCCGCATTGCTTTGACAAAAACGGAAATTTTCAAATAGAAAAGTTCAAGGCTAACCTGACAGAAAATGAAATCAACTTTTCTGCTGAAAGTTATGGCTTAGATTGGCTGGGCAAAAGCTATGCAAGACTCCTGGCAAGTGACCCTGCAACTACTTTACTGAAAGCAGACGAAATACATAACAGCAAACCCGAAAATGCTAACTCTGAAAATCTCCTGATAAAAGGCGACAACCTGGAAGTTTTGAAACACCTTGTGAATGCATACTACGAAAAAGTGAAAATGATTTACATCGACCCGCCTTACAATACAGGCAATGATGGTTTTGTATATAATGACGACAGAAAGTTTACTGTAAAAGAACTGAAACAGTTGATTGGTGTTGATGCAGAAAAAGCGAAACGTATTTTGGATTTTACTCAAAGTAAAAGTAACAGCCATTCGGCTTGGCTCACATTTATGTATCCACGCCTTTACATTGCTAAGTATTTACTGAAAGATGATGGTGTTATTTTCGTTTCTATTGATGATAACGAAGTTGCACAACTTCGTTTGTTGATGGATGAGGTATTTGGGGAAGAGAATTTTGTCGCGCAGTTACCTACCATAATGAATCTAAAAGGAAACAATGATGAATTTGGCTTTTCTGGAACTCACGAATATACAATTGTTTATTCAAAAAATAAAGCAAAAACAATACTCAATCAATTTAATATAAGTGATGACGACTTAGAAGATTGGACGGAAGATGAAATTGGCTTTTATAAGCAAGGTGCTAATTTAAAGTCAACAGGTACCAATGCGCCTAGAGAAAAAAGACCTAATTTATATTATCCGATATTTATCGATACTAATGACAAAGTTTATGTGACTGAAGACGATAACCCTCCTAATGAGTTTACTGGGGAGCTCATAACAATATATCCAATAACAAACGGTCAAGAAATGTCTTGGCGGTGGAGTAAAGACAAAGTCAAAAATGAGCCTAACAATATAATCGTTTCAAAGAATGGAAATATTGGTATTTATAAAAAACAAAGACCAGCATTAGGCGACTTACCTTCAAAAAAGCCTAAAACCATTTTCTACAAAGCAGAATATAGTAGTGGTAATGGAACTGCTCAAATTAAAAGTTTACTTGGAGATAAATATTTTGCAAATCCAAAACCAATTGAACTGCTCAAAGATTTAATATTGATTGGATCATCAACAGATGAACTTATTTTAGATTTTTTTGCTGGTTCAGGAACAACTGCTGATGCGTTGATGCAGTTGAATATTGAAAATATTGAAAAGAGAAAGTTTATTTTAGTTCAATTACCAGAGCCTATAGACCCGAAAAAAAATAAAACTGAATTTGACTTTGTAAAGAATGATCTAAAAATTGATACTCCAACCATCTTTGAAGTAACAAAGGAGAGAATTATCAAGGCGGCAAATAAGCATTCAAAAAGTGCAAAATCCAAAATATCTGATAAAATTAAAGAAATCAACGATCTTCAAACCAGATTTGACTTTGACAACAAAGTTAAAAATCTTAAACAACTTCAATCTGAGATTGATTTATTAAAAAAACAAGATCTTGGATTCAAGATTTTCGAAACAACTCCTATATGGGATGATTACAATTTTCAAGCCGAAGAATTTGATAGTTCGCAGACCCTGTTTGATGTAGGTAAACTTTCTGAAGATGATATCAATGCATTACTCATTACCTGGAAAACATATGACGGCATCCCATTAACACAAGATTTGCAAAGAGTTGATTTAAACGGATATACGGCTTATTACAGCAACGGCAGATTGTATTTAATGCACAAAGGCTTTACTACAGACAACCTTATAGCTCTCTTTGAAAAAATAGATACAGACAAACATTTTGAGCCTAAAAGCATCATCACCTTTGGTTATCACCTGGAGAGTAAGAGTTTACGAGAAATTTCAGAAAATGTAAAAACTTACAACAACAAGAAAAAAACCGACATTGACTTTATAACAAGGTATTAATATGAAGGGATTTAATTTTGAGAAGAATCTGCCTCATCAGGAACATGCAGTTGAAAGCACATTAGCGGTTTTTGAAAACTTGCAAGTACATCCTGTAGCAGAAGTTGATAAAAACTATATCAATCCTGTATATAACCTGATAGAAAAACAAGGCAATGTTTTTGATAATCAGATTTTACCCATTGGTCAATATTTTGACAACATACTCCGTCGCCAAAAAAGAAATAGTATAGAAGAAAAGCCGAAAGCAAAAAGCAACATCATTGATATAATGATGGAAACTGGCACAGGCAAAACATACACTTATACCAAAACCATTTTTGAACTAAATAAAAGTTTTGGCATTTTCAAATTCATTGTTGTTGTACCAACATTATCCATTAAAGCAGGCACTATTGATTTTTTAAAATCTGATAGCAGTCGTGAGCATTTTAAAGAGCAATACGGAAAAACGCTTCAACTTCATATTGTAGAAAGTCAAAAAAACAAAAAAAGCAATAAGTCATTTATTCCTCTGGCTGTAAGCAGTTTTGTAAATTCCGGAAATTTTGAAAAAAACAGCATTCAGGTTATGATTATCAATGCAGGTATGATTAATTCTGAAACTATGCAAAAGAGCTTTGACAGAACTTTGTTTGATACATACAGTGTTCCTTTTGATGCCCTTGCATCAACAAAAGCCTTTATGATTATTGACGAGCCACACAAATTTGGACAAGGTAATAAAACCTGGGAGAACATTCAAAAAATGAAGCCCCAGTTTATCTTGCGTTATGGTGCCACTTTTCAAGGTTACGAAAACCTTGTTTACTCCTTGACAGCCGTTGATTCATTCAATAGAAATCTGGTTAAAGGCGTAATTGGACACATCACTGAATTCAATGCAGGTCAAAACGCAATCGTAAAATTGATTGATTCTGACGGCGTAGAAGCCAGTTTTGAAATAACTGAAAATGGTAAATCAAAAACAGTAAAAGTATCAAAAAAGGAAAGTCTAAAAAAGGCTCATTCTGAAATGACAGACCTGGGAATCGAAAACCTTAATAAAAGCACAGTTGTTTTAAGCAACGGTTTGGAAATGAAAAAGGGAGACAAAATCAACCCTTATTCTTATGCTGAAAAGCTGCAGGAAACAATGATTCAAAAGGTCATTAAACACCATTTTGAAATTGAAAAACAACTATTAACAAGAGAGATAAGAATAAAACCCTTAACGCTTTTCTTTATTGACAACATTGACGAGTACCGAAACAAAGAGGGATATATCAGAAAAACGGTTGAGCAATACATCAAAGCAGAAATTGAAGAATTACTTAAAACAGAACAAGACATTTTCTATAAAGACTACCTTGAAAAAACTTTGATTGACGTTTCTGCAACACACGCAGGTTATTTCTCAAAAGACAATACAGAGAAAGATGAAGCCATTGAAAAAGAGATTAATGAAATTTTGCACGATAAACAATCAATGCTTGATTTGGAGAACCCAAGACGATTTATTTTTTCAAAATGGACTTTGCGTGAGGGGTGGGACAACCCGAATGTTTTTCAAATATGTAAACTCCGCAGTAGTGGAAGTGACATCTCCAAATTGCAGGAAGTAGGTCGTGGTTTGCGTTTGCCGATAAATGAATACGGTAATCGAGTGAAAGATGAACAATTTTATCTCAACTACTTTGTGGATTTTACAGAAAGCGACTTTGTAGATAAACTGGTAAATGAAATCAATCAGAAATCTGGAGCAATTTCCATCGAGCAAGTCCCTGATAAACTCACTGAGCAGGTGATTAAAAAGATTTGTGAACTTTATGAAACTACCGAAGATGATCTTTTGGAATTATTAGACACAAACAATGCGATAACAAGAGCAAATACCTTCAAGACAGGTGGTTTTGACTTTATTAAACAAAACTATCCTCGAATTTTTGAAGGCGTTAATTCTACTAAAGTTCGAAAAGCAACCGACCCAAAAAAGAAAGTGCTTGTCAGAACAGAGAAATATCAAGAGCTGAAAGACCTTTGGGAAAAACTGAACGAGAAAGTAATCCTTGAATATAAGTTTGATAACGAAACAAGTTTCAAAACTTTATTAACAGAATTTCTGAAAGTACAAAAAAACAATTTTATTTCTGACGGGATTAATGAGAAAATTTCAAAAGTTGAAATCAAAGACAGCAAAGCAGTAGTAAACGAATCTGAATCGGTTTACAACCGTAAGACTTCAAGTATCTCAATTTTGAAGTACAGTGAATTCTTGAAAGAACTTTCAAGAATTCTAAACATAAATATGACAACCCTACATCAATCAATCATTGACTCTGAAATAGACATCAACAAGTATCTCAACCAAACGACACTGAGGGTTCTCAAACAGAATTTTGACTTTTTCTTAATGACGCAAGCATTTGACAAGTATTCAATAGAGTATAAAAAGGTTTCAAACAGCATTCACCCGACCAAACTAACAGATGAAAGAGGCATTGTGCTGGACGAAATATCGGCATCTGATATTGGTGTTATGTTCTCAAACGAAGGTGTTGCAGATTCTTACTTCTTTAAAGAATTATATTATGACTCTGAATTGGAGAAAACTAATATCAAATCTGAAATCAGGGAAGTGATTGTGTTTACCAAGATTCCAAAAAATTCAATTAAAATTCCAGTTGCTGGTGGTAAATCGTATTCGCCTGACTTTGCTTATGTGCTAAAGTTTGAAAACGGAGATCAAAAGCTAAACTTCATTGTTGAGACAAAAAATGTAAACAGCGAAGACCAGCTTCGTGAAGAAGAAAAATCCAAAATCAAACACGCTGAAAAATTCTTTGACGACAAAGTAAAGATTGAGTTCAGGACACAGTTCAGCAATAATAAAATAATTGATTTAATTAAGGGGATAAACCAATCAATATAAGCTCTTGTGTACATTCGTATGATTCAGCTATATAAAGGACATAGAGTCTCATTCTGAGTGAATCGCCAAGTAGCGATAATTAAAAACATTTACGTTATTGTTAGGTATGCCGGAGGAATTTGTGATTTGAATGGTTTGTAGGGACGCACGAAACGAAGTGCCGTTCGTCTGAAATCGTACTGTGAGCTTCCAGTTTACAGAAAATTCTACAAGCAAGATGTTTGTAAAAAACAAGGGCGTATTGGATACGCCCTTCAAATTGATGATAAAGGATTATTTAATATATTTTGCTCTGATTTTGTTAAGTTCGCCAGATGCTTTCATCTCATTGAGAGATTTATTAACAATATCGAACAATTCCTTGCTGTTAGCAGATTTTTTAGAGATTCCAATATATAACATTTGATTGTCAGCCACGTAAGACAACGTCTTGTAATCAGAGAAATTCTGAGATTTAAGCATGTGATGGCCAACCAGTTCATTGGTAATAAAGAGGTCAAAACGTTTATTAATGAATTTTTTTACCATGGTTTCCTGATCTTTTGAGACATCTTTTTTAATATTTTTAGCATTATCAAAAGTTTTACCATAGCTATAACCAGAGGTTACTCCAATTAAATTTTCTTTCAATTCATTGATATTTTTAATATCCCCTTTGAAGGATTTACGTGCGAAGATAACATTTTTTTCATAAGCCAGTCCTTCTGAAGGGAAATTAAGAAATGCTTTTCTTTCGTCAGTTGCAAAGAGGCTGATAATGCCATCAGCTTCCCCGATCTGTACCATGTGAAGTGCACGTTCCCATGGGACTTCCACAAAATCGAAGTTAATATTGTTTTTTGTAGCAATTGCATTGAGAATATCTACATCCAGTCCTGTCAGCTTCCCTCCTGATTTAAATTCATAAGGTGGATATTCCTCATAAACGATTTTGTACGTTTTAGCCATCATTGACATCATACTTAACAGTACCAATAGCAGAATCAATACTCTTTTCATGTTTCCTCCCTTTTTTGTTTAGGATTTATAATTTTTTTAAATAGTCATTGATGACAGAAATGCGTTCATATTTTGGATAAGTGTTTTTAATTCTTTGAAGTTCACTTTTTGCTTTATCTTTTTGATTAAGACTCATATAGCAAAGCGCAATTTTTAACTGAGCATCAATAAATTTTGTAGAAGAAGGGTATTTTTGAACGACTTTATCAAATTCAGCTTTAGCTGCAGAGAAGTCTCCCAGTCCATAATAGCATTCACCAATCCAGTACTGTGATGGTCCGGCATAACTGTGATCGGAATGATTTTGAACAATAAGTGCAAAGACCTTGATAGCTCCAGGGAAATCTTTGATTTCATAGAGACGACGGCCTTCATTGTAGTATTCATCGACATTGATATTTTCTGCAGGCATTTCAGATGTTTCCTGAACTGTTTCATGAACTTCTGCGACCGGAGTTTCTGCTTTAACAGGAGCAGGCTGATAATCAGCAGTGCTGTTGTTTGAATCTTTCATTTTGTTTTCAACAGCCACTAAGCGGTTATTGATTGCCTGTAATTGGGAGAAAATATGCTGATTCTGCTGAATAAGTGTAGAAATCTCTTCGTTTTGAGCAGGTTCTGGTTTAACTTGAGGCTGTTCCGCCTGTTTCTTTTCCAGTTCATCCACTCTCGCTTTTAAATCATTGAAATCTGTAAGGGTTACAGCACATCCTGATAAAAGAAGAATGGCAATGAGAATGATTAAAACTCTTATTTTCATAATGACCTCCATTTTTTTTTCATATTTAAAAATAATAATTTACTTTGTCAAGGAAAATATCATATCATGTTGGTTTTTTCCATAAAAGTTTAATTCTTTTCTTGACATATTCGGTTTTTTTTATTAAATAGAGACAGAGGTCAGAGATGAATAAACTGTTAAAACGACTATACGACGGTGTCAGATGTCAGACATTTCATTGTGTCTTCATAAAACTGATAATAAATATTACTTTATTTTTTGTGATCTTATATTTTGCATTCAGTAGTTTGATTATCTATGCTGTCAGACAAAAAGTGATAAGTGATCAGCAAGAAATTCAATATCAGTTTTCACAGGGGATGTCTTCATTGCTTTCTTTTGAAGTGAAACGGAATCATCAGTTACTTCTGTCTGTAGCAGATAAGTATAGTGGTAAGTCTTATGAGGACTTAGTCCCATTTGAAATTATATCAGATAATCTGTTTTTAACGAAGATTTTTAACAATGGGATTTTTCTGTTTGATATTGATGGCAGACTCTTATATGAAGCACCAAGCACTACAGACAGATACCAGAAAAATTTTGCTCACAGGCAGTATTTTCAAGAAACAATTAAACAAAAAAGGGGGATCATCTCTAAACCATACATCTCCTCTCTGTATCATAAACATCCCTGCGTGATGTTTACAGCTCCGGTTCATAATGATCATGGCTCGATGATTGCGATTATTGGCGGTAGTGTCGATTTACTAAAACCAAACTTCATCAGTGAGCAGTTTCAGTTAAAACATACGGATAAATCCTATTATATGTTGCTTAACGAAGATGGACAGATATTATACCATCCTCAGAATGCATGGATTTATAAAAAATTGGCCACTTCAGATACACAGGAAAATTTAAACAGAAAAGATTTTGATAAAGAATCCATCATTACGGTTAGTTCCAGAGTGATATATCCCAACTGGAAGCTGACATATTCGGTGTTTGAAACAAAGATAGACCAGGATATGATTTCCAATAAGAGATTGATCAGAATATCTGTTTTGTTCTGTGTTTTGTTGTTTGAACTGATGATGTTATATGTTGCCTTAAAAATATGGAGAATGACTCAATTACTGGCTAAAAAATTAGATCAGAAAATACTACTCAGAAATGAATACGAATATATACCAGAAAAAGGTTTGTTTATCGTCAAAACAAATATTCGAAAAATCAATGAACTGATCAGTTTGTATCGAGATTTAAATGTGATGTACAGAAGAGCTATCAGCGATTCAATATACATTTTTTCGCATCTGGAATATGCCTTTGTAAGTTTCAGTCAAGAGGATGGTTATATCAAGGCATTTAACCAGAATTTTCTTGAGCTTACTGATATTAACGAAGAAGAAGCAAGAACACAGACAATAACCGAAATACTGTTTAAAACACATGAATTATATCGCTTCTCTTTCGAGGAATATATCAATAATATTAGTGAAGAACATTTGTCAGATAAAATCTATGTCTTTAAAAAAGACAATACACCTGTCCGGCTAGTCGTTCATGCTTATAAAATCCACTTTTACAAACAAGAACAGATTGTTTTGATAATGAAAGAAAAGATTGTTCAAGAAACCTATTTAAAAGATTTTCAAATGCAAAAGAATTTGAGCCGATTCTTATTTGAAAACAGTAATATGAATATCCATCTGACTGATAAAAAGGGAATAATCATGGCTTATTCTCCAGAGTTTAAAGCCTTGCTGGCTCCGGATAAATTATTAAAAGACAGAGCAATATGGGATTTGCTCACTGTCAATATGGAACTGATTCAATTACAACAATACTTTAACTCAATTAGTAAACTTTCTGACGAAAAAACACAGTATTATATTAACATTATGGACTCACAGACTCATCTGATGGATCTTTATAAACTGGCTTATCATATTATCTGGGATGAGAATTATAATGATTGCTTAATCGTGGGGATAATCACCAAAAACAGAAGCTCATATAAGTAAAATAGTAAGCATACCTGTCCTCAGTTATACGATGTAAACCAACAAGAAAAAAGTCCAACTAAGAATAGTTGGACTTACAATGTATAAATTTTATTTACTCTGCGATTTCTGTTAGAATATAGTCAAATCGCTTTATACTTTCAGTTAATCCTAGATTATCAATCAAAGTTGGAATGTCAGGCCCATGAGCAGAACCGTAAAGAGCTGTTCTAAGAGGGAAATAGTAATCTTTACCTTTGATTCCCAATTCAGTCATGCCTTCTTTGACCATGTGAGTCAGGTCTTCTTTTGTCCAGTTTGACTGAGAATGAAGTTTTACCCGATACCAGTTGATAAGACGGGTAGAAGATTCTTTTTTGAAAAGCTCGATGTCTTCTGGCTGATACTGGACAGGCTGATAGTACATCTTTGAGAAGTCGATAAGCTGAACTAATGTCCCTGCATATTCACGGGCTGTTTTTATGACTTTGAGGTATTTTTCCTGATTGCTGATATCAATTCCTGCTTTAGCGAAAAATGGTTTTGCCTCGTGAGCAATATAACTGACATCCAGATTACGCATATACCAGCCGTTCATCCATTCCAATTTGGTAATATCAAAAATTGCACCTGATTT
>Ga0116156_10005492_pt1 | contig 10509 bp, 10 predicted proteins | sample AD_UKC045_MetaG_FD_89891 | JGI IMG/M metagenome (GOLD analysis project Ga0116156, IMG submission 89891) | Active sludge microbial communities of municipal wastewater-treating anaerobic digesters from USA - AD_UKC045_MetaG | ecosystem: Engineered > Bioreactor > Anaerobic > Digestate | place: USA... | reverse complement strand
TTGTTATAATGTCGGAATGTCTCAATGTCTGAAAGTCTTTGTGTTTAACCCTAATTTAATCTATCTATTGATGTTTACATGCATAGAAAGCTCCGTAGGAGTGATAGTATTGTAGCATGTGACATGTTTAGTACATTAAGCTCCGTTGGAGCGACATTTTTCTCCCTCCCCAATTCGTATATAAATCAATTGTTTTGTGTTAAATAACGCTGTTAGGTTCGGAACAAGTATGTTTATCCATGCTGTTTCAATGTGTACAAATACAAAAGGCTGTCCTTTTGAGACAGCCTTTCGTATATATAGCTTGATTTTTATTTTAATGAATATCTAGATTTCTCTTTTGATTCAAGGTTCGAATAGCCCATCAAAAAAGTGTCGATTGCTACGGCACATTCTCTACCTTCGTGTATTGCCCATACCACGAGCGATTGTCCGCGACGCATATCGCCGGCAGAAAAAACTTTTGGAATGCTTGTAGCATAATCCCCATAGTTAGCTTTTACATTGCCTCGTTCATCATAAGCAACAGAGAGTGTGTCTAATAAGCCTTCGTGTTGAGGATTTACAAAACCCATCGCAAGGAAAACAAATTCACATGGAATTTCTCGTTCGCTTCCGGGAACCTCTTTAAAATTAGGGCGTTGTCCAGGTTTTGGTGTTTCCCATTCTAAATCAACAATTTTTACTGCTTTTAAATTACCTTTACCGTCACCAATAAATTCTTTTGTGCTTACCGACCACAATCGTTGACAGCCTTCTTCATGTGAAGATGAGGTGCGTAAAATTTGTGGCCAAAGTGGCCATGGGTCTTCCGTTCCTCGTTCTGTTTTTGGTTTTGGTAATAATTCTATCTGAGTAATAGATTTAGCTCCATGACGGTTTGATGTTCCTACACAGTCGCTACCTGTATCGCCACCACCAATTACAAGAACATTTGCTCCTTTTACGTTTATTGGTTCATTGCGTAAAATTTTGCTTCCTTGTACCCGTTTACTATTGTCTTTAAGAAATTCCATTGCAAAGTAAATTCCCTTATTTTCTCGTCCCGGTGCCGGTAAATCGCGAGGAATAGTAGACCCGCCGCAAAGTGCTACTGCATCGTATTCCTGTAATAAATAGTCTACAGTTACATCTACGCCAACGTTTACATTCACTTGGAATTTTATACCTTCTTCTTCGAGAATTTGGATTTTTCGGTCAATTACCGATTTGTCTAATTTAAAATCGGGTATACCATACCGAAGCAAGCCACCAATTTTATCATCACGTTCATATACAGTTACTCTATGACCTGCTTTGTTGAGTTGTGCTGCCGTAGCCAAACCTGCAGGACCTGAACCTACTACTGCTACTTTTTTGCCGGTACGAACTTGCGGTGGACAAGCAACTACCCATCCGTTTTGGTATGCTTTTTCAATTATTGTTTTTTCGATATGTTCAATAGCTACCGGAGGTTTGTTTATACCCAATACGCAGGAAGCTTCGCATGGAGCCGGACAAATACGTCCGGTAAATTCCGGAAAGTTATTGGTAGAACTTAAAATTTCGTATGCTTGTTTCCAATTTTGGTGATACACAGCATCGTTAAAGTCTGGTATAATATTTCCAAGTGGGCAGCCATTGTGACAAAAAGGCACACCACATTCCATACATCTAGCAGCTTGTGTTTCTGTTTTTTTGCTACTAAATTCCAAATAAAACTCTGCGTAGTCTTTTATACGTTCTGCAGGAGATTTATATTGAGGTAATTCTCTATCGTATTCTAAAAAGCCTGTTGGTTTTCCCATAGCTGTAATTTTTTAATTGTTCTTCAATAATAGTAATTTTTATACCGATGCTGCTTTTTTTAATTTACGTTCTTCAAGCACTCGTTTATAGTCGCGTGGGAATACTTTTACAAATTTGTCAATTGAATCGTCCCAATTGTTTAAAATGTTTGTAGCTAATGAACTTCCCGTGTAATTTTTATGATTTTCAATAAGTTGACGTAATTCCGGAATGTCTTCAAAAGCTACATCTTCTAAATCAACCAATTCTTTGTTGCAGGTCTGCGGAAGTATACCTTCTGGGTCGTAAATATAAGCTATACCACCACTCATGCCGGCTGCAAAATTACGTCCGAATTTACCTAACACTACCACGATTCCACCAGTCATATATTCACATCCGAAATATCTTCGAGGTATAAAGTGGCTAAATGCTTGGCTTTGTCCTGCGTTCCCATCGTTCCAAAAGCCCAATCCAATTCTTCGAGTTGTGCAAAACGGGAAGCTTCTGGCAAATAATCTTCTTGACAAATTTGCAATGCCAAGGTTGGATTTTTTCCTTGCAAAAAAGCAATAACCGAATCGATGGTTTTGATGTATTCGTCTTTTAGGACAAGAATTCTCTGAGTGTTTGGAGACAAAATGGAATGCCTCTCGACTGCGCTCGAGGTGACACGCTCACCGTGACAAAACAAATCCTTCAAACCTTCTTTCGAAAACAATTTCAAAATCACTTCAATTCCTAAATCCGCTTGAGTTGCCGAGATGTTTTTGGTATTCAAAAACCCTTTGATATAAGCCGTTGCCGGATAAGGAGTATTCAGTTGGGTAAACGGTGGCGTGATGAGGAGGATTTTGGGTTTCATTCTATAACTATAACTGTAGAAAAATATAACCTAAACCCATTATTTTCCTGCATAAATTTATCTTTAGTATCCTGCGAAAGGAAAACAGTTTTTTTCTTATTTGATAAATATGCCTCTTTTTTAGAAAAAATCATATTTAAGTTATTTTCAAAAAACAAACGAATTGTGTTTTCTAATTGAGCTATTTGTGCAGGTTTTTTTAACTTATTTTTTAGTTCTACAAAAACAATTGAATTATTATAAGTCAACATTGCATCACAGCGAGATGGATTATCAATCATTTTATCATATTTAAGAATGCAATGATCAATAGCTGTAAAAATAATTTCCCTCGGAGGACTACTGTTAATAATTTCAACAAGCCAGTTATCAGTATTTAAAAAATCCAAATAAGCTGGTGTCTTTGCATTTAAATCAAGATCATCACAAATACCAAATTTATCTTTATAAGTGATCTTTTGACATTCTTTGTTAAAAAAATCTACTTGCATAGTTCTTCAATATCAAGTAATTCATCAAACAAATCATTCGTTTTCTCTAAACTATTATTCAAAAAATTATTGTCTAAAATTAATCCTCTTTCTGACTTTATGGAAAAAACTTTCCCTTCATCATCAATTTGATAAATCCCAGTCAAATCAGGATTAACACAAGATTTAATTGGCACAATAGCTTCTATCTTTTCTAACAAATCAGTATAATTTCTGTTAGCTCTCTCTTTTACTTTAAAAGCCTTCATTGCTAATGTAGTATAAGCAATAATATAAGGACTATGTGTTGTTAAAATAAGATGATTATCCTCTTTATCATTATTAAATTCGAAAGATTTAAAGAGAATACTTTTTTGACTCTCAGGAAATAAATTTTGTTCTATTTCTTCAATAATCGAAAACAAGTTTTGTGGTAAAAATCGCTTATACAAATTCTCCATAGCCTTTTGAAATTCCTCTTGAGAAAAACTAGGGTCTGATGCAACCTCTGATTCCATAAAACGTAATGTCTCTCTTTCAGAAAAACTTAAATTATCAATACTATTCGTCTTTGGATTATTTATAAAGTATTTCAAATAATACAAAACAACTACCATAGGAACCACAGACTGAATTCCGCTAGATGCTTCTGAAAGTTTCAAATCACTAAATCCATTACCCCTAATAGAGGTAACTTTCGTTTTTTTATCGTATAAGAATTCAATATTATTAATTTGAATCGGTATGGGTTTTACCAAACTTCTACAGGCTTTAATATATTCTTCAAGAGTCCAACTTAAAAACTTTGGTAAGTTTTTAATGTTTTCTAATTCTTCTAAAACACTCAAAAAATTTCGTTCTGCAGGAATATAGGTTATTTTGGGAATTTCATAAACCTCTGAATGTTTTACATCCACTTCAACCGAATCAGCTTCAATTTTAAAATCAACATACTTCCCTTTATATTCAATATATGAATCTGGTTTGAAATAATTTTGAATAGATTGCCATTCACACCACTCTGTTTTAAAAGCATTTTCTTTCACAACATCATCAATTGAAATAGTTCCTTTTACTAATGCTTTCTCAATCCAAGTCAAAGTAGATATTAATTTCACAATACTACTTTTGCCACTACCTTGACCACCAATAAAAATCATCAATTTATCGATTGACAAAAAACCATCGTTATCTGTAAAACCTTCTTTTATAGGTCCAAAATTTTTAATTTTAATTGATGCCATTCCTATCTATTTTATTTAACAAATGTATGGTTTTTAGCTTTAAATTAAAATCTAAATATTTAGAACCTCTTTTAAAAAAGGAAACTGTATTCTTTAAAACTTATGCTCCTCCTTGCTAATTACCAATAAAGCCACCAAAGAAATACAAGCTGCAATGGTCAAATAAAACCCTACATAAGTCAAGCTATACGTTTTGGCAAGCCAAATGGCAATCATTGGAGCAAAAGCTGCACCCAGAATTCCCGCCAAATTAAAAGTTAATGAGGCTCCTGAATAGCGAACATTTGTTGGAAATAATTCAGACAAAAATGTACCCAAAGGCCCATAAGTAAATCCCATCAAGGTCATTCCCATACAAATAAAAGCCGTTACCATAACCGTGCTTCCTGAATTTAAGAAATACGAAAAGAAAAAACCAAAAATAGCTATGGTTGTAGTAGCTATAATCAACATTTTTCGTCGTCCAATTTTATCTGCAACCACAGCCGAAACGGGAATAAACAAAGCAAAAAATAGCACCGAAAATAACTGCATTAACAGTGCATCTCTTTTTACAAAACCCAAATCGGAAGTGGCCCAACTCAAGGTAAAAACCGTCATTAAATAAAAAACCAAGAATGTAGTAACAGCTGCCAATGTTCCAAAAATCAATTGATTTTTATAGGATTTAACCAACTCAAAGAAAGGAATTTTCACTTCTTCTTGTTGCTTTTTTGAATTCTCAAAAGAAGGAGTTTCGGTAATTTTAGTTCGGATATAAAAACCTACCACCACCAAAAGTGAACTGGCAATAAAAGGAATTCTCCAACCGTAATCCATAAAATCTTCGTTGCTCATTGTATCGGTTAATAGTAAAAAAGTTCCACCCGAAAGCAACAATCCTATTGGCGCACCCAATTGTGGAAACATTCCGTACCAAGCGCGTTTGTTGGGCGGTGCATTTTCAATTGCTAGTAAAACGGCTCCTCCCCACTCGCCTCCGAGTCCAACGCCTTGTCCAAAGCGACAAAGCATCAATAATAAAGGAGCGGTAATACCAATGCTGGCATAACTCGGTAAAAAACCAATAGCTACTGTTGAAACACCCATCGTCAACAAAGCAGCAACTAGAGTAAATTTACGACCAATTTTATCTCCATAATGTCCAAAAAAAGCTGAACCCAATGGACGTGACAAAAAAGCTATCGAAAAAGTAGCCAAGGATTGTAAGGTTGCCATCGTTGCATCCTCACTCGGGAAAAACAATTGTGGAAAAACCAAAACAGCAGCATTCGCATAAATATAAAAGTCGAAAAACTCGATTGTGGTTCCTATTAAACTGCCAAAAAGAACGTGTTTTAAGGAATTGGATTTTGTTGGTTTGGAAGTAATTTTCATCTAGAATGTTAAAATATTTTTATAAAAATGATGCTAATTTTTGAAAGTAACAAATATTTAGTTCCAATATTTTTTTAGTAAATTAGCATCAAATAAACTCCAATATGCCAACAGACTGTATTAGCTATCAAAATTCAGGATATTTTTCTCCTTTGATGAACGACTATTTAAAGCAAAAATCAACTTTACAGTCCCTATATAACCGATTTCCAAGTCTTGAAAATTTCGAAGAGCAAATCATTGAAAAAAAAGAAAACTTCAATGGCAATGAAAAAAGAGAAATTTTAGTTTCGGTACTCGAAAACCAATATGCTAAAATAAATGCTTCAACAACAACTTTAAACAACATTAAACTTTTAAACGATTCCAACACCTTCACCATTACAACGGGTCATCAACTGAATCTTTTTTCTGGGCCTTTGTATTTTTTGTATAAAATTATTTCGACTATTAATTTAACAAAGGAGTTAAAAGCAAAATATCCAACGCAAAACTTTGTACCCATTTATTGGATGGCGACCGAGGACCACGATTTTGACGAAATCAATTACTTTAATTTCAAGGGTCGAAAGTTTCGCTGGAACAAAGAAAGTTCTGGACCAGTTGGACGATTATCAACTGAAGGATTGGCTGATTTTTATGAAGTTTTCGCTCAAGAATTGGGTTCAGGAAAAAATGCCGAAGTCATTAAAAAATTGTTTCAGGAATCCTATTTGAATCATTCAAATTTGGCTGATGCTACTCGATTCTTGGCTAATGAACTTTTTGGCGAATATGGATTGGTTATTCTCGATGCCGACAATCAAGATTTAAAACGAACTTTTATACCTTATATAAAGGAAGAATTAACACTTCAAACTTCTCATAAAAAAGTACTTGAAACTGCTGAAAAATTAAAAGACTACACCTTACAAGTCAACCCTCGTGAAATCAATTTGTTTTATTTAGAAGATGATTTGCGGGAACGAATCCTTTTTGAAAACGGAAAATACACAGTAAACAATACTAAAATAGAATTCTCTGAAACTGAAATTCTTTCATTATTGGAAAATCATCCCGAAAAATTCAGTCCCAACGTGATTATGCGTCCGTTGTATCAAGAGGTGATTTTACCTAATTTATGTTACATTGGCGGAGGCGGAGAAATCGCGTATTGGTTAGAACTAAAATCTTTTTTCGATGCCTTAAACGTAACTTTCCCCATACTTTTACTCAGAAATTCAGCAGTATTGGCAACGGAAAAACAAACCAAAAAAGCAGACAAATTAGGATTGTCTTGGAGCAATTTGTTTTCGAAACAAAATGATTTGGTGAATATAAAAACAGCCGAATTATCAAAATTTCCAGTAGATTTTTCCGTTCAAAAAGAACATTTACAAAAACAATTTGAAGCACTTTTTGAAATTGCCAATCAAACTGATAAATCCTTTCTTGGAGCAGTAAAAGCGCAGGAAGCCAAACAAATTAAAGGTTTACAAAGTCTAGAAAAACGTTTGTTGAAAGCCCAAAAACGCAAATATTCAGAAACATTAGAGCGAATTACCAATTTGCAAAATGAATTGTTTCCTAATAAAAGTTTGCAAGAGCGCCAAGCCAATTTTTCGGAATTTTACTTAGAAAACGGTAATGATTTTATCGATAAATTGATAGCCACTTTGAAACCTTTGGATGCCCATTTTGAAATTATAACTTTACAATAAAATTATACAACCAAAAAACCAAACCAATGATTAAAGAACGTTTAACTTCACTAGATGTTTTCCGGGGATTTACGATTATGTTGATGACTATCGTTAACAATCCGGGAAGTTGGGGATCAATTTATCCTCCGCTACGACATGCCGAATGGAACGGCTGGACGCCAACCGATTTAGTTTTTCCTTTTTTTATTTTTATAATGGGAACAGCAGTACCGTTTGCAATGCCAAATAAAACCTGGGACAGTACAACTTTCAACAAAATATTGGTGCGCTCTTTACGCATTTTCTGTTTGGGATTATTTCTAAACTATTTTGATGAAATAGGTCTATTTGGTTTAGTGGGTATTCCTTTATTAATAGGCAGATTAATCATAACTTTTGCGGTTGCTTATGCTTTATTAGGAAATTTTAACCCTAAAATAAAAACAATTTTAGCGATTTTAGTTTTAGGAATTTTACTCTTTTTAGCCTATAGTGGCATCCCAGCTTATCAAAATGTGAGAATTCCTGGAGTTTTACAACGCATTGCCATTGTGTATTTTTTCACTTCTCTTTTGTATTTAAAATCAACAATGAAAACTCAAATTTGGGTAGCTGCAACGCTGTTATTGGGCTATTGGGCTTTGATGACACTTGTGCCAGTCCCAGGAATTGGAGCTGCAAATCTGGAAAAAGGAACAAATCTAGAAGCCTACATCGATAATCTGTTTTTGAAAAATCATATGTACAGCCAAACAAAAACTTGGGATCCAGAAGGAATATTATCTATGTTACCCGCAATTGCCTCAGGAATAATAGGAATGTTGATGGGACAATTGTTGAATTTATCACAGTCAAAACTCGAAATCGTTAAGAAAATGATTGGATTGGGTATTGGCTTTCTCATTCTTGGATTGATTTGGAACTTTGTATTTCCCATAAATAAATCACTTTGGAGCAGCTCATTTGTTTTACTCACCTCAGGATTAGCTACTTTATGTTTGAGCCTATTGTATTATATAATTGATATAGCCAATTATAAAAAATGGACTAAATTATTCTTGATTTGGGGAGTAAACCCAATGATTGTTTTTTTCTTTTCAGGCATTATTCCAAGTGTACTTACAATGGTAAAAGTGAATCATCCACAACTTCCGGGTGAGTTACTAGGGTTTCAAAGTTACTTTTATAATTATGGAATTGTACCTTTATTCAAAAACCCAATGGATGCTTCTTTGACATACGCATTAGTTTATGCTGTCTTTTGGAGTATAATTTTATGGATACTTTATAAAAACAAACTGATTTTCAAAGTTTAATAGACAAGCGCTAACCCTATAAATCTAATTTAATCTTACGAATTTTAAGGTGAAATTGATTAATTATTCAATTAATAAACACTATTTTTGCCCCCAATTAAAAAAAAGCAAAATGACTACCAATAGAACTTTTACAATGATCAAACCCGATGCTGTCAAAAACGGACACATTGGAAATATTTTGGGAATGATAACCAATGCAGGTTACCGAATTGTTTCATTGAAATTGACCCAATTATCAGTATCAGATGCTGAAAAATTTTATGCCATTCACGCTGAAAGATCTTTCTTTGGAGAATTGGTAGAATTTATGTCAAGCGGTCCCATTGTTGCCGCAATTCTTGAAAAAGAAAATGCAGTCGCCGATTTCAGAACTTTGATTGGAGCAACAAATCCTGCCGAAGCCGCCGAAGGAACTATCCGTAAATTGTATGCAACCTCATTGGGCGAAAATGCAGTTCACGGTTCAGATAGCGATGCAAATGCCGCCATCGAAGGTGCTTTTCATTTTGCAGGAAGAGAGCAATTTTAGTATTCAGTTTGCATTCCCGAAGCTTCGGGACATAAAACACAAATCCCACTTCTATTTTGAAATGGAAAAAAAACGAAAACGTCTTGATAATTCAAGGCGTTTTCGTTTTTTTAGCTCCGCAATTCCGAAAACTTTTGGGATTGTGATGCGAATTTGAAATCTGAAATCTCGCAGCAGAAACAATTAGATTTACCTTTTTTTTAGCCGTTTATTTTAGCGATTAATTGTTGCAATAATGCTTGTCCTTCTTCCCAAAAACCTAAATCAGATTCGGAGTTAATGTGTCCTTTCTGACCAATATTTACAAAATCACTTCCCCAAGCAGAGGCTAATTCTCGGGCTCTTTCAAGCGAAATATAAGTATCATTTTCGGTTCCAATCACTAAGGATGGAAAAGAAACAACTTGCGTCGGAATTGGCGAAAAATGCCTCAAAAAATCGGGAGTATGTTCTGGTGAATTGACATCAGCAGGAGCGACTAACAAAGCTCCAATGATATTCGGATTGTTATTTTGAGCAACCCAATGCATTACCAAAGAAACCGCCAAACTATGCGCTACTAAAATAGTGGGTTCTTTCAATTGTTGAATGTTTTCATCAAGGCAAGCAAGCCATTGATCTAGTTTTGGCTCATCCCAATTATCTTGAATGACTTTGGACGAATTAGGGAATTTTTGCAACCAAAAGCTTTGCCAGTGCTTTTCTCCTGAATCACCAAGTCCTGGAATGATTAATAAATGTGGAGTCATTATTTATTTATTTTTCAATCTTTATGTTGAGACGATAAAAATACAAAATTTTACAAAAGTTTAGTGTAGTTTTTTTTTCAAGACATTCGCTTTTAAATTATTTTACTTTACAGCAAAATATTGTACCAACCAAAAATTACACAAATTCTCACAAATTAAGATGACGCTTTGGCTATGATTGATGTATAAATTGGAGTTGGGCAAATCGGATTTGCGAAAATTTGCGCAATTTGTGGTAAAAACAAAAACTAGTTTTTAAATTCGAATGCCCTCTTTTTTATGCGTGAGGGATTGTAGTGGAGCTTTTTTTTGCTGGCGTTATTTAGCCAGCAAAAAAAGCGGGAACGGAAAGCCCGACCCAAAGTTGCGAGGAGGAACGACGAAAAAATCTGAGGGGTACGCCCAAAATAATAATAAAAAAAAAACACCTGAAAAGTTTTAAAACCTCTCAGGTGTATATTGTTATAAATCAATTTTCTGCGTTCCTATCTGAATACTAAAAAGGGA
>Ga0116156_10005487_pt1 | contig 10511 bp, 10 predicted proteins | sample AD_UKC045_MetaG_FD_89891 | JGI IMG/M metagenome (GOLD analysis project Ga0116156, IMG submission 89891) | Active sludge microbial communities of municipal wastewater-treating anaerobic digesters from USA - AD_UKC045_MetaG | ecosystem: Engineered > Bioreactor > Anaerobic > Digestate | place: USA... | reverse complement strand
GCCGCCCGGGGTCAACAACCTGCTTTGGTAGTTGATGGTCTGGGGGATGGCGGCGTCTGCCTGCCGGATATTAAAAACCGGCGTAATGGCAAAAATTACTGCCATTACACCAGCCAAAGCAACGCGCACGCGAAGGTACGACTTGATGGAAAGAAACATATTGTTTTTTGTGTCAGTGGTTTTTTTGCCTAAACGCAGACAAATTAATCCAATCCAGGCACGTATATATTATATATATACCAGACTTAAAAAAATAAAACCGCTTGGTGTAGCGGTTTTACTATCTTATCCCTGTTATTGATATCTTGTTGATAACCTGTTTTCTCTTGTTTACCAAGCTTTTATTTAACCACTTTCCATAGCCCGTCTTCGTGCACCAAATAATAGTCTGCCACGGTATTAGCCACCTCTATTTTGGCGCTGACAGCCTTGTCAAAAAGCACGTCGTATTTTTCAGATGACCAGGCATCTTGCTTGCCGGCCTGCGCCACAATCAACTCCTGACGGCTTAGATCTTTGGGCGAGAAATCCACCGTGTATTGATCAATAAAGTCCTGCTCACCGACCTTGGCCTTTATACTGACAGGCAACTGCTCGTAAATTTTGCTTAACTGCCCGTTAGATTCATTATCTATGGCAGACATTAAGGCATTATACATGCCAACGTTAAACAGAATCTGCATACTGCCCGTTTCGTCAACCTTCACTTTTTTCAGCAAAGCTTTCTTTAGCTCGGGATGGGTCAGCCTGATATAGGCATTGGAAGGAATCTGTGAAAAATTATACGCCCCACCGTCTTGAGTCCTGATACTGACCTCTTTAACCATCAGATCTACCCCCGCCACTCCAACATCTTCCAAGGGATCAAGCAATAATCCATTTACATTGATTAAGCCGACCTCTTTATCCACAGGCACCTCATAAATGGGCTGAACAGAGCCTGAATTTGAAGCTTGACTTTTAAACCAACCTGACTGATAGGCCACGAAACAAAAAACCGCGATGGAAAATAAGGCTGCCAAAACCGTGACCAAAGTCATGTTTTTCTGTCTTTGTTCCAAAGTCCGCCTGTCTTTTTTAGCCTTGAACATCAACCTTAAATTATTAACCGCTAAAATCAAAACCAAGATGGTCAGCAGGGCCACCGGATAGAGATAGTGCGCGTAGCTAACCGTTGCCGATTCAATCGGAGCCTGACCTCTGACCTGAAGATTCAGTAAAGCCATATCATGCTGTTCTCCGCCTTCGGTTTCCACGATTATTTTGTGCAAACCCGGAGCCAAATCCTGTGGAAATTGAGCTTCCCAATTGCCTTGTGCGTCGGTTTGTATCTCTATGGTGGCCTTGGGTTGGTTGGTATTGTTTTCCATATGGTTAGTAAATATATAACTTGAGCTTGGCATTGGGCGAAGCAAAACCCTGAATCAGAATCTGATCAGCCTGTTTTTCGATGTTTTCAATCTTTAATCCGGACCAAGGAGAGACCAGATCAGGTTGTCCGGTGACGGGCGCGGGCACTGAACCGGCTCCGGAAGACGGCCTGGAAGCCGTAGGCGCGGGCGTGGCAACCGGTCTGGGCGCGGCCACCGGCAGACAAACGGCTGGCTGATCACTGATGGTTTGAATGGTTTTTTCAATAGTCTGGGTGGCAAATAAAGGAGCCATGCGAACTTCGTAGCCATAGACTTCTTGTCCGTTGGCTCTAATCACCGGCCTGAAGTAATATAATTCTCCGGCCTGCAAGCCATCAATCACCACGGAATGATAGGTGCTGTTATTGGCATACTCACGAGTGGAATTGACATAGCCGTAATTGGGCGCGGCTCCCATGGATAAATGCTCGCTCATATCATAAATAACCCTGGAAGTGGCCGGCACATTGCTTAGCCAAGAAACCAAAACTGAAGACTCGTTGATCTGATTGACTGTAATCGAACTTAAGTTCACTCCTAACAAAGGATTGATGCCCGGTGAACCGCCGCTGCCCGTGGAACCTCCTGCCGGGCAGCTGGACACGCACACCGTTCCGTTCCAGGTGGTATTGGTACCGCAAGAAACCGGACCGGCCACGCCTTCAAACTGACAAGTCGCGCTGCAACCATCGCCGGCCACGGTATTGCCATCATCACATTGTTCGGTTAATTCTTTTAAATTATTACCGCAGACTTCGGTGGACAAACAATTAGCACTGCAGCCATCCCCGCCCGCGGTATTGCCATCATCACAGACTTCATTACCTTCAATGACTGAATTACCGCAAACCTGTCCCGTACCTCCGCCCACAGCCATGGCATATACATCGCGCTCCATCAGATTATTGCTCACGTCCTTGGCGTAAATAATCACAGGCACACTTTCCCCGGCCACGAAGTCACCGGCCGGATCTATGGTTACAGTATAATCATTGGGCGTACCGGCTAAAGCCGTAAAAGCCGTGGTTGAAGCATAAGTGATCCTGGTGCCGTTGGTTGTAACACTACCCGCTCCGCCCGCCGCGTTTTTATAATAAATACCATTTACATAAACCACCAAGCTGGCCAAATCAACACCCGAGCCGTCATCTTTTACATGAAAGATGATAGAACCGGCCGGAATAATACCCTGATCATTGCCCGGATTGCGCTGGTCCACATAAGGAGGATCCGTATCAGCGGTGGTAAAAGTCCAAGTATCGGTCACCATGACATTAGGCACCAAGTCTGCGCAATCATAAGCACTAACCGTTACCACTTCATTCTGACTGAAGTCGCTGGCCGGATTGATGGTAAATCTGTAGCCATAATCAATGGCCGTAACCGTCACGTCCGGATGTCCTTGCTGGTAAGTGGTCAAAGCAAAAGACGGAGATGAAACATTGAATCGACAGCTGGCCGCGTTCACGCCCGTACCGGAAATGTTCCCCGGATAGAACTTCTTGTCATGCACATCAATCGTGATATTGGTGGATACACTGTTGTTAACACTCCCGCGGTTGGGCGTTTCAGCCACTACGCGCGGAGCCACCGTGTCCGCCTCGGTGGTAAAAGTCCAATTCTTAGCGTCCATGGTATTGGGTCCGTTGGCATCACCCAATTGATTCTGGGTGGGCGAGGCTAAATCCTGAAAACCACTGATAACCACATTATATAAAGTATTGTATTCCCAGTTTCTCAAATCGCCGGCAATGCCCGAAGGGCTGTTTGGGTTAACGGTAACATTGCACAAGTTGGTACCCCAAACACCGGAACATGCATAAGCATCCCAGGCCGTATAATCACTGCCGTTGAAAGTAATGGCCCCCGGCGGCGTGGCCGTATTAACACCCGTACCCACTCCCGTGTTATCACCTTCTCCATTTTTACTGTCGCGCAAATCAAAAGTATAGTTATCTTCAACCGCCACATTAATACTGCCGTGCGTGGGCACCGGATTTAAAGCATATGGTTTTTTAGTGTCCGCCCAAATATGCATTTGAAAATCTTCGGCATCATCCAGCATATCATTGCCATCCAAAGAAATATTACTTTCCGTGGTTTGTCCGATAACACCCACATTAATATCCAAAGTCAAAGCCGCGCCCGTTCCGTAGTTAACCGCCGTGGGCTCATTCATGGTCCAGCGCACCGTGCCAAAATTACCCAATCCGTTTGAATACCCCGTGGTTCTGTAACCTGTGGACTTGACCCGGCCTCCGGAAATGGTCTGGCCGGACCAGCTGGGAAAATAGGTTCCCGTAGTCAAATTGGATGCAGTGACTTTAACCGTATCGTAGTCAGTCCAAATATTGGACGCATTGGTGTTGGCTGACTGAATTTGCATGGTGGTCGTAAAAGCCTGACCAACATAAAAATAATTCAAGTCCGCGGGCAAGCCCGTACCGCCGTCACCCGTGTTATCACCGCCCGTAAAAGGGGAGGCTAACAGCTGAAACCAATCCGTGCCCGAGGGAGTGGCCGCGTTAACCGGCAAAGCCGTTAACAGCAGGGCTGCTATCAAAACAACATTCAAGAACTTTGTCATATTTTTTTAAAAATCTTAGTTATCGCCTTCCACGTCCAAATTTTTCAACATTAAGCTTAAGTCCACGGAATTAACCACCGGATCCTGATTCAGATTGGATCTGATGCCGCGGGTGGTTAGATCATCTTTATCCAAATCATTGATAATAATTGAAAGATCGACTGAATTGACTACATCGTCACCCATGGTGGCCGGAGTACTGGTAGATCCGCTGACATCACCGGCCAATAAAGTACTCGTACCATAAGGAGCCGAGTTATCAGGCTGGGTAAAATTCAAAACCACATTACCTGTGCTCAAGGGTACGTTTCTTAAAATCTTGGTCAAATGCTGATGGGTTTTGATGGCTACGTCATAATTGCCGGCCGGCATGCTTCCTAAATCAATAGGTGTCAGATAAGTGCCGGCCACTGTGGTGCTGGCCAAAACCGGCATGGTATAAACCGCAGCATGCGTACCCGGATCTTTAACTGTTAAATAAAAAATAGCATCATCATTGGTGCTGGTGGCGCCCACGCGCATTTCGGGCACAGCCCATTGAATAGTGGCGGTTACCAGTTCCAAGTCTTCTTCCCAAAAAGTGCCGTGCCAATAAACATAGTTAGTGCTGGTGGAAACGCCGGCTCCTGGATGGCCGATCTCGGCGTTAAATTGATAGTTGGTGGAAGAGGCGCGAAAATCAACCGGACCGCCATGCTCTTGAGTTAAATCAAAATTAGTACTGGTGGCCGCGATCACTAAAAACGGAAAGGTCAGCAGTCCTAAAATCAATATGATGCGCATGTTAGATGTTATCCTCATGTCCTTGTGTATTATACCAGATACCGAACCAGCCTGCTACGACCCCTTGACCAATCAATCTATATATTGTATACAGCAGTGTGGCCAAAAAAAACCACTGACATTTTAGGAGGAGAGAATGCTGCATTTAACAGCGGAAGACAGGGAGACCTATCTGTACCTGCGCGGCAAGGGGGTTTTGAAGGATGAGGAGGTACACAGGGTCCCGATGAGCAAGGGCACAACTCTGGTCTGTTGCGCGGACGGTGATCAGTTCGACGATTTGTACGCCAACCTGGCCGGCATGTGCTTGCAGAAAATGCCCTGGCCCCGCATTCACACTTTGACCTGCCATGGCGGCGCTCTCATCATCCCTTCGGACTCGCCTTTGAACAAGGGCTTCCGCGGCGTCAACATGATCGAGGACATCGTCGATGCCTGGAGCATGAAAGGCACGTAAATGGTGGCCTTGTACGCGCACGCCCCTTGCGGCGCGGCCACCAAGATTGGCATGAGTCTGGCCCAAATCTTGGACAACTTGGTCCAAGCCAAGCTGGAACTCAAACAAGCTTTGCTCAAGGCCGGCGCTGCCACCAAAGTTGTGTGCCTGGTGCACATCGACCGCGGTGCGGAAGAAGGCAAACGAACGTACTTTTTGAGCGCCGCTGAGTGGCAGCTCATGACCAGGCACAATCCAATCGTGCCCGGCCGCCGCTGGCCGGCGCAACTCGCAAAAGCAGCCCCGTAAGGCTGCTCATTTTTTTACTTATTTTCTTTTTGGTGGTCTTTTGCGGTCGTTATTTATGACTGAACCAATCACATCTTTGTCCATTTGTTTTTGGCCATGCGGTTTGTGCCGGCCGGATGAACGAATCAAAAACTGATCCGCCTCTTCCGAGATATCGATAAACAAATCACAGGCACCTTTTAACTCCGAACTGGTGGACGCTCCAAAAGCAATCACCTCCACCACCACACCCTTGGCCTGAAGATATTCCACGCACGGCACAAAGTCTCCGTCGCCCGTAATTAAAATCATGGCATCCACTTTGTCCGCCAATTTGACTGCGTCTATGGCCATACCCACATCCCAATCCGCTTTTTTAACCCCGCTGGAAAACTCCAGCACTTCTTTAACTCTAAGCTCTATACCTCCGCCCACCAGAGCTTCAAAAAAACTAAGCTCCTCACCCGTCTTGGACTTGGCCACATAAGCAATGGCCCGCACCAACTGCCTGTCTTCCGTGGCCGCGCGCACAATACCCGGGAAATTAAGCTTGGCATCATATAAATGTTTGGCCGAGTGATACATGTTCTGCGTATCTATCAGAACCGCCACTCGTTGAGCCGGTCTTTTAATCATAAAAAAATAAACTTATTAAAAAATTGAATTATTCAAACGTCAGGCTAGCATAATATTAATACGCCAATCGGTCAAAAGGGATTTCATGTAGCATGTAACATGTAGCACATAACATAAAACATTTAACATAACACAAGTCCCGTCAACGACGGGACCTGCAACCTTCTTCTTGTTACATGCTACATGTTACATGCTGCATGCTATATCTTCAGTTTGCTCATCAGCTCGTCATAAGCTGAAGCATCTTCGCGCTTCAAGTATTTCATCAAACGGCGGCGTTCACTGACTTTTTTAATCAAACCGCGGCGGGAGGAAAAATCTTTTTTATGCGAGCGCAAATGCTCGGTCAAGTCTTTGATTTCCTCGGTCAAGATGGCTATCTGAACTTGAGGAGAACCCGTATCCGTGGCATGGGTCTTAAACTTTTCAATAATCTGCTTCTTCTTCTTAGGATCCAACATATGGTTCAGCTTCTGTGTTAAACGTCAGATCCTGTTTAGAATCGGGCGGATCGCAGAGAAGCCGGGTCAGCGCGTTTTTCAGCCTTGAGCCGAAAAAGCGTAATAAATTAGTGAGCTAAGATTAGCAAGGTTTGACGGGATGGTCAAGACAGCGATGCCCCGGTCGAGAGTTCCTCAACCGGGGCCGGAAGACGCGGGCTAGTAACCGTTATTCAAGAGGTCGCCGCGATACTCGGCAATCGCGAAACCGGCACCCAGGCCGCCGCAAATCTTGAGCATCAAGCCCATGAACTGGGTGAACGGCGACTCGATCCCGACCAGGTACTGCCCAAAAGCGAAGACCATCAAACAAAGAACGATTCCCACCATCAATCTGAATACGGCCATCACCAACCCTCCTGATTAGAGTTTGCGGCCCATGATGCGAAGGAGCTTGGCCTGACAAGGCACGGGGCAGACCCTGAAGGCTGCGCGTGACCGCCAGGCCGAGACTCGCACCCACTACCGCCTCGCACATCAAGGCCAAAAACTGCTGAACGTTCTCCATGAGAACTCCTTTCTTTTGCCGGGAAATGATGCTTAAAATAGCACTTTTTTATAAAAATGTCAACCCTTGAAGGGTATAGCGGCTATTAAAATAAAAAAGCCCCGCAGACAATCTCCACGGAGCACGAGACACCGCTAGGCCTCCAGATCCAGTTCGCGCACGATCAGAGCCAGGCGCGCCAGATCCGACTCATCCAAACCGGCCTCGGCCGGCCCGAGCTTGGGCGGATCAAACCAGCCCAGAGAGCAGTCTCCCAATTCCGCCGGCGGTCCGAAGGCGGGGATCAGGCCGGTGACGTTATCAAGTTCCCGCAAGACTCCCAGAGTGGCGTCTTTGTCCCGCAACAGGCCGATCAAATCCCTGGAGTCCAAGAAGCTCAGGCACTTTTTGGCCTCGACCGCCGCGACAGCGCGAGACCAGGCTTGATACTCTTCCACCGAAGAACCGGCTCGGGCAATGTCCAAATCACAAACTCGGCCCAGCCTTTCCAAACCCTCGACAGCTTCAGCTCTCAAGGACCGGCGGCACAGCGCCACGTAGGCGCGTCCGTATTTCAAGACCAAGTCATCCAGTTCCTGGCGACTGAGGCCCAGATCCGCCAAAAACCCGGATTCAGCCTCGCTAATCTCTTGCTGAATCAGGGCTGACACCGCCGCGCCCACATAGATATAGCACCCGTCTTCACGAGCCAGGCAAACACGGTAGATGGCCGCCATCTCCAGGCCTGTATACAATTCAGGCAACCAGTCCTGTCCCAAGCGGCTGCGTTGCAGGCAATCAAGCGCCCGATTGTACAAAAAGCGCAGCATATTGCCGTGGAATTCAGCCGGTGTGACCCGAGCGCTGTTTTTCAACCGATCGAGAACCGCCTCCAGCAAGCCGACATGTGCAAAAAGCAAAGACGTCAATGTGTCCGCTTCCCGCACATCTCCGGACAGACAACTCAAGTACTTGGCGGTCGCGTGCTTAACCAACCCCTGATCCACCTGATCCTGCATGTGACTCTCTCCTTTCAAAGACCGGCTATTCATATACTATTTTTTTCTGATTATGTCAATCCCAGCTACTCAACCACCCCTCCCAAACCCTCGCCCTGAATAGGGAGAGGATCTCCGACGCAACGTCGGAGTGGTGAGGGTTTCCCCAGTGGCGTTGCACGCATAGCTCCGTGAATTCCCGTTTTCATGGGGATAACAATGGCTTGTTTGTCATCTCGACCAACGTGGAGAGATCTCTTGGGTTTGATAAGCTAAAGCGATTTCTCGACTACCGTTCGATGATGACATAACTGTTAATTAGCGAGATTGCCGCGTCATTCGTCGAACTCATTCCTCGCAATGACAATGTTGGTTTTGACTTGGGGTGGTCGTTCGCGAACGGCACCCCGTGGGACGCTGTTACATGCTACGTGCTACATGTTTTGTGAAATAAGACGCGATGGACGCTAAGCGCATAAGCAGGTAAAATATTATCCGACACATATGAAACTCTCCCATCATCTGCGCGATTTCCTGATTTATCTGGAAATTGAAAAAGGACGATCTCAAATGACCATCCGCAACTACGAATTTTATTTATTGCGTTTTATCGAATGGGCCAAAGATCCTAAAACCGAAGACATTAATGACAAAATGATGGTTGATTATCGTCTTTATCTTAATCGCTTGGAAGATCCGACCAGGGGCCTGCTTAAAAAAAATACACAAAATTATCACTTAATCGCTTTACGTTCATTCTTTAAATACTTGATCCGACACGACGTAAAAATCATGGCCCCCGAAAAAATTGAGCTGGCCAAACAAAACGCCAGAGAGCCAGTTTTCTTGGAGGCTAATGACATGGAGCGCCTGCTCCAAGCCCCGCTCCAAACGAACGACGTCGGCATCCTGCAGGCGCGCGATAAAGCTATTTTGGAATTATTTTTTTCCACGGGCATGCGCGTCTCCGAGTTAGCCAACCTAAAAAAAGAGCAGGTCAATTTAAACCGTGAAGAATTTACCATCCATGGCAAAGGCGACAAACTGCGGATTGTCTTTTTATCGCATCAGGCCAGACATTGGATGAAAAACTACCTCAAGATGCGGGAGGATGAATCTCCGTACATGTTCATCCGGCATGACAGGGCTGTTAAAAACACCGCTCAAAACTCGGATAAAGAAGCCGGCCCCATCACTCCCCGGTCCATCGAGAGGCTGGTCCAACGCTACGCGCTCATGGCCGGCATCACTAAACAAATCTCGCCTCACAGCCTAAGACATTCTTTCGCCACCGATCTTTTGATGAACGGCGCGGACCTGCGCAGTGTGCAATCCATGCTTGGGCATTCTTCCATTACCACCACTCAAATTTATACCCATATTACCAACCAGCAGCTGCGCGATGTGCATAAAGCCTTTCACGCCAAAAGAAGAAAAGAATAAAAAAAGAGGCTCAAAGAGCCAAGTGATGATAAAAAGCGACGATCATAAAATTATACCTTGCCAAAACGAGCTGAGGCGTTTGATCTTGAACGGCTTGACGCCGGCCAAGATTCAAGACAAGAGTAAGTTCCCGCCAAATAGTATTCACCGACGCCCACACGCTGATAAAGGTGTAAGGTTATGCCGAGTAAATCGGCCAGCTTTTGCCAGGCACGGCTGTCATTGACCGCGCACTCCCCCAGTCTGAAGTAGCTTAGTGCGAACCCCCGGCCCGTGATGCCAAAAATTTGCGCCAACACCTCGAGATCCGTCCGCAGAGCCAAGAAGACTTCTTGGGCCGTGGGATTTTCTTGAGCATCCAACAAACAAGTCCCCGGCCTGATGGTGTTAATATCAGTCCGATAGCTCATACCGTCGGCTATAAATACCCACTCTTGGCTTTCCGCCAGCCAATCCAGTAAAAGCTGCCGCCTGCGCATCTTTTCTTGAAAATCCATGGCTCACCCCCCGTTTTGAGACAGTCTATAAGTGCAAGTTGTCCAAGAAACATAAGACACATAATCAAGCCAAGCCGGTCATGTCAAGACCAAGCCCGCCTCTCGACAAAAGTCAGTATTTCCACTAGACTGCACCTATCAAAATCAATTACCAAATTAACAAATATAAAATACGAAGTACACCCTAATTTGATAATTTATATTTGAAATTTGTTAATTAGTTCATGCGCCCTTAGATCAGCCGGATAGAGCAACAGCCTTCTAAGCTGTAGGTCGTTGGTTCGAATCCAACAGGGCGCACCACTCCCCGTCGCTCCACTTAGCGCTTTGCGCATTGTGAAGCTATGGGGAGTGTCCCTCGTAACTGAACCCAATGAAGCTTTATGCGAAGTTGGGTTAGTGAAGTGGGGCATCCCCCTTTCGCATAAAGCTACGGGGGATTTT
>Ga0116156_10005486_pt1 | contig 10512 bp, 8 predicted proteins | sample AD_UKC045_MetaG_FD_89891 | JGI IMG/M metagenome (GOLD analysis project Ga0116156, IMG submission 89891) | Active sludge microbial communities of municipal wastewater-treating anaerobic digesters from USA - AD_UKC045_MetaG | ecosystem: Engineered > Bioreactor > Anaerobic > Digestate | place: USA... | reverse complement strand
TACTGTCAAGGATGAGGCCTTTCATTTCTACCGGTAATCCATTTTCATCAGTGGCCTTGAATGCGATGGTATTGACCCATCCATTAATCAGATTTCCCCCTTCCGGGAAAAAGTCAAGCTGAACAGACGGAGCGGGAATCGCTTCTTTTTTTATTGCTTTCTTCCCATAGATATGCACTCTTTTTTTGAAGACAAATTCAGACCCGTTATTCAACATAGCGGGCGTATAGGCCCTTAACTGGTATATCCCGGTGGTCAAAGTATCTGGCAGTTCCATCTGGCCATAGGAAGTAGCCAGTAATACCGGGAATACCTGGCGGGCAACCATGGCACCGGTTACATTTAACAGCTCTACATACACTATGGAACTGAGGGTATCCGGCTGAAAATCGGAATAAAAATAGGCTTTGAACCAGGCCGTTTCGCCGGCAACATAATTATCACGGTCGCAGTGCAGCCAGATTTTTTCAACCGGCGCTTTCTGGTACCATTGCTGGAGGAGTTCTTCGGGTTTTTGGCTGAATCCGTTAATAGAGAAACAGGTAAAAACAAGGAAGAGGAGCAGTTTTGTTTTCACAATAAAGTTATAAGTGCTTGTGAAATTACCGAATTAATCAGGAATGGTACATCCGCTTGCGTTAAGACCGCCTTAAAACCTGTTTAAACGGGTGAATTTACCTGTTGGATAAGCAGTTTTTTAGACCTAATTTGTGCAAGTAAACCGGAAATATGAAAAGACTGATCATGGCCTGCAGCCTGTTGCTGTTGTTGACAGGTTGTAAAAAAGCAATTGAAAATGCCCAGGACGACCTGGTCATACGGGCTATGACGGATGGGGAGTGGGTCATCAGCAGCTTCACGGTCAATGGAACCCCAACCACCCCGGATTATTCCCTTTACAAATTCAAGTATTACAGCAACCGGACGGTGGATGCCATTAAAAGTGGTACCGTAGAAAAAACCGGGACCTGGGACGGGAATACCAGCACCATGATCATTTCCGCCAATTTTACTGCCGCCACTTATCCGCTGAATCAGATCAACGGCAGCTGGCTGATAACCCGGAACAGCTGGACTTATGTGGAAGCCACACAGACTATAGGGTCGGATGTGAAAACGCTCCGGCTGGACAAACAGTAATCTTATATATCCAATCCCCCTTGTTAAACTAAAATTCCCTGATTATGTCTGATTGAGTTGGGAGAAAAGTCATTTTTCTTCCGCCAAAAAGAAATAATCACTTCAAAAACTATTCTGGGAATAGTTTTTGTAAGTAATTAATTCCCAAAATATTAAACCAGCTCCCTGTTGAAGCGACTTATAAGCCATATCCATTCCGGCCGATTCCTGCTGCTTTGCCTGTTCTTTTATAGTTCAGTGGCCAATGCGCAGCCGGTTGCTAATTTCACCGCTTCCCCCCTGGCCGGCTGTTCACCCCTGATTGTCAATTTTCAGGATCTATCCACCGGCACTCCTACCAACTGGCTCTGGAATTTTGGAAATGGGAATACATCGACGTTACAGAACCCTATTGCGTCCTATTTTACACCGGGGACTTACACTATTACCCTTACGGTAACGAATGCCGGCGGTTCAAATACCCTGGTCCGTACTAATTATATCACTGTTTACGAGCCCCCGACGGTTGATTTTTCCGCCAGTATCACTACGGGTTGTTTCCCCTTACGGGTACAACTGACCGATCTTTCCACCGCAGGAGTAGGGAATACCAATGTCAGCTGGGACTGGGATTTCGGGAACGGGCAGACTTCAAATCTTCAGAATCCGGTGGTCACTTATACCACAGCGGGCATTTTTAATGTGACGCTCCGGGTTACCAACGATAAAGGTTGTGTGCGCACTCTCAGCCGCCCGGCATTTATTAATGTTACCCCGGGTGTCCGCTCCTTATTCACGCATACCGTACCCACTGTATGCAGTGCCCCTGCCACCATTGACTTTACCAATAATTCCACGGGCCCTCCTGTCTTAAGCTACTTGTGGGATTTCGGAGATGGTAATACATCCACCGCACAAAATCCTTCCCATACATACGTTACGAATGGAACGTACACCGCCACCCTGATTACTTTCAGTTCGGCTGGCTGCCAGGATACCCTTCGCAGTAACCCGATCGTTGTTGGAGGAATCACCACCAGTTTTTCGGGTCCGGTTTCCGGCTGTGTAAATGAACAACTGAGTTTTACCGTTACCTCCAACCCGGTGCCGAATATTTCCAACTGGACATTCGGGGATGGGGCTACCGGTGTAGGGTTGAACGTAACGCATAGCTATGCCGCGGCCGGTGTGTATCCGATAAAACTTTACAACACGTATACAAATTGTGTGGATTCCTTTATTCAGAATATCACAATTAACCCGCTGCCTGTAGTCGATTTCACCGCGCCGGTAACCGTGAGCTGCCAGCCTCCACTGACGGTCAATTTCCAGGACCTGACTACCGGGGGAGCAACTGCCTGGCAATGGGATTTCGGGGATGGGAATACGTCCGCCGTGCAAAATCCTTCTCACACTTATACCAGTTACGGCAACTTCACCGTCACCCTGATTGCCACCAATGGATTCGGCTGTACAGATACTATAGTCAAGCCCGGTTTTATCCGGATCCGCCGGGCATTGATGTCGGTAACCGGTTTGCCTGAAAGGGGATGTATCCCTTATACCATCACGCCGGTGCCGGTGATAAATTCACTGGATGCAGTGACTTCCTGGGAATGGGATTTCGGGGACGGAGGTACTGCTTTTGTACAGAATCCCTCACACACTTATACGGTTCAAGGCACTTATACAGTAAAACTGATTATCACCACCAGCAGCGGCTGCCGGGACACTTTAACCCTCAATTCCGCGGTACAGGTTGGGTCCAAGCCAATGGCCAATTTCAGCGCCACCCCCAACCCGGTATGCGCCCGTCAGCCCGTTCAGTTTACCGACCTGTCTGTTCCGGCTGATGAATGGCTATGGGATTTTGGCGATGGATCAACCAGTATTCTGCAAAACCCGATACACAATTTTAATGATACCGGTTATTTCGACATTACCCTGATTGCCTATAATAACGGATGCCCGGATACGATAGTTTTCACGGATTATATCTATGTGCTTCCCCCGATCGCACGGGTTATAATCGGACCTGACTGCAATAACCGTTTACGTTTTTCCTTTATTGATTTTTCCGTCGGGGCTCTTACCTGGGAATGGGATTTCGGGGATGGCAGTCCGTTTGACAACACACAAAACCCGGTACATACTTATCCCGCATTAGGCAACTACTCCGTCCGGTTGGTTGTAACGAATGGTGGTTGTGCAGATACAACAGTCGTTCCTGTTTACGCCATCGATGAACGGGCAGATTTTACTGCCAGCCAGACGACGCTTTGCAAAATCGGTACAGTCACCTTCAATACCCTGAATGTTAATCCGGCCAATATCACTTCCTATGCATGGAATTTCGGGGATGGTAATTCAACGACCACCAGCACCCCCTTCGTTACCCATACCTATACCAACGTGGGCACTTATTCAGTCAGCCTAACCATCACCGACCTGAATGGCTGTACCAGTACGGTTATAAAAACGAATTATATCCGTATCAACGGACCCACGGCTAATTTCATCGCAGGCAATGCATCCGGTTGTACCGGGCTGGTTGCCACGTTTACGGATCAATCCACCACCGATGGACAGAATGCCATCACCAACTGGTTCTGGGATTTTGGTGATGGCAATACACAGAATTACACGGCCCCACCCTTCCAGCACACTTATAATTCAGTTGGATCATTCAATGTAAAACTGATAGTAACTGATGCGGCCGGTTGCCGGGACAGTCTTACGCTAATCAGTAACGTAACCACTTCTGATCCTACACCGGACTTTGTGGTCGACACCCTTTCCTGTCCGGGTGCTGTGCTTACGTTTACGAATAACTCCTTACCTGCCGGCGTCAGCAGTGCATGGGATTTTGGAGATGGTAATACTTCAATCGTAACCAGTCCTACTCACAGCTATGCGGCTACGGGTCTTTATACGGTGAAACTGGTCATCCGCGATGCCTTAGGTTGTTCGGATTCGCTCATACGGACTAACTATATCCGGGTAGCCCTGCCCGTAGCTGACTTCACTATGAGTGACTCTGTCACTTCCTGTACACCACTGGAAATACAGTTCACGAATACGTCCACTTTTTACAGTTCAGTCAGCTGGAATTTCGGCACCGGACAAGGCATATCCACCCTCAACAACCCGATTCACTTCTTTTCTTCTCCTGGCATATACCCGGTGAAACTGATAGTTACCAGTCCGGGGGGCTGCCTTGATTCCATTATAAAGACAGTCCGTGTATTTGATACAGCCGGTTCACGGATTAACTATACTCCTATCGGTGGCTGCAAACCGCTTTCTATTGCCATGTCTGCGATTACTGCAGGCCCGATGGTTTCTTATTTCTGGGACTTCGGAGATGGCAATACCTTAACCACCACCACCCCCAGTGCTAACCATATTTATACCTCATTCGGCAGCTTTGTGCCGAGGGTGATTTTGGAAGATCCTTCCGGCTGTATTATTCCTTTGCAGGGGGCAGACACGTTGCTGGTTTCCGGTGCTACTGCCAACTTCGGAGTGGATACCTCTTTCTTCTGTGATTATGGTACCGTCAATTTTATTGACTCCACCACGTTCAATGATCCGATTGTCCAGTATAGCTGGGATTTTGGAGATGGCGGGACATCAAACCTGCAACAACCTTCACACTTGTATAATACGCAGGGTATATATAATGTGCAATTAGCCGTGCAGACCCAGGGCGGTTGCCGGGATACCATTATGAAACCCGCTGTGGTGAAAGTGATCAACCGTCCGCTGATCGATATTAATGGGGACACGGTCATTTGCATCAACAATTCAATACTGCATACTGGTGTTTTCCTTCGGACAGATACTTCAGCCGTCAGCTGGGAATGGACTTTCCCGAACGGGGTGACTTATAATGTACAGAACCCGCCATTGCAACTTTACAATGTAGCCGGTACATTCAACATTACCGCCTATGCCACCAACAGCAGCGGATGTAAGGATACCACCCGCCAGACCATTCTGGTGAATCCCTTGCCCACGGTGACGATGCCCGGTCAACTCACCATTAATGCCGGCTTCCCGGTTACCATACCTGCTGTCTATTCACCCAATACCCTCAGCTGGATCTGGTCGCCGGCAATCGGCCTCAGTTGTGCCAATTGTCCAACACCATCAGCTGTACCAAAGATCAATACTTTCTACCAGGTCTATTTTACCGATGCCAATAATTGCAGCAATACCGGCAGTATACAGATCAATGTATTATGCGGGAAGGGCAACCTTTATATTCCCAATACGTTTTCACCCAACGGGGATGGCAGCAATGATTTCTTTTACCCACGTGGCACGGGCCTTGAGCGGGTGAAATTCCTCCGCATTTTCAACCGCTGGGGTGAAGTGGTTTTTGAGAAAAAGGATTTCCCGGTTAATAATGCGGCATCCGGTTGGGATGGGCGTTTCAAAGGACAAAAGCCAAAAGCAGATGTCTATATTTTCCAGGCAGAAGTCTTTTGTGAAAATGGAGAACTGATTCAATTAAATGGAAATATTGCGCTGATTCTATAATAAAATGTATCTACGAAGAATAAAACATATCCTGTTTTTTGTAATGGCCAGCGGCTGGTATACGGCTCCCTGTGCACAGGATATCCATTTTTCCCAATTCTTCGAAGCACCACTCTGGCGTAACCCTTCTTTGGCCGGCATTTTTACAGGCGATCTCCGGGTACAGGCTGTGTACAGGGATCAGTGGAACAGTGTGACCGATGCCTACCGTACCGGATCAGTGAACGCGGAATACAAAATGCCTGTGGGCAAACTGAATGATTTCGTCACCATCGGACTGCAGGCGTTGTATGACCGGGCGGGCACTATTGGCTGGACTTCCACCCATTTACTCCCTGCTTTGAATTATCATAAATCTCTCAGTGCCGATAAAAACCGCTACCTGTCGCTTGGTTTTATGGGAGGTCTGGTACAACGACGGTTCGATCCTTCCAAGATGACCACTAACAGTCAGTATGATAACGGGGGCCTGGGCGAAAACCTGCTCAATACCCAATACAGTTACGCGGACGGAAGTGTGGGCATGAGTTATAATTCAGATATTAAAGATCAGCCTGCTAATAATTTTTATATCGGGGCGGCCTATCATCACTTTAACCGGCCGAGAAATTCCTTTTACCGGAATAACACAATCGAACTTCATCCCAAATGGGTATTTTCTGGTGGCTTAAGAATGGGTGTGGCTGATTATGCCTTTATCACCTTGCAGGCCGACCATTCCCGCCAGGGCGGTTTCAGTGAAACCATGGGTGGGGTGTTGTATGGATTGAAACTGGGCGAGGATCCGGATAACCCCGCCTATATTATTCATGCCGGTGGTTTCCTCCGTTGGAATGATGCCCTGGTACCGGTGATCAAACTGGATTATGCGCCTTTCTCCGTCGCCCTCAGCTATGACGTAAATATCTCCAAACTAAAACCCTCCAGTTATGGCCGGGGCGGATTTGAAATGTCCGTCTCCTATATCGGCTTTCTCAAACGCAACGAAGGCTACCTGCTTTGCCCGAAATTTTAAAAACAGGATTGTCCGGGCGAACCTTCCAGCCATAAATTTGTTTCTATCTCAACTTAAACAAATTCATGTATGGCTATTACTATCGGACAAGTTGCTCCTGACTTTACTTTATTTGACAGTGAAAAGAAACCGGTTACCCTTTCGGGTTTGAAAGGCAAAAATGTACTCCTTTTATTCTTCCCCCAGGCCTTTACCAGTGTGTGTACCAAAGAGCTCTGCGGCGTTCGGGATAATATAACCCGATACCAATCGGTGAATGCCAGTGTTTTTGGTCTTTCTGTTGATTCGGTATTTACCCTGGGTAAATACAAGGAAGAACAGCAGTTTAATTTCCCCCTGCTGAGTGACTTTAATAAAGAAGTATCCGCGGCGTATGACACTATTTATCAGGACTGGATCCTGAATATGCGCGGTGTATCTAAAAGATCTGCCTTTGTAATCGATAAAGAGGGAATTGTCCGGTATGCAGAAGTACTGGAAAGTGCAGGGGATGTTCCGGATTTTGACAAGATCAATTCCGTGCTGGACAACTTAGGCTAAAATTAAGTTAAAATTTGCCTGCTACGCCTTGTAATTCAATGATTTACAAGGCGTAGTTTTGACTAGTAGTTTTACTATTCCTTTTTCAAAAAAAGGGGTTACATTTAGGATAATAAAAGTAATTTTGTTTCGTTGAAAAGACTTTTACCCATATTATTCTTATTGATACTCACCACCCTTCAATCTGAGGGTCAGACATCCCGGACTAATCCGGGGGATGGAGATCGTATAGTTAAGTTATACCCGAATCCGGCTACCGCTTATATTACGTTTGATCTTCAGGCTAATTTCAAAAAAGGACTTTCTGTGCAGATTTATAACGGAGTATTAGGCAAGAAAATGTATGAATCACAGATCAGTCAGGACAAGTTCACTGTTAACCTGAATGATTATACCCGTGGAATTTATATTTACCATCTCGTGGATACCACCGGCAAAATCATTGAGTCTGGCAAATTCCAGGTATCCCGTTAATTTTCCCCAATTTATTTTAATGGATTACAGTACCTGAACGATCAGGAACTTGAGGTAATTCGTGTTTTCCATCCCCCAGATAATCGGGTGATCGGACGCTTGTGACTGGAAAGTTACCTGCCTGATACGACGGCGGGCATCCTTTGCCGCCATTTCAATAGTCTGTAAAAAGAGTTCAGGATGCACCAGGTTTGTACAGGAAGAAGTAACGAGGAATCCACCGGGTCTCACCAGTTTCATCCCACGAAGGTTGATTTCTTTATAACCGGTAATGGCTTTCTGAATGGTTTCACGGCTCTTGGTAAAAGCCGGCGGATCCAGCATCACCACATCGTATTGACGTCCATCCTTTCCCCATTGTTTCAGCACATCAAAGGCATTGGCAGCTTCAAAGCGGCAACGGTCCTGTACCCCGTTCAGCTCGGCATTCCGGTTGGCCTGCGTCACCGCATTGGCTGAAATATCGAGTCCCAATACCGATTTTGCCCCATAATGAGCTGCATGGATTTCAAAAGTGCCGGTATAAGTAAAGGCTCCCAAAACCTCTGCATCTTTCACGATATGCCGGATAGCCCGGCGGTTATCCTGCTGGTCCAGAAAATAACCGGTCTTTTGTCCGTTTTCTATATCCACATGAAAACGAAGTCCGTTCTCATTGATAATAATATTGGTATCGAAAGGAGCGGACAGAAATCCTTTCAGCTGAGGCAATCCTTCCAGTTCCCGGACAGGCACATCATTGCGTTCATAAATTCCTTTGGGTTGAAAGACCGTATTCAGGGCTTTCACCAGGGCGGGCTTCCAGACATCAATCCCGAGTGCCAGGGTCTGGATCACAAAATAATCGTTGAACTTATCGATGATCAGCTGGGGCAATGAATCGGCTTCCCCGAAAACAAGGCGGCAGTTTTCTGTATACCCGATTTTTTTCCGGTATTCCCAGCATTGACGGATCCGTTCAATAAAGTATTCCTCATTAATCGTATCGGATTTACTCCGGGACAGTAATCTTACCAGGATTTGTGATTTGGGATTGATATATCCTTTTCCGACAAACTTCTTATCGTGCGTGAATAATTCCACGATATCCCCTCCTTCCACTTCACCATCAATCTTCTCCACTTCGTTCGCAAAAACCCAGGGATGACCGTTGACCACCCGGGGAGATATCTTTCGCTTGAGGTATACACTGCTCATAAGGCGGCGAAGATAATGGAAAGCCGGTTATGGCGGCAGTCAGTCTGAAGGCAACTCTGCCAGCACAAGATCCGAACTAACTGATTTTCAGTAACTGGGACCTGGGTATACAGGTCATTTTGTCCCAAATATCGGGTTGGCAATATAATTGACAATCGTACCTTTGCACACAATTTGTAAAAAATGGCAGAAGAGATTAAAGAACCGCAAACTACTGAACCGGGACAACCGGCCGGCATGGACATCAATGCTGACGAAACCCAGTCAGGAACCACCCACCTGAATGAACCGGTGGCCCAGGAAAACGAGTTGGAGCAGCTCAAAGCGGAACTGGCAGAAGCCAATGATAAATACCTCCGCAAGGTTGCTGAGTTTGAAAACTACAAACGCCGTACGGCCAAAGAACGGATCGAACTTATGCAGACGGCCGGAAGGGATGTGATCACCGACCTGCTGGATGTACTGGATGATTGTGACCGGGCCCAGAAACAACTGGAAAACAATGCTGATGTAGCTACCCAGCATTGTTTTCCAGATGTGACCGGGCCCAGAAACAACTGGAAAACAATGCTGATGTAGCTACCCAGAAAGCGGGCGTTATGCTGGTGTTCAATAAACTCCGGAATTCACTGCAGTCGAAAGGATTGAAAGCCATGCAAACAGTACATACTGAATTTGATGCCGACCTGCATGAAGCCATTACGGAGATCCCGGCACCTGCGGAAGAATTAAAAGGTAAAGTGATCGACGAAGTGATAAAAGGATATTACCTTAATGACAAAATCATCCGCCATGCGAAAGTGGTGGTGGGAAAATAAATGAACTATTAACGGATCAATCAAGCAAATGTCCAAAAGAGATTTTTACGAAATACTAGGCGTCAGCAAAACGGCCACCACGGATGAAATCAAGAAAGCGTACCGGAAGGTGGCCATGCAGTTTCACCCGGACCGTAATCCCGGTGATAAAGCGGCGGAGGAAAAATTCAAGGAAGCCGCTGAAGCCTATGAGGTATTAAGCGATGCAGATAAAAAAGCCCAGTATGACCGTTACGGACATGCCGGCGTGAGTGGCAACGGTCGTGGTGGATTCAGTGGCAGCGGCGGAATGAACATGGATGATATCTTCAGCCAGTTTGGGGATATTTTCGGAGAAGACATGTTTGGTAATTTCTTTGGGGGTGGCGGACAACGGGGTGGAGCCAGGGGCGGACAACGCAACCGGGGTGTAAGAGGAAGTAACCTCCGGGTTAAACTGAAACTCACCTATGAAGAAATTGCAAAGGGCGTAACCAAGAACATCAAAGTAAAAAAACATGTACCCTGTACCACCTGCAATGGCAGTGGGGCAAAAGATAAAGGCAGTGTGCAGAGTTGTGGCACTTGCGGCGGAAGTGGCCAGGTTCGACGGGTACAAAATACTTTTCTGGGTCAGATGCAGACCGTCACCACTTGTCCTACCTGTAACGGCGAAGGAACCACGATCACCGCTAAATGCGGATCCTGTAAAGGAGAAGGACGGGTGTATGGGGAAGAGACGGTCAGTATTGATATACCGGCAGGTGTGCAGGAAGGCATGCAGATGAATGTATCCGGTAAAGGAAATGCGGGAGAGCGTGGCGG
>Ga0116156_10005484_pt1 | contig 10513 bp, 6 predicted proteins | sample AD_UKC045_MetaG_FD_89891 | JGI IMG/M metagenome (GOLD analysis project Ga0116156, IMG submission 89891) | Active sludge microbial communities of municipal wastewater-treating anaerobic digesters from USA - AD_UKC045_MetaG | ecosystem: Engineered > Bioreactor > Anaerobic > Digestate | place: USA... | reverse complement strand
TTGTTGATGCATATCCGTTCTTGGTAAGATATGGATCGGAATCGTTTCCAACCTCAGCCCAGGAAGCCCTGATCTTTCCGAACGACAGTATGTTGCCGGAAAGGGATTTGAATGCATCCGTGAAAACAAAGCTTGTGCTGACAGAGGGGTAGAAGAATGAATAGTTGTTTATCCCAAGCGCCGACGACCAGTCGTTCCTCCCTGTCACATCAAGGAAGAGATAGTTGTTGTATGCAAGCTGGCCGGTAAAAAACACGGATTGCATTTCTTTCCTCGATAAATATGTGCTTGGCCGGAGATCAAGACAGTTGCTTATGTCGTAAACACCAGGAGCCTTAAATTTCCTTCCGTCGATGGTCTGATTATTTCTTTCCTGGTACAAAATGCTTGAACCGACCGAAAGATTGCCCGTGAAATGACTTGAAAGCTCCTTTGAGGCAGTAAGAATGATATCCGCATTCAGGTCCTTTACAAGATTCAGTTCATTGTAAATCCTTCCTTCCTTATTATCGCTTCTTAATGAACCAACAGGCCATTTCCTGACAAGTTTCTGGGAATAATAATCGGTACCGACCCTTCCCATGAGGCTGAGCCAGTCAGCAATCTTCAGGGTTGTGGAGATCTGTCCTATGATCCTGTCCTTTACGTCGTTGCTTTTTAATTCATTTACGATGTAGTATGGATTGTATTGCACGGCGGGCCAGTTTCCTGGCTTTTTTGTCTTCTCGTAATACTCTCTCAGAAAATCGTGCGGCACATATCGTCCCATTGAAGCGAAAACCTGTGAAACATTTCCGCTCTGGTACGCGGTACCCAGGATGGGCCGGTTATTGCCCTCATCGCGCAGATAACTGATTTTAGCATCAAATGACAGGTAATCGGTTACTTTTGAATTGACATTAATCGTTATTGTCTGTTTTTCCCATTTGGAATTGGGTATGATACCATTATTTGTAGTATGACCCAGTGAGAGCCTTGCCGTAGTTTTTTCGCCTGACCCGGAAATTGCCAGTGTGTTTGATATCCCCAGGCCATTGTTGTAGAATTTCCTGACATTGTCTTCAGGCTGCGGGAGCAGGGTGAAGGTTCTCGAGTAGGGTTCCTCGTCGGGGAACATGAATGGATCCACAATTACCCTTCTTCCGTCCATTGGCGGACCCCAGCTGTCTCCGTGCCATGTGTCCATTGTTTCATAAAATTTACCGCTTCCCTTGGGGATTTCCACCCACTCACCGTAAAGGTTTGTTTCCTCGTATCCGGTGGCATAATAATTCTGGAACGTGGGAAACAGGTTTAAGGTTTCAAGCGAAAAGTTGGAGTTGAATTCCACGCCGATACCTTTTTTCTGCCTTCCCGATTTGGTGGTTATCAGGATGACTCCATTGCTTCCCCTTGCTCCGTAAAGGGCAGAAGCGTTCGGACCCTTCAGAACCTGCATTGATTCAATGTCCTCAGGGTTGAGATCACCCATACCGTCGCCCAGGTCAATTCCTTCCCAGGTACCGCCGCCTGTGTTACCTATGTTTGTTATGGGCACACCATCGAGGACAAAAAGCGGCTGATTGTTTCCAAGGAGTGATTTTGCTCCCCTGATGGTGATTGCAGTTGATCCGCCGGTTCCTGAAGAAGTTTTTGCAATCTTTACCCCGGCAACCTTGGCTGTCAGAAAATTAGTGAGGTTGCTTTCCCTGGCTGCGGTGAGCTGGTCAGTTTTCAGCTCCTGCTGGGCAAACCCTACTGCCCTGACCTTCCTTTCAATACCGAGGGCGGTAACGACAACCTCATCAAGAACCTGGGAGGACGATTCCATGGCGATATTGATGGTGTTTGACTCACCTATAGTCTCGGTCCTGGATTCCATCCCGATAAATGAAAACTCAAGCGTATTGAAGCCTGAAGGTACCCTCAGGGTGTAACGCCCCTGGGCATCGGTAATTGTACCTAATGTTGAGCCCTGCACCCTGACATTCACGCCGGGCAGCGGCGATCCGTCATCAGCTGAGGATACCACACCGCTTATGGTACGGTCCTGCGCCAGTACCCCGCTCACAATAAAAGTTAACAGGGTTAAAAACAGAAGAAGCTTCTTTTTCATAGTGGTAGTTTTGGTTTATGAATTAAGGACAAATCTCAACTTTTTTATCAACCCCTGATCGGAGTTGGAAATATTAGCTGATTATTAATTTAATATTAAATAAGTACTAGAGCTTGCGTATTCCTATATTATTGTATAAGGTAATCTTTTGTTTCATTGTAAATATATTAATATTTTTAAAAAAAGTAAGAAAAAAATCATTTTTTTAAGATTTTAAGAAAAAATTATAATATGTAAATGGAAAAATGCGGTTGTTGTCTTCTGTCTTCTCATATCCTGTATTTGTAATAATATCGCATTCCATACCCTTTCTTAAGGTTGTTGTCAGCCTGCCATTCAACACATACCTGTCCGGGAAAGGACAGGATCCGGGTTCCTGCTCAATTTTTGCAGGCATGGTGACTGAAGTTCTACCGTTATCGGATCCGGAAGCTCAGGTGATGAGACTGTAGATCCCAGGCATGATTCATATGTTTTCTTTTTTAATGTTTTCCTTTTGCCACTATAAGCACAGCCTTACGGGTATTTCAAAATCGTGCTGGAAAAATTATCCGGCATCATATCGTTTTAACAGAGGAATGCCTGATGATTAAGACATTGCTCCCATGTTTAATCAGCCTGATTTTCCTGTGATCTGAAATACAGACGGCATTGCCAGCAAAACCGGTAAGATCCAGATTGCCGCGTAAGAAAATTTCTCAAACCAGTTATCCACCGAATAGACATGTTTCCTGTCGCCGAAGATCTTTACCATAAAATCCGTTGTATAAGGGTCAGCAGCATCGGGATAGTACAGATCGGCCATATTTTTATATGATTCCCTTACCAGTTCGGGATTTGCGGTAATTGCCGCCGTGTCGTAAGGTACAACAATGCCGTAATCCGGATCAAGCAGGTATGTTGCAGTGTCGTTAAGTTCTGCCCTGACAACGACATGCCGCCCGCCCACGTCAAGCAGTTCGGCCTTTATTCCGTTGTCTTTCAGAACACCCTTTACAACGATGGAGTGGGTCGAACACAGCCCCACCCCGCGTTCCAGGTTCTTCCTGTAATTGCTGAACTCGTATTTCCTGTACTCCTCCGGATCAATGTAAGATGCCGCAAACAAAAGATAGTTTTCCCAGACAGGGACCCGCATATGATATTTATTTATTCCGGCGTCTTTCCAGTAATGAATGAATCCGTCATTTACCGTTTTGTTTATCCTGACAGCGAAATCAACATTGTTTTCCCCGGGCCTTCTTTTCAATAATCCTTTTATTTCGGGGTATCCGATACTGATATCATTTATCCGGTTCCTGAGATTGTTTTCCTCGGAAAAGACAGCCGGATTTCTCATTGTCATGAACAATCCGGTGATATTGATGCAGAGTAAAATGATACCGGTTAAGAGACCGATTTTATATAGAACTTTCATAACCTTTCATAATTGGAAATTTAATCATCAATATTGCCGTGCTCAGGTTTTTAAACATCAATATGGACTTACCATATTTTAAACATGGATGATTGAAATCATTTTTATTTGTTTTGGCATCTGCAGTCTCTGGGACTTATAAAAAACCAGGTAGATTTATCAGAAAACCAAAGTTCAAAGAGATAAATACTTTATCTGGAATTGACAAATGAATTTGCTGATTTAATTAAGGATCTTTCAGTAATAATTTGTCCGACGTTATTGTCACTTTACCCAGCTGATACCAGCCGTCAGGCTGTTTCCCCCTGATGGCCAGGCTGACACGCGGCTCATGCTTAAGCTTGTCCACTATTGCGACCTGGACATCACAGGGGCCAGTTGGGAAGTCCCATGGTACGAAAATGCAGTCATCATATACAATGTCGCCGGGAAGCCAGTTACGAACATCGGCACCCGTGATGAACACCTCGCTCCGGTCGCCGGACCTAAGCCTGATCGCCATGGCAAAATCCTTGTAACACGGAGCAACTCCAAGATTTTCCCACCAGGTGGTATATTCAAGCTTTCCGTTGACTTCAGCGGATTCCGGACAGGTGAAGCGCCTCAGGGCAAACCTGTATCCCATCCTGCGGAGCCAGTCGTCAACCAGGTCGGACCATTCGGGAGGAACAGGAGATGATTTGGCGTTAAATGAGGATACGTGCCACTTCAATGACTGGTCAAATATGTATCTGACCTGCTCCCTGTTGTATTTCTGTTCATCCCGCCAGTTGAGAAAAGTGCCGCAGATTTCAAAGCTTACGGGCGATTTTATCCAGGCATCGCTTACATTGAAGTTGATTATTTCGCGGGGATAAAAGTCATACATGTGCGACCATCCGTTCTGTTCCGCTGCCCAGAACCCAAGGTCGCCGAGACAATCGATCCGCCATCCCACCGGGATCTGCGATGCGGCATAAGTATTGGTCTCCCTGTCCATCAGAAGGGCTATTATCGGGGTCTTTCTGAAGGAATCAGTGTAGGCATTTACCAGCGCCTCCCTTGCATCCCTGCTGAGCAGCTCAGAGCCGGCACCTTCCCCCCAGGCACCCACAATCGAAAGATCGACCGCTTCGAGATCGGGATGACCGTCATACCTTTGTCCCAGTGCCCTGATCAGACCGCCAAAGTGTTCTGCATATCTGGGATCTTCCGGATCAACAACCCACAGATTGACGGGATTATTATACTTCCAGTTCCTGTTTGGACCTACCATTTTCCTGTACCAGTCCGGAACATCATTATTGCTTTGCGTGCCGTATGGAGCAATGCGCAGCAGCAGTGTCTGGCCCCTGGAACGGGCTATGGCAAGTGCCTTGTCGAGCATGTCAAACCTGTAGATGCCTTTTTCAGGCTCCATGAACTTCCAGTATATCCGCCAGTAAGCAATCGTTGTGGCCGGATAATCCTTGTTTGTCAGATTGCCATTGAAATCCCGGTAATCGATGGGAAAGCCTTCCGTCCAGCCCGGCCCCGCGTTGAGATCGTCTCCGTTGAAACGCTGGAATGTCATAAATCCCATGCCGGGATTTGAAAGGACGTCATTGATCAATTCCGGCTTAATGATCAAAAAATGATCGGGATTCTGCGATTGCAGCCCCATTGGTATGGAAACAGAAATAATTGAAAAGCAAATAATGACACAGATTTTTGTTTTGTTCTTCATTGCAGTTTTTTTGACAGGTTGTGGAAATAATTAACTTTGTTAATGTTTTGCAACAAAATTAAAAACTTGATCAGATAAATATATTGAAAATTTTGTAAACACAAGGATGTGTTAATTTATTAACAGTAAATATTTATTATTATCAGAATTATAAGAATATGAAATTAAGAATACTGTTATTATTTTTAATATTTTGTTCTTTTTCTTGTGGTAAGAGAACTTATTACATTGCTGAGGTGGACAATCCAGATCGTAAACCCAATGTTGCCTTTCAGGGTTTCGAGGACCTGGGATCACCGAAGTTTGAGCACCTTAAACAGAAATACATGCTTGACACTGTGTTCCACGGGGAGACAGATGAATTTAAGAGAATATTGCTTCTCCGCCACTGGATAAAATCAGTGATCGCGATCGACGATCATGGCGACCCCTATCCGGGCGAAGGCGATGTTGAAGCCATTATCGATAACGGCCTGAAAGGAACAGGCTATCATTGCGGACATTATATGATTGTGCAGAATGCCATTCTCAATGCTTATGGCTATGTCACACGTACCCTTGGCGCCGGACCAGGCGTCAAAGGAGGCCCTGACGGTCATCACGGTATCGATGAAGTATGGCTCAACCGGTACAATAAGTGGTTCCTTTCAGATAACAAATACGATCACCATTTTGAGAAAAATGGAATACCCCTCTCGGCTCTCGAAATAAGGGAGGAATTCCTGAAGAACAGGGCTGCGGATATCATTGTGGTTAAGGGACCGGGACGCGTTCCGACCGAAACCGATGAAGAAACAAAGATCAGCAAGGAGCGGTTTGCCCAGGCATATACCTGGATTGAATGGCACGGACACAACGATATCTTTACCGTCTGGCCCGCTTACACCGAGCTGCTGGTAATGTACAATGACGATTTCTTCAGGAACAATGTATGGATTTGGGACAATAAACCTCATTGGGCATACAGCCGCCCGGAGTTCATGAAGCTTGTTGACAATTCCGATCATATTTACTGGACGCCGAATACGATTTCTTCCGATGTCAGGATTGAGGGCAGACAGGCATCCATAATACTGGATTCCGATACTCCGAATCTGAGGGAATACCAGGTACGAACCTCGCCCGGAGGAACATGGGCCCGAACGGATCCTTCATTCACACTTGACCTGAAAAAGAAAAAATATGAACTCAATTTCAGAGTTATGAATCTTGCAGGAGTTGCGGGACCAGAACACAGGATAATTATTGAAAGTAAGTAAAAAAGCGTTCCGGACATAAGCTGCCGCCTGTCTGGAAAAGCCGTATAATATATAAGTTGTATTCATTTATAATCATTAACTTAATTTCTTATTATGAATATGAATACCTCAGGCAGGTTATTGGTGTCCGTTTTAATAGCAGTTGTTCTTAAATCATTTCCGGGTTCGGGACAAATTTCCGCCCAGACAGGCGAATATGGAATTATTGAGGAGATTGATGTCAGGGTTCCGATGAGGGACGGAGTAAGGCTTTCAACCAATATTTACCGGCCCGGCGCCCCCGGTCAGTACCCGGTGTTGCTCATGCGATCGCCGTACGGCAACGGCGGGTCAGGGAACAAAACTGCCATTAGGGCAGCGGGCAGGGGCTACGCGGTTGTTCTCCAGGATACAAGGGGGAGATATGAATCAGAAGGTGTATTTGACGCAATGCAGCCCGAGGCCCTGGACGGATACGACACCCAGCAATGGATTGGAGCCCAGTCGTGGTGCAACGGGAAGATCGGCACTTTCGGCGGATCCTATGTCGGCTTCACCCAGTGGATGCCTGCACCCCTCCGGAGCCCTTATCTGGTAACAATGTTCCCGACAGTCACTTTTTCCGATCTTCACGATGCGATCTACCAGAACGGAGCTTTCAGGTACGAACTGTTCGGATTGTGGAGTTATGAAATGACATCACCGTATAATCTGAGCCAGGATTCCCTTGATGCCAGAATTAGCAGGGTACTTATGAGCCTGCCGTTGATTGACCATGACAGAAAATTAGGCTGGAAGGTCCCTTTCCTCCGCGACTGGCTGATGCACCCGGAGCCTGACAGGTATTGGGACCGGACAACCATCGGGGATGATTACCCGAAGATAAAGGCATCAGTCTATGCAATCGGAGGCTGGTACGACATACTGCTGAAAGGGACAATAGATAATTACCTTAAAATGACCTCTCCATCCGTTGATCCGGAAATCAGGAAAAAGCAGAAACTCATGATCGGCCCCTGGGTTCACGATTACGGAAAGCGCAAGGTGGGGGAGCTGGATTTTGGTGAAGAGGCTGATCTGAATGAAGAAGAACTGATGCTCCGATGGTTCGACAACCAGCTCAGGGGAGTCGAAAACGGTATGGATGAGGAAGCGCCGGTAAAGATTTTTGTCATGGGAGCAAATAAATGGAGGTTTGAAAATGAATGGCCCCTGGCCAGGACTGTTTACCAGCGCTATTATCTGGATAGCAAGGGCGGTGCAAACACCCGGTCGGGGAATGGGCTGCTTGATTTAAAAGCACCTGAAACGGGCAGATCCGACACTTTTGTATATGATCCTTCCGATCCGGTACCGACAACAGGCAGCATGGGACCCTATGACCTGCAAAAAACCGAAGACCGCCCGGATGTCCTGGTTTATACCTCAGGCCCCCTTAAAAACGATCTTGAGGTCACGGGACCCGTTACAGCTGTTGTTTATGCTTCAAGTTCCGCCATGAACACAGATTTTACAGCCAGGCTTACCGATGTTTACCCCGATGGAAGGTCAATAAGGATCTGTGAGGGGATCATCAGGGCTTCCCACAGGAATCCTGATCTGCCGCCAACAAATATCGAACCCGGCAAAATCTACAGATATAATATTGATCTCTGGGCAACCAGCAATGTATTTAAAAAGGGCCACAGGATAAGGCTGGAGATATCCAGCAGTAATTTCCCCAGGTTTGACAGAAATCTTAATACCGGAACTTTTTTTGCAACCGAAACAAACTGGGTCAAAGCCGAACAAAGGATATTTCACGGGCCGGATTATCCGTCGTGTATCATATTGCCTGTTATAACCAGCTCCGCTGCAAGATAAGAAGAAGTATCCATGCCCCGGGTGCTGACCTTCAGCAAGTGCGGCCGGTGGTTTATTCGGGCATTCTGCTCCGGAAGTCGGGACGGCGCCAGATCCGGAGGCTGAAAATGTTCCGGGACCTGATACGGGCTTTAAATTCCCGGGAACATTTTTTCAGCATTCCCGTGATATATTTTCTCAACCACTTTACGTGGCAGTTTAAGTCCCCTGAATTCACCGTTCACTTCCCATGAAGTCATCAGGGAATCGGTCGTCAGGAATTTCCAGTCTCTTACCCATGATTCGTGGGTCCTTTTCTTCATTTCTGCCGGATCTGCTTTGGCCCCGTAAAAGTCGCCCATGTCGGTTCCGTACATGATCCTGTCCTGGTATTTAATGAAAAAATCATGGACTTTCTTCCAGTCTTCAATCGCCTGCTTCTGGATATGACAAATCCGGGCAGCCAGGTCAACGTTGAAGTTTGGAAACATGTCAAAACGCTTAGCCAGTTCATCTGTATCCCATTCAAGGCTGCCGAGATGGGCTCCCATGAAATGAAGATCAGGATGTTTCTTCAAAAGATTATCCCTTGAGTTGACCTGATCCTCATAGGATGGATAATCGGGATGGAGGTACATATGATACTGCGGAAACTCCTCAAAATATTTCCTGTCGTTGTTCACTGTCATTTCCTCCAATGGCAGCCAGCAGTTCTTTGGTTCTCCGATATGGCCGCAGACAGGAATATTGTTCTTTTCAAGATAGTTGAATATGGTGTCGAACCGCGGATCGTCGATCATTATGAACCGGTTGTTCCTGTCCTTTTCCACCATGCCGATGTTCTTCCATACTTTCATGCCTTTTGCTCCCTTTTCAAAGGATTCTTTTATGTAGGCAAGGCTTCTGCCCTGCCAGTCTGGTTCATCCCATCCCTTCATCGAAAATGTGGTCAGGTATGCCAGCCTGCCTGGGAAAGCATTGCGCTGGTACAGGGCAAATCTTTGCTGTTCTTCAATCGGTCCTTCCTCTGCGGCATCGGTATTGATGGTGAGTATCCTGAAATTATCTTTTATTGCCAGTTCCATGAAATCGGGCCTTTCAACACTAACATGGCAATGTACGTCTATTTTCGGCATGGTGTAAAAATCAGCGCTGGTGCAATATTCATTCTTTGCTGCCCCTGACTGGTTGCAGCCCTGGGCGGCGATGAAAAAAGAAAGTATTATAACTGGATAGACAAAACTAAACTTCAATTTTGGTAATGTTTTCATGATCATTGGTTTTTAAATCACTATTTCCTTATCCAGCCATCGTAAAACACATCCCGGGAAACACCACTGAATGGTTGTTTTAATTGATCCGGTCAGTGAAATACGAAAAGCCTGTCAAATTTTTTAATGGTTCTGTTTCCAAAGATATCAATTGTTTCCACTTCCATCCTGAACAATCCGAAATTTTGTTTTGGTACGGTTGCGCTGAACAAACCGTCGTTTTTTATCCTGTCACCGTCTCTCCCTTCATCATTCAGATCTGCCTCGAAAACCCTTCCATCTTCACCGCCTGAAGTAAACCGGGCTCTTGCCGACCTGATCCCGGCGCCATCCCTGATTTTAACCTGCACCGTATTGTCTCCTGTCACATTTATCCATCTTATTTCGGGGGACGTGTTGTCCTGGCCGGAAACCGGGATGGAGACTTTGCCATATTTTATTATATGATCAGGGTAGGAGGGGAGCCAGTAAGAAGCTATGAATTCAATATTATGATTTTCAGGGCAATCCGATGAAATCAGCGGCACCGAGTATTTGGCCGAACCGCCGACGTGGTCATAGTTGGCCCAGTTATCGCTGTGTCTTTCATTTATGCCATTCTTATTAATGTATTGATCTGCTGAAAACAATTCGGTCCGCCTGAAAAGTCCCTGGTCTTTCACAAGAATTACTATCGATTCACCGGGGTTGGCAATTCCGTCCCCGTTCCCGTTTCCCAGGAAAAGTGCTGACGTATCTGTTCCCGAACATGCCACATTGAAAAGCCGGCCATCGGCAATTTCAAAATTCTCAATTGCCGGGGGATCTTTCCTTACCGCGATCTCAATTTGATCTGACCATTCATTCCTGTTCCCGTCCCTGATCATAAGTTTTAGTTTTACCATCTCAATGGTATCAGCAGTCACCGAGAAGGATAAATAATCGCTTCCCTGGCTGCTGTTTCCC
>Ga0116156_10005481_pt1 | contig 10522 bp, 9 predicted proteins | sample AD_UKC045_MetaG_FD_89891 | JGI IMG/M metagenome (GOLD analysis project Ga0116156, IMG submission 89891) | Active sludge microbial communities of municipal wastewater-treating anaerobic digesters from USA - AD_UKC045_MetaG | ecosystem: Engineered > Bioreactor > Anaerobic > Digestate | place: USA... | reverse complement strand
GGCCAGGACAGGGGAGGAGGCGATTGAAATCCTGGGGACCCATTACAAGGAAGTGGGGCTTATCCTCCTGGACTGGCAGATGCCCCGGATGTCGGGGATGGAATTTATGGAGGCGGTGGTGAAAGTCCCGCAGGTGGCCAACAAAGCGATCATCATGGTCACCGCTTCCGGGACGGATGAGAACAAGAAAAAGGCTTGGGCGGTTAATCCTAATCTTGTCGGGTATGTTGTGAAGCCGTACACACCGGAATCATTGCTGGATGTTATTTATCCGTTTGTGCAGTTGAAATCGTCTAATTAATTCTGGAAAGGACGTGGTTGTTGTTTTTCCTGGGTAAGAAAAATAAAGAATTGGATAAATTCGCCGACCTCCTGGAGCAGGGGACAGTGGCTCTGTTCAACGAACGGGGGGACGTGCATTTTTCCAAAGAACCGTCCAAGACCCGGAGGAAGATCATTGAGTTTGAAGGGAAAATGCGCGCTGACGGGATGGAGAAATATGATAATGAACCGACGTATGTCTCCGCCGTCAATTTCTATGCCAGCGAAAAAGATATGGCTCAAAAAAAGACGCTGGGAGCCCTGATCATTTATGTCCAGCAGGATTATATTTCCAAAATGATGAAGCTCTTAAAGTATCCGCCGATTGACGATGAGAGTGACACCGCCATGCAGGATTCCTGCGGTACGCTTTGCAACATTATATCCGGCCGGTTCAAATCCGAGATTTCGATCGCCGGCTATATTGAGCTTGAAATGTCACATTTTATAAATTACCGTAATTCCGCCTTTGCCGGGGTGGATTTCTGTTATAATGAATTTGACATGGTTGAAGTTGTTTTTGAAATAGACAATGTTAGACGGTTGGTGATGGACATGACGATGGGTGCGGTGCCCCGGCTGAAAACGAAATGAATACTGTGCCGTCTGGAGGGGGCTTATGGCATTAGCGATCAATGTGGATAAAAATTGTGAAGAACTTAAAATCGGGCGGGATATTTATCTGAGGATTTTAAATAAGGCTGTCGCTCAGACGACCGGCGATATCGTGGATCTTGAAAAGGCGATGAACGGGGGAGATTGGGACACGGTCCAGAAGCTGTCGCATCGTTTGAAAGGCGATTACGACAACATGCGCATCACGGACCTGTCGTCTGTCGCCCGCACCATGAATGTTATAGTTAAATCCGGGAATATCAATCAGGCGGAGCTGACCGGATTGTTCACGGTTTTATCGGGCGTTTTTAAAGAGTTGAAAAAGTTTTGTGAAAATTCCGGCATGGGATGCCGTTAAATAATTGAAAAAATGGATGAGCTATTTCAGATTGACGCCGAACGCATCAGTTCAGAATTGAAGATCCGTCCAGATATTTATCTGCGTATTGTCAAGAGTTTTGCCGGGACGCTTCAGGAAAAAATAACGGAGTTGGGCGCTGCTTTGCAGGTCATGGATAAAGAGGCGATGCGAAGGATCTTGCATGAAGTTAAAGGGACCGCCAGCAATTTAAGGCTGTCGAGTATCAATGAAGCGGAAAATTTCATGCACCTTGAAGTCAAAGGTATGGCCGACCCCGTGAAGTTGGCAGAATATTTTGCTCTTTTAAAGAGAGAGTCCGAAAAGTTTTCGGAATATATTAATAAAATGCCTTAGGGATATGGGTATAATAAGGCGACCGGGAGATCATGATGCATAAAATCCTCATTGTGGATGATAATTTTGAGAACAGGCAGTTGCTGGCCGAAATTTTAAGGGAAGTCGCGGAATGTGATTTCGCGGCCAGCGGGAAGGAAGCTATCGAGGCGTATAATTTGTCTCTTCAGAGAGGCGATCAATATAGCCTGATCCTCCTGGATATTGAGCTCCCGGAGATTAACGGTTTGGAAATCCTTGAAAAAATAAGGGAAAGCGAAAAAAACGCCGGTATTGCCTTGGGAGACGGGATCCCCATTATTATTGTGACAGCGTATGAAAAACGTTTCCTGGAAGCGTATGAGAAAGGCTGCGATGATTATATTCTTAAGCCTATAGATGCTAATATTTTATTAACCAAATTGGCATCTATTTTAGAAAAATCCGATCAGGATTAGCCCTCTTCCCGCGTATCTTTTTCCTCCCTGTCCCCTTTAGAGTTGCAAATGCAAAGTGATTATAATATAATATTTTGCAACAATTTACTTCAAAAAGAAAGAGGAGCTTGCCATGTCAGAAAAAGTTAAACTTGTGATTGATGATAAGACGATTGAACTCCCGGTGGTGGTTGGCACGGAAGGCGAGCATGGTTTTGTGATTTCCAAATTGCGCCAGGAAACCGGCTATATTACAGTTGATCCCGGGTTCGCCAGCACGGGTTCCTGCCGGAGCGCGATTACTTATATAGACGGGGATAAAGGCATCTTGCGCTACCGGGGCTATCCGATCGAACAACTGGCCGAGAAGGCTTCGTTTGTAGAAACCGCGTATCTCCTTATTAACGGGGAGCTGCCATCCCGGGCCGAGCTGAGCCGTTATTCCAATGCTTTTACCAAAAATGCCAATCTTCATGAGGACATGAAGAAGTTTTTTGGCGGCTATCCGGCAACAGGCCACCCTATGGCCATGCTTTCGGCGATGATTTGCGCGCTGTCTGTCTATTACCCAGAACTGATTAAGCCGGATCCTAGGCCGGAAGACATTGAATTGAGCGCCATTGAACTGATGGCCAAGGTCAGGACGATTGTGGCTTGCACGTACAAGAAAACAGTGGGCGAGCCGTTTATGTACGCCAAGGAAGAATTGGAATATGTGGCGAATTTTTTACATATGATGTTTTCCACGCCGACCCATGAATACAAAATTAATCAAACCGTTGTGAACACCCTGAAGATGCTTTTTCTGCTTCATGCCGACCATGAGCAGAACTGCAGCACTTCGACGGTAAGGATGGTCGGCGGTTCCGGGGCCAATCTGTTCGCTTCGGTTTCCGCTGGTGTCTCTGCTCTTTGGGGGCCTTTGCACGGCGGCGCCAACCAGAAAGTGGTTGAGATGCTGGAAATGATCTCCGCTGATGGCGGGGATGTGGACAAATATATCGCGAAGGCCAAAGACCCCGACAGCAAGTTCCGGCTTATGGGATTCGGCCACCGGGTTTATAAAAATTATGACCCCCGGGCCAAAATTATCAAGACGGAGACCCATGCCTTGCTGAACACTTTAGACCGGCATGACCCTTTGCTGGATTTAGCTGTAAAGCTTGAAGAGAAGGCGTTGAAAGATGATTACTTTGCGGAAAGAAAACTTTATCCCAACGTTGATTTTTACAGCGGCCTGATTTATAAAGCCATCGGGATCCCCACGCCGATGTTCCCGGTGATGTTTGCCATTGGCCGTCTGCCGGGATGGATCGCCCACTGGAAAGAAATGGTTGAGAATCCCGAAACGCGTATTGCCAGGCCCAGGCAGATCTATGTCGGGGCGAATAAGAGGGAATATATCCCCATCGACCAGCGTTAATAACGGAATCCCCATCGGAAAGGATTATTGTTTATGATTGAATTTCGTCCTAAATTATTAATGGATAAACCGGCCCTTCTGGTTTTGGTCGGTAAAGATCAAATTGAACAGAAAACCTGGCTGAGTCAACTGCCCGGCGAATTGAAGTCCGCGCTTGCTTCCTTAACACAGGGCCAGGTTTTTAAAGCGGAGAAAGGGGAGCTTTTCCCGGTTGTCCAGAAGAACCGGACCGTCCTGTTTGTCGGCTTAGGGGCTAAGGCCCCGGGCTTTCTCACGACCTTGCGGGTGGCGGTCCGGCAGGCCCTGGCATCTGAATTTATCAAAACGGTCCGGGAAGTAGAACTGGCGGCGTTTTTCGCGGAAGACGCGGAAATCATCGCGGTTATTGAAGGTGTTTTAATCGGGACATACACATGGGATAAATACCGAAGCGTTAAGAATGACGAGTGCCCGGCCAGAGTCCGGCAGGTGTATCTGGTGGTGAAGGAAAAGAAATGTTTTGCGGAAGCCGTCATGGTTTGTGATGGCGTCACATTGGCCAGGGACCTAGTTAACGATAACGCTGACGTGGTTCACTCGGAAGCGTTTGAAGAAGCGGTTTTTTCCGTGAGCCGGGGGTGCAAGCAGGCCAGCATTAAAATCCTTAATGAAGAGGAGCTTAAAGAGAAGGGGCTTAACTTACACCTGGCAGTGAACAAAGGCAGCCAGTACCCGCCGAAACTCATTATTGTCAAATACCGGGGAGCCTCGCGCGATGCCCGGACCACCGCTTTGGTCGGGAAGGGCATCACGTTTGATACCGGAGGGCTTAACCTCAAGCCGTCCGGCCACATGGAGACCATGCGTTCTGACATGAGCGGCGCGGCGGCTTTGCTCGGAACTTTGAAGAACGTGATTCACCTGGGGCTGAAAAAGAATATTATTTTCGCCTTTGGCCTGGCGGAAAATGCCATCGGTCCCCTTGCTTGCAAGCCAGGGGATGTGTTTAAAAGTTATAGTGGTAAAACGGTTGAAGTCGCCAACACGGACGCCGAAGGCCGTCTGGTCCTCGCTGACGCGATATCTTATGTGGTCAGAAATTACAAGCCCCAGCGTTTGATTGATATCGCCACGCTCACCGGCGCTTGCGTAATCGCCCTGGGTTATGATTACAGCGGGTTGGTTTCGAATAATGAAACCCTCGCCGCTAAATTGCTCGCCGCCGCGGAGATCACGGATGACCGGTTATGGCGTCTGCCCAATTATCCTGAGCTCAAAGATGCGGTTGAATCGCAGGTCGCTGACCTTAAAAACTTGGGCTTCCCTAAAGGCGCGGCCGGAACTATGACGGCTGCGGAATTTTTGCGCCAGTTCACCGAAGACACGCCTTGGGCACATATTGATATTGCCGGCACGGCTTTCCGTGAAGGGAAAAGCCGTTTATATTATGCGGCCGGGGCGACCGGGGCGGGGGTACGCCTGTTAACCGAATTCTTAAAGAGGAATTAAATGAAATCCTTATCCCTACGTTTATCTGTGATCATGATTTTGCTGGCAGGCTTTTCCAGCGGCGTGCCGGCGAACATTGAGAAGGCCGAAGCCGCCGGGGAACGCGTGTATCTCCTCCGGCTTAATGATGACACGATCAACCCGATCACTGCGGAATATATTGCGAAGGGCATTGATTTGGCGGAAGAGAAAAAAGCCCAGTGTTTGATTATTGAAATGGATACTCCGGGTGGCTTGCTGGCCTCGACCCGGCAGATCGTGAAATATGTTCTTTCGGCGGATGTGCCGGTGGTCGTGTATATTTCCCCCGGCGGGTCGCGTGCGGGATCCGCCGGGGTTTTTATCACCTATGCTGCGCATATCGCGGCCATGGCGCCTTCCACCAATATCGGGGCCGCGCATCCTATCCAGATGGGCCGGCACAAAAGCGACCCGTGGAAAGAGGTCAGGGAGATTCTCAAAGAGACGAAAGGCAACCTGCCCCCGGATCCATCGCAGGATGCCGAAAAACACCCCGTTGAGGTCAAGCCGCCGGAACCGGAAGAGGCTCAGTCTCCGGAAGAGGCGCCTGACTTTGAATATATCCCGGATAATGACGCGCTCGACACCAAAATCCTTCAGGATACCGTGGCTTTTATCCGGGCAATGGCCCATCTGCGCGGCCGGAATGAAGAATGGGCGATCAAAAGCGTGACCAAAAGTCTTTCTATCACGGAAACCGAAGCGTTGCAACAGAATGTCATTGATATCATCGCCCAGGACGAAAAAGATTTGTTAAAACAGATGGACGGAAAAACGGTGAAAGTGCGCGGGATGGATGTCACTTTGAAAACAGCCCGGGCCGAGGTTTTCAGGGTGGACATGAGCGCGCGCCAGCAGTTTTATAATGTCCTGGCTAATCCGAATATTGCTTATTTGTTCCTTATCCTGGGTTTTTTAAGCCTTCTTTATGAAATAACCAGCCCTGGGTTTGGTGTCCCGGGCATTTTAGGCTCGATTTTCTTAATCTTGGCTTTTTTCAGCATGCAGATGCTCCCAACAAATTATGCCGGGTTGGCGCTGATCCTCGTCGGGTTGGGGCTCCTGATTGCAGAGGCGTTTGTCCCTGGATTTGGCGTTATGACGACTGGGGGGGTGGTGTGTATGTTTCTGGGGTCCGTTCTCTTGTTTGACAGATCTGAACCCATTATGCGTGTTTCGATGCCGATTATCATTTCCATCCTTGGGACGACCGCGTTTATCACGTCTTTTCTGTTAAGGTTGGCGATCAAGACCTTTCGACAGAAACCTGTTTCTGGGCAGGAAGGGATGATCGGCGCCCTGGGCGTGACGAAAAAAGATTTCGGCCCGGGCGTTGACGGTAAAGTTTTTGTCCACGGCGAATTGTGGAACGCCGTAACTGATGAAGCGCTCTCCGGCGGGGATAAAATCATCGTTGTGGCCATCAATGGCCTGACCCTGAAGGTCAGGAAGTCCTTGAAGAGCTAATTAAAAAAGCAACACTTTTACGAAAGGAGCGGGACATGTGGTTTATAGGAGCCCTGGTTATTCTGGCTTGGTGGTTGATGAACAGTGTCAAAATCGTTAAGGAATATGAACGCGTTGTTATATTCCGTCTCGGGAAAATTGTGGAAGCGCCCCGGGGGCCGGGTTTGATTTTTATTTTCTTCCCCATTGAGACCGGTGTCGTTGTGAGTATGCGCCTGGTAACTCTGGATGTCCCGCCTCAGGATGTCATAACCAAGGATAATGTTTCGGTTAAAGTCAACGCTGTCGCGTATTTTCGGGTCATGGACCCGATCAAGGCGATCGTTGAAGTTCAGAATTACCAGTATGCGACCTCGCAGATGGCCCAGACAACGCTTAGGAGCGTGCTTGGGGAGATGGAGATGGATGACCTCCTCGCCCAGAGAGAGAGGATTAACGACAGCCTGCAAACGCTTTTGGATAAACAGACGGATCCTTGGGGCATCAAGGTGACCAATGTGGAAGTTAAACATGTGGATATTTCCGAGGAATTAAGGCGGGCGATGGCGCGCCAGGCCGAAGCGGAGCGGGAACGCCGCGCGAAAATCATCGCGGCAGAAGGAGAGTTTCAGGCGGCGGAAAAGATTTGCCAGGCCGCCGAGATGATGCAAAAAGCCCCCATGTCGCTCCAACTGCGTTATCTTCAGACGCTCGTTGAAATCGGCGGCAAAAACAACACCACGACCCTGTTCCCGATCCCGGTCGATTTGATTCAGACCTTGATTTCGAAGAAAGGTTAAGGATATTTTTTATGGATTACAGAATGGAATCAGACAGCCTGGGCGAAATCCCTGTGCCGGCGAATGTGTTTTACGGAGCCCAGACCGCGCGTTCAGCCACGAATTTCGACATTGGCGGCGAAGCCATGCCGCTGGAAATGATCCGGGCCCTGGCGATTGTTAAAAAAGCCTGTGCCCTGGCCAACGCCGCCTGTGGCAGGCTTGACGCAAAAACCTGCGAATATATTGTTCAAGCAGCCGAGGAAGTGATCGACGGTTTCTTCCTGGATCATTTTCCTCTTAAAATCTGGCAGACAGGGAGCGGCACCCATACCAACATGAACGTGAATGAAGTCATCGCCAACCGGGCGATTGAAATGGCCGGGGGGGTCCTGGGTAGTAAACACCCCGTGCATCCCAACGACCATGTGAACATGTCCCAGTCCTCTAACGATGTTTTTCCGACGGCCATGCATATCGCCGCCGTGACCATGCTTCAGGAATCGCTGATCCCGGCACTGCAGGGGATGGGGGACCAATTGGCGCGGAAGTCGGAGGAATGGGAGGACGTGGTTAAGATCGGGCGCACGCACCTGATGGACGCCACTCCGTTGACGCTGGGACAGGAATTTAGCGGGTTCTCTCAGCAGATCATCAACGGCCTGGAGAGAATTGAGGCGGTGCTCCCCCGGCTTTATGAGGTGGCGTTGGGCGCGACGGCCGTTGGGACCGGAATCAACACTCCGGCGGGATTCCCGGAAAAAGCGATTGCCCAGGTGGCGGAGTTGACTGGGTATCCTTTTGTCAGCGCCCGTAATAAATTTGAGGCGATCGCCGCCCACGACGCTCTGGTTGAGTTAAGCGGGATTTTAAAGGTCATCGCGGTTTCCCTGATCAAGATCGCCAACGACATCCGATGGCTTGGCTCCGGCCCGCGTTGCGGGATCGGAGAACTTCAATTGCCGGCCAACGAGCCTGGAAGTTCCATTATGCCTGGGAAAGTCAATCCCACACAGGCTGAGGCTTTGATCATGGTCTGTATGCAGGTCGTGGGGAATGACACGACCGTGGCCTTGGCCGGAGCCAGCGGGAATTTTCAGCTTAATGTATGTAAACCGGTCATCATTTTCAACGTTTTGCAATCCATCCAGTTGCTCTCTGACGCGGTCCGGAATTTTACCCAATATTGCGTGCAAGGCATCGCGCTGAATGCTGAAACCATTCAGCGTCACTTGGAACAGTCGCTCATGCTGGTCACCGCTCTGACTCCGCACATCGGCTATGACAAAGCGGCCAAGATCGTTCAGAAAGCTTTTAAAGAAGATAAAACGTTGCGTGTCGCGGCGGCCGAATCAGGGTATCTCACCGAAACGGAATTTGACGCCCTGATCCGGCCCAAAGATATGACACGGCCTCATTGATTTAGGACCACGACCGATTCCATTAAGCGGTTCTGCTGACGGACACTGCTTGAAAACCATGAAACAAACATCCCGTTTTCTTTATTTTTGCCTGGCGGCCTTGTGGCTTTTGAATCCCGGCGGGCGGCCAGCCTGTGCCGGCATTGTGGAATATTTGCAGCATAAGCAGGCCCCGGCTTTGAGATCCGGGCTCGACTGGCTCAACACTGAATCTCCGCTCACCCTGGCGGAGCTCAAAGGCAAGTTTGTGCTGCTCAACTTCTGGACATATTCCAGCGTTAACTGCATCAATCTTTTCCAGGAATTAAAGGCCCTGCAAAAGAAATATCCCCGGGAACTTGTCATGATCGGCGTTCATTCCCCGAAATACCCCGTGCAGCGCCACCCCAAAAATGTCACGGAAGCGGTGATCCGTTACAGGCTGGATTATCCGGTGGTGAACGACGCCCGCATGCGGATATGGCGGGATTATGACATACGCGCCTGGCCGACGGTTGTTTTGATTGATCCTGAGGGCAAAATTATTCATAAGCAGATTGGGGAAGATATTTTTTCGGCTGTTGATAAAGAGTTGACGACCCGCCTTAATCATAACCAGTATTTCCTGCGGACCCAGCCAGTCGCCTTGCGGCTGGAAAGGAAGAAGGAGCCGATGACGAGTCTGGCGTTCCCGGGGAAGGTGCTGGCCACGGATGATGAACGGCTGTTTATCGCCGACTCCGGCCATGACCGGATCCTCGTGACAGACTGGCAGGGACATGTTCAGGAGATCATTGGTTCAGGAGCCCGCGGGTTTCAGGATGGGGCGTTTGGGGCGGCCTGTTTTCATGATCCCCAGGGAATGGCACGGCAGGGGGACATTTTGTATGTCGCTGATGCCGGCAATCACGCGATACGGAAAGTCGACCTTAAATCAGGAAAGGTCATGACCGTTGCGGGAACAGGCCGGAAAAACACGGCGCGTTTTCCAAAGGGGGCTGGGGCCTCCGTTGATTTAAATTATCCGACGGACTTGACGTTGATCCATGATCAGCTTTATATCGCGATGACAGGCGCGCATCAGATTTGGGTCCTGGACCTTGAAAGCGGGGATATCAAGGTGTGTGCCGGATCAGGTGTCGAGAATTTGATCGATGGCCCGCTGATCAGAAGCGCTTTCGCGCAGCCGTCGGGGATCGTATCGGTTGAAAATACCCTGTACGTCCTTGACAGTGAAGTCAGCGCCGTCAGGCGCGTTGGATTGCTTTTGGGGGCCCAGGTGGAGACGGTGGTGGGGAAGGGGCTGCACACGTTTGGCGATGATGACGGCACCCAGGAGACGGCGCGTTTGCAGCATCCGTTGGGGATATGCCGGACTCCAGAATCCTTGGTCATCGCCGATACTTATAATAATAAAATCCGTATGCTTTCCCTGGCGGACAACACCTTGAGCACCGTAAGTGGGGATAGCCGCGCCGGGTTCAAAGACGGCCCTTTTCATAAAGCCCTGTTCAACGAGCCCGGCGGTTTAAGTTATATGAAAAACCGCGTGTTCATCGCCGACACCCATAACCACAGTATCCGCGTCCTGGATTTGGAGAACAAACGGGTTGAAACCCTGCCTCTCCAGGGGGAGATTGAAACGTTCCTAGCCGGGCAGCCCGGGGTAGAGGGTTTTGAGGGGACGATCCTGAGAACCCGTAAAACTTTTTCCAACGATGTTCAGGATTTGACGCTGTCCATAAAATTGCCCCGGGGGACACGGATTTCTTATGAGGGGAAACCTTATATGAGGTTGTGGACCACTCAGGGAGATTTTCAGCGACTCTATGCTATCTATGATGAAACGTCCATCTTCCATGTTTACACGATCTTCCCTGCCGACACGCTTTACGCAG
>Ga0116156_10005478_pt1 | contig 10524 bp, 5 predicted proteins | sample AD_UKC045_MetaG_FD_89891 | JGI IMG/M metagenome (GOLD analysis project Ga0116156, IMG submission 89891) | Active sludge microbial communities of municipal wastewater-treating anaerobic digesters from USA - AD_UKC045_MetaG | ecosystem: Engineered > Bioreactor > Anaerobic > Digestate | place: USA... | reverse complement strand
GTAGTCGGGAGTCAATACACCTCCTAAGGAGGCTGAATCTGGTTAAACAGCTGTCACTCTTTTACAGAATTAACACTAATCTCGAAACTTTTCTAGTGCCATTCGTGGCCAACCTTTATTGCCGCAGGCAATTCAATCCGTGTTATTCTGTGTTATCCGTGGCCTTGAATTTTTGTGTTCTTTCGTGTCAATTCGTGGCCAACCTTTATTGCCGCAGGCAATAAAAAAAAGCGGGAAGAATGACCCGTTCTTTAAACGGCCACCCTTCTCGCTTCTTGCTTCTGGCTTCTCGCTTTTACTTGAGCATTTCCTCCAGCTTCATCACCAGTTCCGTCTTGGTAATGGGCACACCCATAATCTTATTATATCCCTTTGCATCCACCAGAAATTCGTCACGAATGATCTTGATCAGCTGTCCATTGTTAATCTCCGGAATCAGTATCTGGTCGAAATTCTTCAGGATCGATCCGAGATTTTTGGGGAACGGACGGATATAACGCAGATGCGCATGACTCACCGCCTGTCCCTGTGCCTGTAATTCGGCTACCGCGGATTTTATCGCTCCATATGTGGAACCCCATCCGAGTACCAGGATCTTTCCTTTTTCGGGTCCACTGTCCAGCGTCTGATCAGGTATATAATTGGCGATCTTATCTACTTTCTCCTGGCGCAGGTTCACCATCAGTTGGTGATTCTCCGGCTCATAGTTTACGTTACCGGTAATGTTTTGTTTTTCCAAACCACCAATCCGGTGCTCCAGTCCGGCTGTACCGGGCACGGCCCAGGGGCGGGCGAGTTTTTCATCTCTTGCGTAGGGCTTATATTTCTCTTCCCCTTCTGCCAGTTCCTTTTTGAAAGTAACCGGAATGGGCGCCAGGTCGGCACTGGTCGGGTATTTCCAGGGTTCAGCTCCATTGGCAATATATCCGTCACTCAGGAAAATAACCGGGGTCATATGCTGTACGGCAATTCGTACTGCCTCATATACGGAATCAAAACAATCCGCCGGGGTGGAAGCCGAGATAATGGGCATCGGGCACTCCCCGTTTCGTCCATAATAAGCCTGCATCAGGTCACTCTGTTCTGTTTTAGTGGGCAATCCGGTAGAAGGTCCGCCACGTTGAATATTAATAATCAACAGGGGAATTTCCAGCATCATGGCCAGTCCCATGGCTTCCCCTTTCAGGGCAATACCGGGACCACTGGAAGTGGTCACGCCTAAAGCGCCACCATAGCTGGCACCAATAGCGGAGGCAATACCCGCGATCTCATCTTCTGCCTGGTAGGTCCGAACGCCAAACTGTTTATACTTGCTGAGGTCATGCAGGATGTCGGAAGCAGGAGTAATCGGATAGGTGCCGAGGAAAATGGGTAATCCGCTCTTTTCTGAAGCGGCGATCAGTCCGAGGGCCACCGCCTGGTTACCCATGATGGAACGGTAATTACCCGCATCCATTTTGGCTTTCTCCACCGAGTAGGTAGTGGTAAAAGTTTCGGTAGTATCGCCATAGTTATAACCGGCTTGGAGCACTTTTACATTACTGTCCATGATCTCCGGCTTCTTACCGAATTTATCTTTCAGGAAATCGATGGTATTCTCCATATCCCGGTTGTACATCCAGTACAGGAAACCCAGTACAAACATGTTCTTGGCCCGGTCTTTTTCTTTCATCCCCAATGTCGCGTCCTTCAATGCCTCGCGGGTCATTTTGGTCACATCCATTTTGATCAGCTCATAATTGGTGAGACTGCCGTCTTCGAGAGGATGAACGCCTTCTGGATAATTGGCCAGGCGCAGATTCTTTGCATCAAAGCCATCAGTATTAGCGATAATTTTACCCCCCTTTTTCAGGGCATTCAGATTAGCCTTTAAGGCGGCAGCATTCATGGCCACCAACACATCACAGGCGTCCCCGGGTGTAAACACTTTATCAGAAGAGAAACGAAGCTGGAATCCGCTCACACCGGCGAGGGTACCCTGGGGAGCGCGGATTTCCGCCGGATAATCCGGGAAAGTAGCCAGATCGATGCCTAATAATGCTGTGTTATTGGTAAACTGGCTTCCGGTCAGCTGCATACCATCGCCGCTGTCTCCGGCAAACTTGATTACCACGTCTTGTAAAACTTCCTGTTTTCTTGCCATTTGGGTATTAGTTATTCTGCGAATTTAACACAAGTTGGGCAAGCTTCACCTACTGATTTTTATCAGTTAAAATCGGTGGTTTTTTGAGGAAAATCAGTCATAATTTTTCCTATATTGTTCCTTATAATTTTCCCTATGCACAAATTCATCCGCCTCCTGTTGGTATTTTGCCTGTCCTGGCCGCAAATAGCACCTGCCCAGAATGATGATGACCTTTTTGAAGCCAACCGGCTAAAAAAAGTATTCCCCGATGACCGGGTGGCCGCCACCCTGGTGGAGGATGAGTTCAGTTTTGACCGGGCCCGGTCCGAAGACCGGCTGCCGGTGGTCACCGCCACCCAATCCACTGGTATCAATTTTTTAGCCCTGCGGGAAAGAGCCGGCATCCAGTATTTTGACTTTTATAATTCTTTTACCCGGATCACTTCCTTCAAACAACTCGAAAAAAGAAAAGGGATGTTCGGGATCAAGAAAAACTATAATGTGGGCTATGCGATCGACCGGTCGGCCAGTTCCAGTGATTTATTCTCAGATGACAGCCGGGTTAAGTATTTCAATATCGGTTTTTCAGGATATGGTGATATTGCCCGGGTGGAAACGGAGAAAAAATACCTCGACTGCAAATACCTCACATCCGAATATTTTCACACCTGGTTTCCCGCCAAAGAGAAAATTATCAGGGTCCGGATCCCTGAATGGCTGGATCTTGATATCCGGGAATTCAACTTCGAGGGTTACAAGATCACGAAACAAAAAACCCAGGAAAAAGGAGAAACCATCATTACGTACCGGATTCAGAACCTGATAGCCATGAAAAATGAACGCCGGGCTATTGGTCTGGCTTACCAGTATCCTCACCTTGTTTTTGTAGTGAAGTCTTTCAATTTCGAAGGCAAGAAAGAGAAAGGATTCGGAGATGTGGGCGATCTCTATGGCTGGTATAATTATCTCTATAAAAAATGTGTCAACAAACCGGAGGAATTAAAAGCCAAAGTCACTGAACTGACCAAAGGTAAATCCACCGACCTCGATAAAGTAAAATCCATCTTTTACTGGGTTCAGGATAATATCCGGTATATCGCTTTTGAAGACGGATTGGCCGGCTTTATTCCAGCCACCGCACAGGATGTATTCAAATCAAAATACGGGGATTGCAAAGGCATGGCCAACCTGATGACGGAGATGCTGAAACTGGCCGGACTCGAAGCCTATATGACATGGATCGGCACACGGCATATTCCATATGATTATACGCTCCCTTCACTGGCGGTGGACAATCACTGTATCAGTACAGTTATGCTTGGAGGCAAGGAATATTACCTGGATGGCACCGAAAAGTACATCCCGTTTGGCGAATATGCCTGGCGGATCCAGGGCAAGGAAGTCCTGATAGGTAAGGGTGAAAAATATGAAGTAAAGAAGGTGCCGGTACAGGATAAAGAAAAAAACAAATTACTCACCCAGACCAGTTTTCAGTTAAAAGACAACCTGCTCAAAGGGCATGTTAAAGTCACCCTGACCGGGGAGCAGCGGACCGGGTTCCACCAGTACTACCATGACCTGCCCAATGATGAAAAAAAGAAAATGATCCAGCGCTACCTCGAATTCGGCAACCGCAACCTGGTCGTATCAAATGTCAAAACGTCGGACCTGAACAACCGCGAAATCCCGATTGTATTTGAAGGCGATATTGATCTCAGTAATTATGTAATTACCGAAGACAAAGAGCTTTACCTGGGAATTGACTTTTTCCCGGAAAACCTGCGTGGCCTTGTACCGGAAAAAGACCGGCAACAGGATTATGCCCTTTCCTCCAGTTATGTATCAGTGGATGAAACAGAGCTGATTCTTCCGGCAGGTTACAAGGTAGCGTCTCTTCCTGCCCCGATCAATGAAAAAGCAACAGACTATGAAGTCACCGGCTCGTATACGGCCAAAGACAATAAAGTCATCTTCAACAAAACACTGGCCTTCAACACCGGCAGGATACGGAAAGCGGATTTTGAAAACTGGAAGGGTTTTACGAAGAAGCTAAAGGATTTTAACAGCAACCTCATATTAGTAAAGAAGCCATAATTAAACTAAGAGGTCAAAAGAGAAAAAGAGAGAAAGAGAAAAGCATTAAGAGTATAAATGACAGTAAAAGTATTTTAAAGCGACCATCTTAAAGAGGGTTCAGCATGCAGTGAAACTGTCACACTTACTCATTACTGATTACTCATTACTCATTGAAACTAATCGTCAAAAAAACAGGCCAGGAGCAACATAAACGCCTGCAAAGAAATAACGTATGAAAAAAGTACTCCTCCTATTGAGCCTTATCGTATCTGTCGCTTTGGCGGCCCAGGACGACGACACCTTCAGCCCCTCCAAGCTCGAAGCGATTGCCCGGAATATGAAAACCGTTTGGGATGATACTGATCCTGATTTTGGCATCAGCGCTATTCCCGATAAATGGAAGGAGGAAAGCGGGGTAATCATCGCCCAGAAAACCCGTTTCTCCTTTGATAAAGACGCCAACAAACTCGCCGTGTTTGAAATTACCCGCCGCCGGATCAAACTGAATGACCGGGATGCCGTGAATAGTTATTCCTCCGTTTATTTCCGGATTGGTTCCGCATATGATGGAGCCGGTATAAAAGTAATCAAGGCCAATGGTACGGTACAGGATGTTTCCTTGCGGAATGCGGTGTATGTGGAAGACAATGACGATGTACCCTCTACGTTTACGCCGTATATAGGCAAGGCCAGCACCTACCTGGACAAGAGTAAAAGTCGTGTCATCTATTTTAAAATCGCCATACCGGATATCGACCCGGGCGATATTATTGATTACGGGACCATTTTTTATGATGACAACACGGTAAAAAAGATGAGTTATATCGAGTTTGACCCGATTTATTTCGTTTGCACACGAGAGTATCCGGTGCTCAGCCAGAAATTTGAAATCGATACCGATAATAATTCTTTTGTCAACTCCAAATCCACCATGGGTGCCCCCGCCTTTAAAGAAACCGGAAATGCGAATGCGGAGTACAGCTGGGAAGACCGGAACCGCGAAAAAATTTCCGACACCAAATGGATTAACCGGATGATTGAATTTCCCATGCTGAAATTCCAGATCGTTTTCTCCCGGAGCGAAAACCGTTCAGATCTCTTCATTGGTGACCGCGGGGAACTGAAACAAACAATCAGTCCGGAGGAACTGGCCGTTAAAATGAACCATTTGTATAACCGGCTGGATGGATCCATGTACTATTCCATGGCCAAAGCCTACCTCAAACAAATCGGCTATGCGGATATACGGGAAGAGGATTTTATTCAGAAAACCTATTATATCCTCCGACACATGTCATTCTACCGGGCCAATGGATTTTCCAGTGAACTTTTTGCATCCTGCCTTACTCAGTGCCTCGATCTCCGGAAAATTCCATACGACCTGGTCGTAACCTCACCCATGACACTCACAAAACCGGGTGATATCATTTTCCGGACCGAACCGGAGTGGATGGTAAAAGTGAAAGACAAGTTTATATTCAATGCCACCATTTTTTCCAACCCATACGATTTCAAAACAGAGTTTCTGAATACCCCAGCCTATATCATCAGCCTGGGAAAGAATCCGACTGCCACTCCTATTACTTTACCTGCCAGCAAAGCTGAAGAAAATATCACCACCAATACCATCACCGCTTCCATGGATACAGCTACCCGGAATATGAAAGTGGTGCTGCAGCGGGCGGCCACCGGCCTGGCCAAGAAAAACTATAATTACCAGGGCCTCGTATACACAACGGCCTTTGACGATGACCATCGAAGTTATGGCGGAGAAGATGATGTTCGGGCCAGTATGAAAGGAGCGGTACTGGACAGTTATGAAGAAAAACTCCGGGAACGGAAAAAAGAAGACAAGACCCGTAAACTGGAAACTATGAAGAAGGAGCTGGATGGTGACTACGACAACCTCGTCGCCTATACCGAGTTTACCCTGAACTCCGATGGACGTAATTGGCGCAAGCAAGAGCTCAATTATACCAATAAATTTGAGCTGGGTGATATGGTGAAAATAGCCGGCGATAACCTGCTGGTAGCAGTACCCGGACTGATCGGTTCGCAGTTATGGATATCGCAGGACGATCGCAAACGGGAAGTGGACGCCTATATGGAGAATCCGAAATCAATCCGGAATATCATCAATTTCACCATCCCCGCCGGATACAAAGTAGTGGGCATTCAGAACCTCAACATCAATATTGACAACGCCGTCGGCACTTTTGCCGTACAGACAACCGTAGAAGGGTCTACCCTGAATATCCTGGTTAAAAAACATTACAAGCAAACCACGGTAAAAAAAGAGGATTGGCCCAAACTGCTGGAGATGCTGGATGCGGCCTATAATTTTTCGCAGAAGAAAGTATTATTAAAGAAGTTGTAAGAAGGGCCGAAAAACCGTCAGAAAGTCCGGCTTGCCGACTTTAATTATTCTTTAACCAAAACCCATTTGCAAACCCGCTGCCAACTCCATACTTTCATGGTGGAAATTAAAAAACCACACCCTTTTTATGAACCCCTGTCCTGTCGCCGATGAAGGCGACCCTGCCAAACGACTGACCAAAACCATATTATCCAATTCATTCCTGGCACTGCTCTTCGTTTTTGCTGCCTGCTCCGATAGGGCAGATCAAAAACCGGCACCCTCCCCTGACATGGACAGTACAGACCTGAAGGCCCGTGAGAAAAAACGAAATGATTCCCTTACTGCACTAAACCGGAAGAAGAAAAAAATCTACCTCACCTTTGATGACGGCCCCAACAAAGGCACCCGCAATGTGCTGGAAGTGATCAAAACCGAGCAGGTAGCCGCCAGTTTTTTTGTAGTAGGTCAGCACACATTGGATACCCGCCAGCAAAAAGAAACCTGGGAAATGCTGAAAGCGGATGCGGGTATTGAACTGTGTAATCACAGTTATAGTCATGCCCGTAACCGGTATACTTCATTTTACGAAAGTCCGGAAGGCGTAATCAATGATTTTAACCAGTCAAAAAAATTATTAGGATTCACCAATAACGTAGCCCGTATGCCCGGCCGTAATGCCTGGCGGATTGATAGTATTGACCACACAGATATTATGGAAAGCAAGGCGGCCATCGACTCCCTGCATGCTTCGGGTTATGCCATCATGGGCTGGGATATCGAATGGACCTTTAACCATAAAACCCTGGCACCGGATGCGGATACCGCGTTGTTATTACGCCGGATCTATAATATGCTGGAGGCGAATAAAACAAAAACACCCGGTCACCTCGTGCTGCTGGCACATGATCAGGCTTATCAGCAGGCGGAATATGTGGAAAATCTGCGGTATGTAATTAAGCAGCTAAAAAATAACCCGGAGTATGAGTTGCTGCTGGCCAGTAAATATCCGGGGGTCAGATAAGTCAAAATTAAAAAGTCAAAATTAAAAAAACGGAGCGTCTGATTTTTGTAATGACTTTCCGGTTTAATGATTTTGACTTTTTAATTTTTACTTTTGACTTTAATGAGGTCACTCTCTGCCATCAAAAATATTCCCGATCCCACCGAGCAAACTACCTTCCTCTTTTCGGTTATACGTACCATATTGCATGATCCGGCCGGCGAGGCGGCTGATGGGCAGAGATTGTATCCATACTTTACCGGGCCCCTGCATGCGGGCAAAGAATAAACCTTCCCCGCCAAACATAAAGTTCTTGATGCCCCTTACAAACTCGATATCGAAATCCACATCCGGGGTATAGGCTACCACGCATCCCGTATCAATTTTCAATACTTCACCGGGTTTCAGAATCCGCTCCACGATGAATCCACCCGCATGGAGAAAAGCAAATCCATCTCCTTCGAGTTTTTGCATAATAAAGCCTTCGCCACCAAATAAACCCGTCCCCAGCTTACGTTGAAAATGAATACCCACACTCACGCCTTTAGCCGCACATAAAAAAGCATCTTTCTGCGCAATGATGGTTCCGCCCAGTTCCTGCAGATCCAGTGTTATAATCTTGCCGGTATAAGGAGCAGCAAAACTCACTTTCTTTTTACCCTGTACCGCATTGGTAAAAGCCGTCATAAAAAGACTCTCCCCGGTGAGTATCCGTTTACCGGCACTCATCAGTTTTCCCAGAAAACCACCGGATTGCTGCGTCGACCCATCTCCAAAAATGGTTTGCATCTGAATGCCATCCTCCATCATCATCATCGCCCCGCTTTCCGCGATGGCGGTCTCCTGCGGGTCCAGTTCGATCTCTACAAATTGCAACTCTTCACCATATATTTTGTAATCGATATCATGATTTACCCTTGGTGTTTCAGCCATAGTTGTATTTTTTTTTACAAAGTTAAACAGGTCGGGGATATCCGGACCGGCTTTTCCGCGAACGGAGGAAAATTGCCGGTGAAAATGATAAATGGCATCGGGATAGGGTATTTATGGTGTAATTTGCCTGACCTAAATGCTTCACTGCACTTTCAAAAAAATTAATATGAAAAGAGTCCTGCTACTGACGCCCTTTTTCTTTTTGCTGGCCCTGCTGGCAAATGGTCAAACCAAACTGGTGGAGAAAATAACCAGACAGGGAAACCAGATCGTGATTCCCTATGAGAAATATGTTTTACCCAACGGACTGACCCTGGTTGTCCATGAGGATCACAGTGACCCTGTGGTACATGTCGATGTTACTTACCATGTTGGTTCCGCCCGGGAGGAAATCGGGAAATCCGGTTTTGCGCACTTTTTTGAGCACATGATGTTCCAGGGCAGTGATCACGTAGCCGACGAACAACATTTTAAAATTGTTTCTGATGCCGGAGGTACACTCAATGGAAGTACCAACCGCGACCGCACCAATTATTATGAAACCGTACCCAGCAACCAGTTGGAAAAAATGCTCTGGCTCGAAGCCGACCGGATGGGCTTTCTGCTGGATGCGGTCACCCAAAAGAAATTTGAAGTACAGCGTTCTACGGTAAAAAATGAAAGAGGACAGAATTATGATAACCGTCCATATGGACTGGCCGGCGAAACCTCTTCCCGCAGCCTTTATCCCTATGGCCACCCCTACTCCTGGCTGACTATCGGTTATGTGGAAGATCTGAACCGGGTAGATGTAAATGATCTGAAAAACTTTTTCCTGCGCTGGTATGGCCCCAATAATGCCACTGTCACTATTGGTGGGGATGTAAAGCCTGCAGAAGTTGTGAAACTGGTAGAAAAATATTTCGGTTCCATTCCCCGCGGACCGGAAGTTAAACCGGTACAGGTTCCCCGGGCGATCCTAAACAGCGACCGCTATGTATCCTATACCGATAACTATGCCCGATTGCCTCTTCTTTCAATTAGTTTTCCTACCGTACCAAATTACCATAAGGACATGGGGGCCCTGGCCTGTCTGGCCCAGGTACTCGGACAAGGAAAGAATGCTGTCTTATACCAGCAACTGACTAAAAAACAACTGGCCGTTCAGGCCAGTGCATTCAGTTCGCTCTCAGAACTGGCCGGTGAATTAAGTTTCCAGGTGGTGCCTTCTCCGGGCAAGACCCTTGCGAAAATGGATACCTTATTCCGGGCAGCTTTGGATTCCTTTGAAGCCAGGGGTGTAACGGATGAAGATGTATCAAAATTTAAAGGGGGGATTGAAGCGCAGCAAATCAACGGACTGCAGAGTGTATCCGGCAAAGTATCCCAGCTGGCCGCCTTCCAGACTTTCGCAGGTAACCCCAATAAAATCGCCGACCTGATCCAGATGTACCAGTCCGTGACCAAGGAAGATGTGATGCGCGTGTATAATGAATATATCAAAGGCAAACATGCTGTGTTCCTGAATGTATTGCCCAAAGGACAGGAGAACCTGATTGCTGCCGCCAATAATTATACCATTGACTCCAGCAAATATGATGCGCCTGACTATGGTTACAACGGTTTGAAATATGCGAAAGCAACGGACAATTTTGACCGCAGTAAAATACCCGGCACCGGCGCCAATCCCGTAGTGAAAGTGCCTGCTTTCTGGAAAAAAGATTTGCCAAACGGTATTAAAATGATCGGAACGGAAAGCAATGAAATCCCAACCGTTACTTTAACGATTACAATACCCGGCGGACACCTCCTGCAGGCAAATGATACCGCTAAAGTGGGACTGGCCGGCATGTTTGGCAGTATGATGAATGAAGACACGAAGAATTTTACCGCTGAACAAATGGCGGTGGAACTGCAAAAACTGGGCAGCAATGTTTCCGTCAGTAGCAGTTTTGACGGCATCACTTTCAGTGTTCAGAGCCTGAAGAAAAATCTGGACAAAACACTCACACTGGTCCAGGAAAAAATGTTTAACCCGAAATTTACCGAAGC
>Ga0116156_10005464_pt1 | contig 10539 bp, 7 predicted proteins | sample AD_UKC045_MetaG_FD_89891 | JGI IMG/M metagenome (GOLD analysis project Ga0116156, IMG submission 89891) | Active sludge microbial communities of municipal wastewater-treating anaerobic digesters from USA - AD_UKC045_MetaG | ecosystem: Engineered > Bioreactor > Anaerobic > Digestate | place: USA... | reverse complement strand
TCCCGAGTTCATCGAGCAGGCGCCGGTCGACGCCCTGTGTCGCGGCGAAGGCGAAGCGGCGATCGTCGCCTACGCCGACGGCGAGAACCCCGCGCGCATCGCGAATCTGTGGGCGCGCACCGAAGGAAAGATCGTGCGCAACGAACTCGGGCCGCTGCCGAAACTGGACGAGCTGCCGCCGCCCGACCTGCGCATATACTTCGACGCTTACCCGCGCCTGCGTCGGTTTTACCGTCACCTGTATCCGATGATCGCCGGGCGCGGCTGCCCCAACGCCTGCGCTTATTGCTTCAACGAGGCGTACCGCGCGTTGCATCGCGGCCGGGGACCGGTGGTGCGCCGCCGTTCCTTCGCGCACCTGGCCGCGGAAATCGACGAGGCGCGCAGCCGTGACAACATCACGCAGGTGTATTTTCAGGACGATTGTTTTCTCTCGCCGCCCTCGTGGTTCGCCGAGTTCGCCGCCGCGTATCCGCGCCGCGTCGCCTTGCCTTACTACTGCCTGGTGCGCGCCGAAGCGATCGACGAAGCGACCGCGCAGATGCTCGCCGATTCCGGCTGCGCGGGCGTGACCATCGGCGTGGAAACCGGCGATGAAACCGTGCGCCGCGAACTGCTCAACAAGCCGCTGAGCAACCGGGCGATCCGCGCGGCGGTCGAACGCCTGCACCGGCGCGGCCTCCGCGTGCAAACCGACATCATTTTCGGCCTGCCCGGCCTGGGTCTCGCCGAGGCGTTGCAGTCCTATCGGTTCGTCAACGAATTACGCAGCGACTTCGGTTGGAGCAGCCTGTTCAACCCCTACCCGGGCACGGCGATCGAGCACACCGTGCAGGCGCTGGTCACGGACAAAGCATCGCGCTGGGCGTATCGCACACACGAGCTGCCGGCCAGTTACTTCGATGACGCCATCCTGGAATTTCCGCAGCGGCGCGAGATCGTCAACCTGCATCGACTGTTCGCCCTCGCCGTGCGCCTGCGGCTGCCGGAAAAAGCCGTGCGCCGTCTGATCACCCTGCCGCTGGATCCCCTGTATCGCGCCGTGCGCGCGGTCGCGTTCCATCTGGGGATCCGGCGCATCAAACGCCTGCCTTGGCCGGCGTTTCTCGCCGAAGCCGTCCAGGTCGGCACGGGCGCGCTTTGCTTCCGGCGTCAATCTGGTATATCAAGATGAGCACAGTGAAAAGGAAAGGATAACGTCCGTGCGAACCGCCCTCGTGTTTCCGCCCACTCGAGCCGTGACCGTGATGCCGCCGCTGGGTTTGGGTTACCTGGCGGCCGCCGCGCAGCGCGAGGGATTCAACGCGGACATTTACGATCTAGCCCGCCGGCATTTGTCCGTGCCGCAACTGCTGACGCGCTTGCGGGCGGGTGACTACCGGGTCATCGGTTTGAGCGTTTCCACGCCCAACTACGAGCCCGCGCTGAAGTTGGCGTGGCAAATCAAGCAGACGTTTCCGCACACGCCGCTGGTGATCGGCGGGGCGCATCCGTCCGCATTCATCGAGCGCAGCCTGCGCGAATTCGGCGCCGATTACCTGATCGCCAAGGAAGCCGAGGGCAGCTTCCCGCAGTTGCTGCGCGCCTTGGCGGCCGGGGATGATCCGATCGGCGCGGTCGATGGCGTGTTCACCCTGCGTGACGGCAAGGTGAGTGGAACAGCCGCCGCCGAACCGCCGCCAGACCTCGACGACCTGCCCTGGCCGGCGTGGGAAAAGCTGGAGCCGCATCGCTACCCGCCGATCCCGCACCAGCTTTTCGTGCGCCGTTTTCCGGTGGCCCCGATTTTAACCACGCGCGGCTGCCCGCTCCAATGTTCGTTCTGCGCGACGGGTTTTCTCTTCGGTCATCGCGTGCGCACGCGCAACACCGACGATGTGGTCGCCGAACTGCGTTACCTGCGCGATCGGTTCGGCATTCGCGAAGTGCATTTCGAGGACGACAACCTGACGCTCAATCGCGCGCACGCTTTGTCGCTGCTGGAGAAAATCAGCGCGGCGCGACTCGATCTGCTGTTCAAATGTCCCAACGGGGTGATGACCTCGACGCTGGACGCCGAGTTGCTCGGTTTGCTCAAGCGCGCCGGTTGTTATCAAATTTCGTTGGGCATCGAGACGACCTCAGCCGCGGCGTTGAACAAGGAGGCCAAGTACATTCCCTATCGCGACGTGCGCGCGACGGTGAAGCTGGCCAAACAGATCGGACTGGAAGTGCAGGGGCTGTTCATCGTCGGCTTGCCCTACGATACCGAGGCAGCCTTTCGCAAAACGCTCCAGGACGCGATCGACATGGAGTTGGATCTGGCGCATTTCGGCGTGTTCATTCCGCTGCCCGGCTCGCGCAGCGGCGAAGCGCTGGGGGGTTGCGACATTTCGACCATCAACTTTTTCACGCCGCACACGCATTACACCGCCGTTTCCCCGCGACAATTGAAACGGCAACAGCGGCGGGCGATTCTGCAGTTCTACCTGCGACCGAAACCGATGCTTAAACTGCTCTCGATGTTCAAACTTCGCCAGTTGTTCGGCGTGCTCAACGTCATCCGCCGTTATCTCGTCGGGATCTGACGAGATGAAACCAACCCTTGCCCTGCTCAATCCGCCCGCATCGCTGCCGACGATGCGCGATTACTTTTGTTCGTCATCGAGTAAAATGGGCTACCTTTGGCAGCCGATCGACCTGGTGTGCCAGAGCGGTTATCTTGATGCCGAATTCACGCTCGCCTTGCTGGACGCGCCGGCGCAGGAGTTGACGGAAGCGCAGACATTGGCCAAGTTGACCGCGCTCCGGCCGGCGGTCATTTTCGCGCTGGTCGGCACGGCCAATTTCCCGGACGACTTCAACTTCCTCGAGCGCGCGGCGCAGGCCACCGGCGCGCGGATTTTCGTCAGCGGCGACCTGACGCGGTTTTATCCGCAACAGGTGTTGGCGCGCTTTCCGTTCGTCGAAGGCGTGTTGTTGGATTTCACCGGCGCGGCGCTACGCGATTTTCTCGTCGATCAAATACACGATCCGTCCCTGTTTCTGCGGGGAGAACTCCGTCGCCCATGGGCGCAACGGCACAATTCGTTCTTTTATCCGCTCCCGCGTCACGATCTTTTTCGCGCGTTGCCCTATCGCATGCCGTTTCTCGGTCTGCGCTTTGCTTCGCTGTTGACGTCTCTCGGGTGTCCGTTCGGTTGTGCCTATTGCAACAGCGGCGCGCACGGCTTTACCGAGCGCGAGCGCGACAACCTCTTCGCCGAACTCGACGCCCTGCGCGACGCCGGCGTGCGCCACCTGTTCGTCAAGGACATGACGTTCAACGTCTCCGCCCGGCGTGCTATCCTGTTGCTGGATCAGTGGGGTGCGCGCGGTTACGACTTTCGTTGGCTCGGCTACTTCCGCGCCGAAACGATCGATGCCGAACTGGCCGCGTTGCTCAAAGCCACCGGCTGTGCAATCGCGCAAATCGGCCTGGAAAGCGCGTCGACGACGTTATTGGCGGACTTGCGGCCCACATTCGATCATGAACGCGCACGCCAAGGGTTGGCGCACCTGGAACGGGCGGGCGTGTGCTACGGTGCGCATTTCATTTTCGGCCTGCCCGGCGACGACGAGGAAGGTTGGCGGCGGACGATCGACTTGGCGCGCTCGCTGAAGCTGCGCTACGCGTCGTTCAACATCTATACGCCGCGTCCCGGGTCGGCGCTGGCGGGCGATGCCGTCGATTTCACCGCGCTGCGGATGGATCCTTCACGCCTGGCGGAGCCAAGCGCCGCCGCGTCGGCAGTGCGCCGAGCCAATCGCGCTTTTTACGGGCGCGCCCGTTACTGGCCGGGATTGCTGCGCTGCCTGTTGGCCACGGGCGGCTTTCGCGCCACGCTCGCGCTGGCGCGTCACTGGCGGCGCTCACGAGGGAAACGACCATGAGCCGCGTGCGCAAACATCTGAAGTATCCGTTGCTCTACCCGGGACTCATTCCGCGCGCGGTAGACAACTACTTCCGCATGTTCGTGCTCGGCGAACCGCGCCTGCGCGGCGTCGAGTTCGCCGTCACCTACGCCTGCCAGTGCCGCTGCCGCCATTGCTCCGCCGATTTTCTCAAGCGTCCCGACCGCCCGGCGCTGACCACCGCACAGATCGAAAACGCACTGGAGCAGATGTGGCGATTGGGCGCGATGAACATCAACCTCACCGGCGGCGAGGCGCTGCTGCATCCGGATCTGCCCGCGCTGATTCGCGCCGCGCATCCGCGGAGCACGGTTGTGTCGGTGGCCACCAACGGCATCGGCCTGGACGATGCCGCCGCGCGGATGCTCAAGCGGGTCGGCGCGCGGATCGTCACCATCAGCCTGGACTCGGCCGACGCGACGACGCACGATCGCTCGCGCGGCTTCGAAGGTTGCCACGACGCGGTGATGGCCGCGACCGCGCATTGCCAAGGCCACGGCATCGAGGTGTTCTGGTGCACGATCATGACGCACGAGAACGTCGCCGACGGCGATCTGCTGCGGATGGTCGAACTCGCCGAACGGCACGGCGTCATGCTGACGATCAATTTCCCCTGCCCCGTCGGCAAGTGGTGGGATAAAAATCTTACCCCGAGCGCTGCAGAAAAGGATCTGCACCGCCGCCTGATGGCAAGCCGGCACGTGCGCTGGGAGGGGAATTCCAATTATCGCCGCGAAGGCTGCCCGGCCGGGCTGGAAAAGTTGTACATCAGCCCCTACGGCGACGTGATGCCGTGTCCGTTCATTCATATCAGTTACGGCAATCTGGCCGAGCGACCGCTGCGCGACATCTGGCGCACGCTGCTCAAGGTCGGGCCGTTCAACAAAATTCACGATGGTTGCCCCGTGTCCGAAGACGAGCCATTCGCACAAAAGTACATTCAGCCGCTTTACCGGCAGGAAACACACCCGCTGCCGCACGAGGAGCATCCGGCGTACCGGGAGAAAAAGTCTTGACGCGCCCGGCGGGCGTCGGCGGCTTCGGCAACCGCCTCAGTTGGCGGCGGCAAAATCTGGCGCTGGCGTGGCGCTATCGCCGGCTGATGCCCAAGCTGATGAAAAATTACCTGCGCGTGCTCGCCGGACGGCGCGTGCTGCGCGGCGTGGAATTCGCGATCACCTACGACTGCAATTTCAATTGTCCACACTGCCTGACCAAAACGCTGATCAACGAGGCGCGGCCGCTGCTCACCGTTGAGGAAATTATCAATACAGCCCGCCAGATCGACCGCCTCGGCGGCATCTACATCAACTTCACCGGCGGCGAACCGATTCTGCGCGGCGACATTTTCGAGATCGTCGAGCGCACCGCGCGGCTGCCGGGACTGCTGGTCACCCTGGCCTCCAACGGTTATGCACTCGATCGCCATACTTTGTCGGAACTCAAGCGTCGCGGGTTGGCGATGCTCGCGTTGTCGCTGGACGGACCGTCGCCGTCAACGCACGATGCGATGCGCGGCTTCGTCGGGTCGTACGAACGCGTGGAGCAGGTCATCGGTCTCGCGCGGGAAATCGCGTTGCCCGTGTGGCTCACGACCGTCGTCACCCGCGAGACTCTGCGCAACGGCGCCATCGCGGCGCTGGCCGGACGGACCGCGCGACAAGGCTTGCCGCTGACGCTCAACCTGCCCTATCCGGTCGGCGCATGGGAAGGCGCGGACGTGGCGCTGACGGACAACGATTACCAGCTCTACCTGGAACTGCTCGCCCAACCGCACGTGCGCTGGGAGGGCTCGTCGAATTGGCTGCGCGAAGGCTGCCCGGCGGGTACGGAGAAAATTTACGTAACGCCCTACGGCGACGTGTTCCCCTGCGCGGTCATTCACCGCAACTACGGCAACGTCCGGGAGCAAACGTTGGCGGATATTTACCGACGTTTGGGCCGCACGCCGTGCTTCGACGGTCGCCGCAAACCGTGCCTGGTCGCCGAAGCGCCCGAGCTGTGGCGCGAATGCCTGCGCGGCGACGAAGCCGATCAGTGACGCAATCTGATTTTGGTCAACGTGTAGAGGGCGACGAAAAAGTCGGTCCAACGGATTTTCTTTCCTTCGTGCTTTTTACGCGGCCGGTAGGCAATGGGCACTTCGACGATCAGTTCGCGGCGATTGAGCAGCTTGGCGGTCACCTCGGGACAGAATTCGAAGCCCTCGGCTTCCAGCCGCAGTTCGCGCAGCAGATCGGTGGCAACGACCTTAAAGCACGTGGCGATGTCGGTGACGTTGGTGCGCCACAAGAGCTGCAGATATTTGTTTTCCAGCCAGCCGCCAAGGGTGTACAGCGGGCCGGAAATCGGCAACGTCGGCGCGAGCCAACGCGAGCCGTACACAACGCGCGTGACGCCGGCGAGAATCGGCTGCAGCAGATGCGGATAATCGTCGGGCGTGTATTCGAGATCGGCGTCTTGAATCAGCGTCACCTCGCCGCGCGCTGCGGTCAGCGCCGTGCGGATCGCCGCCCCCTTGCCGCGATTGCGCCGATGCGTCAGCACGCGCAGCGGCGCCTGCGGATTTTCTTGCGCAAAACGCCGAAGCTCCTCGGCCGTGCCGTCGGTCGAGCCATCGTCGACGAGCAGGATTTCCTTATCCAGACCAAGAGCGGACAAGTCGGCGGCCGCAACGTTTTCCAGCAAGCGCGTCACCGTCGCCCGTTCGTTGTAGCAGGGAATGATGATGCTCAACAGTTTCATCGACCGCCCGACTCATGGAGATGCTCACGTTACCGAAAATGCGGCGGGTTGAAAAGACGGCGATGGTCGCCGGGCGGAATTTCGGTGTATAAACAACTGAACGCACACCAAGGCGAACGATGAAGGTTTTGCTGATCAATCCGCCCGAGTTGCATCCGGTGCAGGCCAACCTGCCGCCCGCGGTCGAGCGTCTGCGCGGCGCGACCCCGCCGATCGGCTTGATGTACGCGGCCGCGGCCGCGCGGGCAACGGGCGAGCATCAGGTCACGTTGTTGGACGCGCATGCGGAGGGCCTCGATTATCCGTCGTTGGCGCGGCGCGTGCGCGAAGCGGCGCCGGAGGTTGTCGGCCTGACCGCCACCACGTTCACCTTGCTCGATGCGCTCTTGACCGCTCGCACGGTGCGCGAGGCCGCGCCGCCGGCGGCGATCGTATGCGGCGGCTTGCAGCCGTTTTTGTACCCGCAAGAAACGATGCGCCTGGGCGCGTTCGACGTCGGCTTGCAGGGCGAAGCGGATCACACGTTTCAACAGTTGCTGGCGGCGTTGGCCGCCGGCGAGAACCTCGCGCATATTCCCGGCATCGTACTGTTGCGCGACGGTGAGGTTGTCCGGCAGCCGGCGCCGCCGCCCGTGACGGATTTGGACGCGCTGCCCTTCGCCGCGCACGACCTGACGCCCCTCGCGCGCTATTGGTCGCTGGTCACCGATCGCGCGCCGGTGGGCATCATGCTGTCGAGTCGCGGTTGTCCGTTCCACTGCGCGTTCTGTTCGCAGTCGGCGACCGGCAAGGTGCATCGGCGGCGTTCGCCGAACAACATCGTCGAGGAAATGGTCTGGTGCGACGCGCTGGGCATTCGTTACCTCCTGTTTTACGACGAACTGATGACCATCGAGAAAACGCACACGCTGGCGCTTTGTGCGACGATCCGCGAACGGCGGCTCGATCTGCCGTGGTTGGCGCGCAGTCGGGTCGGCACGGTGGACGGTGAGACGATGCGCGAGATGAAACGGGCCGGGTGCGACACGATCACCATGGGCATCGAGGCGGGCAGTCCGCGTGTGCTGCAGCGCTTGAATCGTCCCACCGATCTGAAGGCGACAATCGACTTGTTTCACCAGGCGCGGCAGGCAGGGTTACGGACGATCGCCTATTTCATGATCGGTAATCCCGACGAAACGTGGGACGACGTACGCGCCAGCCTCGCCGTCGCCAAGAAAGCCGCGCCGGACATGGTGCACGCGTCGCTGTACACGCCCTATCCGGCCACCGAATTGTACGCGCAGGGCTTGCGCACCGGATTGTTCGCCAGCGACTATTGGCGCGAATTTTCCGCCGCGCCGGACGAGAAGTTTTGCACGCGCCTGTGGTGCGCGCCCGGCGACGAACCGCGGCTGTTGCAACGGCTGCGTTGGTTCTACCGCCGCTTCTACCTGCGACCCGCCTATATTCTGCAACGCCTGCGCGCCATACGAACATGGCGCGATCTGGTGGTACATCTGCGCGGCCTGCGCACGGTGCTGTCGCTGGGCGAGCGCTAAATGTATCCGCCACCAATCGCTGTTTGACTCGCCGCCGGGCGCACCAAATAATGACCGCATGAACCGCATCGACACCGTCACCCGTTGTCCGCGATGCCGCGCGCAAACCAACGCCGAGATCTATGCCCGGCAAGGCTGGGCTTTTCTGCGCGCGACGTGTCCGCAGCACGGCTTTTGGGAACGACCGCTCGCCAACGACGAACTGCTCTATGACGATCTGCGCCGCTTCGATCGGGCCGGGCCGACACTGCCGGTCGACGATTTTCAAACCGACTGGGCGCCCTTCGCGCCGCTGGCGACGACCATCGCGCTGGAAGCGACGCAACGCTGCAACCTGGCTTGTCCCGATTGCGCCATCAATTCGTTGCACGCCGCCGATGCGGGGCCGGACCCGTCGTTGAAGGAGTTGCTCGACCGTCTGCCGCCGCGGCCCAAGCGCGGTTTCGCGCCCAACGTGCTGCTGACCGGCGGCGAGCCGCTGCTGCGCGAGGACATTCACTGGTTGGTCGCGGGCGTGGAAAACAAGGGCTACACGGCGCGACTGAAATCCAACGGCAAGGGGCTGCTCGACCGGCGGCTGCTCGCCGAGTTGCAGCAGGCCGGGCTGCGGTGGGTGGTGCTGCAGTTCGACGGCTTCACGCCCAAAGCCTCGCTGACGTTTCGCGGCGAGAACCTGATCGAACAAAAACGGCGGGCGATCACACTGCTCGCCGATTTCGGCATCAACGTGCATCTGGCCGTGCCGCTGCAGACGGGCGTCAACGATCAGGAGATACACGAGATCCTGCGTTACGCGTTGCGCATGCCCAACGTGCGGCGCGTTTCGCTTTTCCCCCGCAGTCGTCGCGACGGCGACCGGCCCGGCGAGCCGGGTCCGCTGACCGATCAGACCGACGCGGTGCGCGCGTTGGAAAAAAGTTCGGGCGACGAAATCGAGCGCGCGGACATCCTGGAATTCAAGCGCCTCTGGCAACGGTTGTACTTCGTGACGCGGCACCCGGCGTTCCGCAACCGTTGCTGCCTGGCGCCGTTTTTGGTGACGTTGGCCGGCGACAAGGTCGTACCGCTCAATCGGCAGATCAGCTTGCGCGCCATGCCGCGACTGTTGCGGCAGGTGCGGAAATTGTGGCGCTACGACCGCGCCGAATACGCCGCGAACATTCTGCCGGTGACGATCGAACACTTCCACCACGCCGATGCGTTCGACCTGCGCGCGGCCGGCAACTGTCACCTGGTGTTTGCGACCGAGCGCGGCTTCATGCCGGGGTGCGTGTACAACGCCTTCTTCCGCGACCGACCGCCGGCGGGTTGCTGACATGCGCATTTTGTTTGCCGATACGTTGCTGGGCAATCTGAATTTTCAACCGCTGGGCGTGTTGTCGTTGGCGGCCGTGTGCCGCGCAACGGGGCATGAGGTGCGCCTGGCCGATCTGACCGATCCGCGCCGGGTGGAACGGACGATGCGCGAGTTCGCGCCCGCAGTCGTCGGCTTCCCCGTGATCACCGGACAGCATCAACGCGTGCTGCGGCTGGCGCGACGCTTGAAAAGCCGCTTCGATTTTCACGCCGTGTTCGGCGGGCCGCATGCCACGTTTTTTCCGCAATTGGCGTTGCGTCCCGAGGTCGATGCCGTATGTCGCGGCGAGGGCGAGCGTTCGCTGGTCGAGTATTTACGGCGCTATGAGCGAAACAACGAGCCGCAGACGACGTCGGGTTTCGCGTTCGGCGACGGCGAGCGCCTGCGCACGAATCCGCCCGCGGCGCTGATCGACAATCTGGACGAGTTGCCCTTCGCCGCCTGGGGACTGTTGGACGAACATCCGCTCGCGCGGCGTTTTTCCGTCAAACCGTTCATGGCCGCGCGCGGCTGCCCGTATCATTGCTCGTTTTGCTACAACGACCGGCAACACGAGATGTACCGCGCGCAAGGTCGGTGGGTGCGCCGTTTCAGCCCGGAACGGTTCGTCGCCGAAATCGCGGCCTACAAACGGCGGGCGCCGCTGTCGTTCGTGTACATCTTCGACGACACCTTCGCCACCGACCGCGCCTGGCTGGAAGCCTTCGCCGCCGCGTACAAGCGCGAAATCGGCCTGCCGTTTTTCGTGAATTTTCTCGCCGGGCTGGTCACGCGCGAGCGCATCGCGCTGCTCAAGGACGCCGGGCTGGCCTACGTCGGCGTCGGGCTGGAAACGGGCGACGAACGCCGGCGGCGCGAGGTGTTGTGCAAGAACGTCACCGACGCGCAACTGCGCCACGCGGCATCGGTGCTGCACACGGCGCACATACCCTTCGAGTTTTTCAGCATGCTGGCGCTGCCGGG
>Ga0116156_10005453_pt1 | contig 10553 bp, 10 predicted proteins | sample AD_UKC045_MetaG_FD_89891 | JGI IMG/M metagenome (GOLD analysis project Ga0116156, IMG submission 89891) | Active sludge microbial communities of municipal wastewater-treating anaerobic digesters from USA - AD_UKC045_MetaG | ecosystem: Engineered > Bioreactor > Anaerobic > Digestate | place: USA... | reverse complement strand
GATGAAAAAGCTGTTTTACGCCGCGGCGCTGCTGATCGCGGCGTTGCTGGCCGGCTGCGGACCGCAGACCGTATCGTCGCTGTCGCTGAAACCGGACGATGACGCCGGTTTCATTTTCGGCCGCATTCTGCCGATCTTCGACGCCGCCGACGGCTACGTCGCCTTCGAGCGCGCCGGCGGCTCGACGATCAAGTGCGCGATGACCGACGACGGCTACTTTATCCTGCAAAACAAAGCCGGGCGCGTACGCCTGACCAAGGTGGGTTACCAGGACGCCGTGGGCGTGCAAACCGTCACCCTGAGCACGCCGGCGACGCTGGAAGTGGTCGGCGGCCGCGTAACCTACGTGGGGCAGATTATCATCGCCCCGCATTCCGCGGACGTATACCTGACCGACGATTTCCCGCGCGACCGCCAATGGCTGACGGCCAATTACGCGTTCAAAGGCGAACCGCAAAGCGCTTTCCCCAATCGTTCGTTCTATGTGGTGATGGACCAATTCGCCGCCGTGCCGGCTCCGCCGGCGCTCCTGGATGACGGCCGCGCAAACATTGCGGGTCGCGAGTTTCTCATGGGCGACGTGTGGCCGGGCAACCTGGTGCAGGCCTTCGGCGCGTCCGACCTGTCGCAGCTTCCGCCGCACCGCGTGACGCTGGGCGCCTATCGCCTCGACGCCTATCCGACGCCCGCCGCGGCGCTGGAACGGCGCGGCGAAAGGCCGGCGACCGAGGTAAGCTGGGCCGAGGCCGACGCCTATTGCCGCGCACGGGGCGGCCGGCTGCCTACCGAGGCCGAGTACGAATTGGCGATGCGCGGACCGGCCTGGGGCGGTCACCTGTACGCGGGTGCGCCCCCGCCCGGCCGCAACCCGACCTTGGGCGGCGGCCCTGCGCCGGAGGAACCGGGTTGGATCGTCAGTCCCTACGGCGTCAAGGCGCAGGCCGACGCGTTGGCCGAGTGGACCGCCGACTGGTACGGCGCCGACACGTACCGCACGATGTCCGTGATCGATCCGACCGGACCGGCGAACGGCACGCGACGCGTCGTGCGAGCCGGACCCTATCGTTTCGCGGTTGCGCCCGACAGCAAGCTGCGCGGCCTGGGTTTCCGCTGCGCTTATCCGCAAGCGGGCGTAACGCCCGCGGCGGCGACGCCCGAAACGCCGCCGGCCCAACCGACGCGCGCCACGACGGAGCCGACGGCGGCCGCCGCGCGGGCGAAAGTCGCGGCGGACCTGCTGGCCGGCCCCGCCGACAACGCGGCGGTGATCGGCCGCGTGGCGTTGGGAGAGGTCTTGACAGTTTTGGCGAGAAGTGGAAATTTTACCCTCGTTCGCCTGGCGAACGGGGACGAAGGTTTCGTCCGGGTCGAGGTCGTGGGGGTAGTGGAAGGAGTAAATGATGACAATTAGACGGAGCGGATTGCTCCTCTTTTTGTTGGCCATGGTTTTTCTGGCCACCGGATTCACGACTTGTCAACAGACCGCGGGACCCGACGAAGCGCTCACCGCTCCGCCGGTCGCCGCCACGCCCGCGCCGCCGCCCGCGCCGAAGCTGACGCTGCTCAAGGTCAGCGGGGCGGGGTTCAAGAACCGCTTCCGCGCCCGCCTGCAATGGAACGGCGACCAGCCGACCAAGTGGACCGTCAAGCGCTGGTCGATGATGGTCGACCGCACCGACCAGACGCAATCGATGCTCGTGCTGGCCGACCAGTCCTTCACGGTCGCGCCCGGCGAACCGCGCGATATTTTCGTCGAGGCGATGTGCGTCAATCCCGACAAGCCGGCACCGCGCCACCTGATCGTCGAATACGAGGGCGCGCCGAAATACGAGCTGACTCAGACGATCGACCAGCCGATCGTGCGATCGATCGTCAACGCGGTGGCCGAGGTTGAGGACGGCATGCAGGCGGTGCTGCCCAAGCTAACCTTCCGCGGCGACCGCTACGAATACTCGCCGCGCGCCCTATCGGCCCGCGACCGCCAGTACCTCGAGTTGGTGTTGTGGGAAATCGATGGCGACAAGCCGCTACCGTACCTGGAAGAGGACATGATCCGCTCGGCGATCATCGTGGGCGTTTCCGGCGGCATGTCGGTCGAAAGTTACCTGGCCTATCTGCAGCAAATGGGACTGACCAAGGACGAGGCGCGCACCGATCACAAGCGGTTGGTCGCCCGCGTCAACCTGTTGCTGGAAATGGCCGGTCTCGAAGGGCGGCTCGCCACCCGCTGAAGCGACGCGCCGGTCTTCTTACCTGCCTTCCGAATTGGAGTAGCCCGGACCGCCCAAGCCCCCGCAGGGGCGTTTGGTCAATAGCGAAGGGCGATAGCCCTGGAAATTGCGGCCGTGAGCCGAGGCTTACTGCAGACCGATCGTGCCGCCCTGCATCTGCTGCATGAGTTCCTGCACAGAGGGCGTGGTTTCGCTGGTGCCGGCCGCCTCTTGCTGCTTTTTCTGCAATTCGGAACTCAGACCTGGGGCGACGCGGTAATAGACGATCTTCGCTTTGTTCTTGCTGCGCTGAACGATGCCCAGCGCGGTTTTTTGCACGTTGCCGACCAACGCGGTCGCCGACACGCGGAAGTAGCGGCTGGAATCGGTGAAGTAACGGGCGAAGCGCTTCGCCGTCGTCTGGTCCATGCCGATATCGTTGACCAACAGCTTGACCATGTCCTTCTTTTTAAAGACGTTGCCCTCGCCGCCGGCCAAGCCCGAGAACATGTCTTCGGATTTGTCCTCGCCTTCCTCTTGTTCGCCGCCGGTCGCTTCGCGCCACTCGATGATCTTGTCGATGAGGCTCGTGTCGGCCTTTTCGTCGGCCACTTTGAGCACGGCTTTCATCACCTTTTTCTCGGCGGTGTTCAGGTTCAGTTGCGCGTCGCCGTAGATGGTTACCAGCGGTTCGAGCTTCTGCCAGACCTCGTCGGTGATGCCGGCCACCAGGCGCACTTCCTGCAACGAATCGAAGGGCGCGTTTTTCGAGGTCACGCCGTCCTCCATCGCCTCGTAGCCGTAGACCGCATCCTCCATGCCGCCTTCGTTGACGGTTTCCTCGTCGGCGTCGATCCAATCCACGACGGCGTTGGCCAATTCGGGGTCGAGTTCTTCGCCCTCGAGCAACTCGCGGAAGATGTCGACGATCTGCTGGCGCGCCGTGCCGCGTTTGCCGACCATCGCGTTGAGGTTGAAGCGGCCGGCCTCGTCGTTGATCTCCATGATGACCGTGCCGTCGCCGACCGGCATGCCGGGCATGCCCAGCTTGCCCAGGAAGTCGTACCAATCCTCGTGCAGCGAATCGACGCTGTTATCCTGGCGGTCCGACAGCAGCGCGCCCGCGGCCACCTGCACGCCGCTGCGCACCAGGTAGGCCGCTTTCACGCCGTCCGACAGGTTGGAGGCGATGTAGAAATTGATGCGCACCGACTGGTGCAGATCGAGGATCAACACGGTCATCACCGTGGTGACCATCAGCACGATCAGCAACGCGATGCCTTGTTGATCGCGCAGGGCGCGGCGGAAGCGCCGAACGAACGCGCTCATTGTTCCGCCCCTCCCGTGGTTTTGCCTGTCGTGGCCGTCGGATTCGCGCCGCCGGTCGCACCGGCGTCGTCGTCATCGTCGTCCTCTTCGCCTTCCAGACCTTCGATGACGGTCAGGTCGATCGAGGAAAGCACGATGCGGATCTTCGTATGGAACGCGATCTGGTTGGCCAGATCCTCCTCGGGCAGCACGCCGGGAGCCGACTCACGCGGACCCTTCATGATGATGGTGACCTCGACGGCCATGGGCATGGCGTTGACCATCTCTTCGTTCTGTTCGACCTCGGTGTCGACGACTTCGTCGGACGAGTAGTCGCGGCTGTCCCATTCGTCGAGCCAATCCACGCCGTCGAAGTAGCGCAGATTGAACAGGATGATGCCCTCGGCCAGGTCGTAGAATTCGCCGCCGTCGGTGTTTTCCTCGTCGGGGGTGGCGTCCTCGCGGCGGTAAAGCGTGAGCACGCCGTTTTCCGGATTTTCCATGACGAAGTAGCTGACTTCGCTCTGGTCGCTCTCGCGGGCTTCGGGGTTGAACTTGAGGTGGTTGAACGAGGTGAAATGCAGTTCGTCGACCGGCCGGCCGCCGCTGTCGCGGTTGACGCCGTAGAAAATCGTGTACGAATTGTCGCCGGTCGTCAGATAGGCCGTGGACAGGTCGGCTTCCATTTTATCCAGCGCCCAGCGCATTTCGTGGTAGATGTCGTTGCCCTTTTCGATCAACTCCTTGGACTCGGCGGTGCGGGCGAACGATCCGTAGATCAGACTGACGATCATGCCGATGATACCGATGGCGATCATCACTTCCAGCAGCGTAAAGCCGGCGCGGCGCGCTTTCGTCATTGCGCCTCCGTTCCGCCGGTCAGGCCGCCGGCGGTCGAGCCGGTCGCGTCGTCGTCGGCGCCTTCTTCGGAGGCCGAGGATTCGTCCTCGGCGATCTCCTGCTGTTCGTTGTCGGTCGCGGCGATGTACTGCGTCAGTTCGACCTTTTGTTCGAAAGAGCCGTCGAGCCAGAACACGCGGATGTAACATTCGCGCACGTAGGACCAGAAGTTGTTTTCGATCACCTCGCGTTCCCAGCGGAAGCCGGGGTACAGGCCGGGGTACAGTTCGTTGAAGTCGCCGCTGTATTCGCCGATCTCCGGCCATCCCTCGGTTTCCAGGTCGGTCATCAGGTCCTTGGCGAGGTTGATGGCGATGGACACCTGGCGGCTCTTTTCGGTCATGCGCACCGACGCGCCGTGGTTTTCCAGCAGCACGATCATCACCGTGGCGAGGATGGCCATGGCGACCATCACTTCCAGCAGCGTAAACCCTCGGTTGCGCCGGCGGTTCATGACTACAATCCCACGTCGCCGCTGGAGGAGAAGGGGCTGCTGGAGCCGCCCATCTGCGGGCTCAGGTCGACGAAATCGATGTAGTTGTCGTAGATGGTCACCTTGCCGGTCAGCGGTTTGATCAGCAGCGTGTACTCGCGACCGTCGTGGCTGGCCAGATGGATGACGGCGCGCTCGGCGAAGCCGGTCGGGTAGAAGCCGATGTAGATGTCCTCGCCTTCGGTGCGCTTGTCCGTATCGTGCGGGGTGACCACGTCGGTGAAGAACACGCCTTCGGGCAACCGCTGGCGGCGGGTGAATTCACTGTCCACCTGCTGGAATTCGCCGGTGTTGCCCTGCACCATCAGGTAGGTGATCCAATATTCGCCGGTGGCAAGGTCGAAGTTGAGGCGGAGCGGCGTCTGCTTGATCACCGATTCGTTGAAGGCGAAGGTGATCGCTCCCTGCAGGCGGCGCATCGAGCTTTTCAGGTTCACTTCGAAGGCGTCGTTGATGCGCGGAATGGAGATGGCCATCACCGATCCGATGATCAGGATGACGACCATGATCTCCAGCAATGTGAACCCACGTTGACGCATCCCGGCGCTCTCCCGCCCGTTACAGCTGCGAGCAACGCTCCGCCGACAGGTCGTCTTCGGTGTTGAGTTTGGCGTCGGGCCCCACCGAACCGATCTGATAGAAGTACCCGTCGTCGGACATGTAATAGTACGGCGAGCCCCACGGATCGGCCGGGACCATGTCGTCGCGCAAGTAGCCGCCGGGCTTGTACGCGCTGACGGTGCGACCCACTTCGGGCGGCACGACCAGAGCTTCCAGCCCCTGCTCGGTGGTCGGATAGAAGCCATTGTCGAGTTTGAACAGATCCAGCGCGTCGCGCAGGGTGGAAATCTGGATGCAGCAAGTGCGCACCTTGGCTTCTTCGAGGCGGTCGAGCACCTTGACGCCGACCAGGCCGGCGATGGTGCCGATAATGATCACGACGACCATGATTTCCAGCAGGGTAAAGCCGCGATTGTCGCGCGCGGCGGCGCGAAGCATATCCCGACGGGCTTGGAATTTTTCGTTACGCATCGATCCTCTCCTTTATTGTAAACCGGAAGTCATATCCATAATCGGCAGCAAAATGGCGATGACGGCGAAGCCGACCAGGCCGGCCATGGCCAGCAGCATGATCGGTTCGAAGATCGCCGTCAGGCCGTTGATGGTCGATTCCACCTCGACCTCGTAGGCGTCGGCCACGCGAAACAGCATGTTCTCCAGTTCGCCGGTCGATTCGCCCACGTGAATCATGTGGATGACCACCGGCGGGAAGATGCCGCTGCGCTCCAGCGGTTTGGCGATCGCCTCGCCTTCCTTGACGTTTTCGCGGGCGTTTTCGATGGCCTTTTCCAGCACCTTGTTGTTGACGACGTTCTTGACGATCTCCAGCGCCGCCATGATCGGCACGCCCGATTTGAGCAGCGTGCCCAGCGTGCGCACGAAACGCGCCACGGCGATCTTGAGCAGCAGGCGGCCGTAAATGGGCAGCTTGAGCAGGAAGCGGTCCGACAACTCGCGGCCGCGTTCGGTGTTGCGCCAGCGGCGTATGCCGTAGACGATGCCGCCGAGTCCCAGGATGATCAGGTACCAATAGTTTTTGATGAACAGGCTCACCGAGAGCAGCGCGACGGTCACGGCCGGCAGCGCCTTGTCCATGCCCTCGAAGATTTTCGTGATTTTCGGAATGACGAAGGCGACCAGATAGCTGACGATGCCCGAGCCGATGATCCCCATCATGACCGGGTAGATCATCGCCGAACGGATTTTCTGCCGCAGGTGCATCTGCGATTCGGTGAAGTCGGCCAGCCGCGACAACACGATGTCCAGCGTGCCGGAATTTTCCCCCGCGCTGACCATGTTGACGAACAGCGGGCTGAAGATTTTCGGGAAATCCTTGAGCGCATTGGCCAGGCTCGAACCTTCGTTGACCTTGTCGCGCACCTGGGAGAGCGTCTTTTTGAGCACCACGTCTTCGACCTGGTTGGACAGCGCGCCGATCGACTCGACCAGCGGAATGCCCGCCCCCGCCATCGTCGCCAACTGCCGCACGGTCATCGCCAGATCCTGGATGCCGACCTTACCGCGCAACGACTTGATGTCGATTTCCATCGACAGGCCCTTGCCGCGCAATCCCTTTTCCTCGGAAACCTCGGCGATTTCCGTGGGGAACATCCCGTCGCGGCGCAGCTTGGCCCGCGCGGCCTTGGCCGATTCGGCGTCGACGATGCCGCTGATCGTCTTGCCGTTGGCGTTCATCGCTTTGTAACTGTAAACGGCCACAGCTTCCCTTTCGTTCTCTTCAAGGGTTCAGACCCCGCGGACGAGACAATCGTTCAATCGTATCCGCCGGCGGCGCACGGATAAACCAACCCTGTGCCCGCATCCGGGTCCGGCGGTGGGATTATAGGTGAGAAGCGCGCGCAAACCAAGGGGAGCCGTTGAGAAAAAGCGATAATTGTCGATAATTGTTAAGTTGACAACGAACAATGAGTTTCATACAGTTAATTCGTAAAGCCGCCTCATCTTCAGCGGTGAGTCAACGGCTTCTCTCAAGAAATGGTCGCTTCGGCGGCCATTCTTTTTTAATGGCGCACGATGCCTAGGGGGTCGCTCTTGGCCGTCTTTTGATAAAAACGTTATTACAATAATAACTTTTGATCTTCAGTAAGAGCTACTATTGTTTCAAGGACTTTTGTAATAAAATGTTTAACACTTACAACTTCACCATCATAACCATAGCTTGTTTCGGTTTCAACTTCTGCTTTAATTGCATCTCCTGGTCTAACATCTATCTTTCGAGATTGAAAATCGCGCAACCAAATTTGATCAACAATCTTTGCGGAAAAAATTGATTGGCCATGTCTAAAATCCCATCTAGAATCACCTAAATAATCCGGCTTTTTGATTTTTAAAATCATAGTACATTTAGATTTTTCTATCTCTTTTGTAAGAAATTCCTCCAATTTTTCTTGTGAAATTTTAAAACCCATATTGAAAGGAGCTGTTTTCCCATCACTCACAACCAATATGGCCTTTTCATTATCTGATAGATTACTTAACGCGTTTGTGATGTTTTCTAAGTGAGAAAACACCTTTGGCAATGGAATTGGTTCATATATTGGTAGCCGTAAAACATCAGTATTTTTTGCGCGTTCGAGAATTCCATCCGTAATTTGTTTTACTTCACTTTTACTACTTATCTCATTTTTATCTTTTAAAAAATCCACTAAAAAATATTTAGCATCAATTAAATACTTACCAACTACACTTTTCCAATCTCCTTTACTCAAATCAGAATCATCCGCCTTATTAAGCTGATTTACAAACCAAGCTCTTAATGATCCAGCCTCTATGTCTTCAAGTAACATAACTGGTTCAATAGAAGAATCTAATGTTTTTAATAAATCCTTATCTAATGCTGAAAAGGATTCAATTAAGTGTGTCATGGTTTTAAAAACACGAGATGGGCTATCAACACCACGTTTGAACTCAATAGTAATGCCAAAATCTGCCTTTTTCATAATCTTTCCCACACAACTTCAATTATATCTGTGATTAGTTTATAGCAAATAACAATATAAATGTATATATAATAGAAAATCATATTTTACAAGAAGTCTAATCTCCCTTGACACCCCGCCCCTGTCCGTATGACAACAGGGCAACACTTGGCATGGGAGATGTTGCGTGGAAGTCATGGTTCTGGGCCTGGGCGGGATGATGCCGATGCCCGGCCGCTTTTTGACCAGCGTCGTGTTGCGCCACAACGGGCGCGTGACGCTGTTCGACTGCGGCGAGGGCACGCAGGTGCCGCTCAAAGCCAGCGGGTTCGGCATCGGGCGCATCGAGCGTTTCGCCCTGACGCACCTGCACGCCGATCACCTGACCGGCATCCCCGGCATGCTGATGTTGCTGGCCCAGGCCGAACCGGACCACGCGGTGGACGTTCTCGGCCTGCCCGAGGTCGTCGAATACGTGCGCGGCACGCGGCACCTGCTGCGCTTTTACCTGTCGTATCAGCTCAACTATGTCGACCTGGCGCGCGAGGGCGGCGAGATCGCCGGCGACGGCTTCACCCTGCGCTACCTGCCGCTGAACCACACCGCGCCGACGCTGGGATTTTCCTACACGGAAGCGCCGCGCCCCGGCCGGTTTTCGGTCGAGAAGGCGCGCGAACTCGGCGTACCCGAAGGACCGCTGTGGGGCAAACTGCAACTGGGCGAGGCGGTCGAGGTCGACGGGCGGATCGTCGAGCCGGCGCAGGTGCTCGGCGCGCCCCGGCGCGGACGCAAGTTCGCCTTCGTCACCGACACCGCGCCCTGCAAGAATATCGTCGAGCTGCTGCGCGACGCCGACCTGGCCGTGATCGAGGCGATGTTCACCGACGAGCACGCCGCCGAGGCCGTCGAGAAAAAGCACCTCACCGCGCGGCAGGCGGCGCAGATGGTCGCCGACGGCGGCTGCCGGCGGGCGCTGCTGGGGCACGTCAGCCCGCGCTACAAGCACGACGACCTGCTGCGTCTGGAAGAGGAAGCACAAGCGGTCTGCGACCGCGTCGCCCTCGCCCGGCCGCTGGACCGCGTGCCCATTCCGCTGCCGGATTGACCTTCTACTTTGTCAAGATAATCTAAACTACCTTCGCTTCCCAGTTCGCGACCGTCGGCGGCTTCTTGCCCTTGCCCGGCACGATGGTGTGCCCCTCGGCGGCGAGCCGGACCGCCTGCCCTTCCGTGCCGTCGGGGAACTTCGGGTTGAGCGTGCCGTCGGATTTGAGCACCCGCCAATAGGGGGTGACGCGCTTGGTGCCGGCCAGCCGATCCTCTTCGGCCGCGGCGGCGGCGATGTTGCAGAAAATGCCCACGCAGGTCGGGCAGGAAGTCGACGCGCCGTGCTTCGCCGCGAGAATTTCGCGGAGGCGGTTGACCGTCGTCAGCTTGCCCTTGGGCACGGCGCGGATCGCCTCGTCCACGTCCAGCGGCGTGGGAATGAGCATCGTGTCGTAATCGCCCAGCCAGGTGGACTTGCGCTCGTCGATCTTCTTGATCTGCCGCTCGGCCGGTTGGTGCAGCTTTTCCTTCGCGGTTTTGCAGGCCATGTTCTCTTCCTCCCAAGTGCGTACGTATTCTCATGCAAAAAAAGTCGCCCCGCAACGAAGATGCGCGTTGACTTTCGACGAAACCCATATTATTGTACGGGTATGGTTTTGTAAAGCCTAACGGATGCGAAGGGAGGAAATAAGGTCGGGAAGGATATTGGCTGGTCCTGGATTCCCGCCTGCGCGGGAATGACGGCAATTCTGTCATCTCGACCGGAGCGATCGCGGAGTGGCAACGTCCGCCAAAGCTTTATGCGACGGCGGACCTGTCCGCCATAGCCTTGGCGACGGCGGGCGGCACTGTTTTGCGAGCGAATGAAAGGAGCGAGCATAACAGTGGTCAATTGAACACTGATACACCTCACGTTGTTCGGTGAATCAGCGCCACCCACCGTGGCTACCCTGAAAATTCCCTCACCCCGGGCTGCGCCCGACCCTCTCCCCGTGGGAGAGGGCAAAAACGGCCATCCGTGCTCCCCTCTCCCCGTGGGAGAGGGGCGCCGGGGGTGAGGGCCGGGGATAATCCCTGAACCTATGTTTTGCTTTC
>Ga0116156_10005451_pt1 | contig 10555 bp, 9 predicted proteins | sample AD_UKC045_MetaG_FD_89891 | JGI IMG/M metagenome (GOLD analysis project Ga0116156, IMG submission 89891) | Active sludge microbial communities of municipal wastewater-treating anaerobic digesters from USA - AD_UKC045_MetaG | ecosystem: Engineered > Bioreactor > Anaerobic > Digestate | place: USA... | reverse complement strand
TATCTTGTTTATGAAGCAAAAAAATTCAGTATAAAGGGCAAGGAAATTTTGAGCGGAAATTCAAAATATTATTTAAACGATTTATCTTTTAAAAATTATTTATACTCCGGCTTTCAATATGGCTATGGATATATGCTCGAAAATCTTGTATATCTGCGATTATTAAGGAATGGGTATAAGGTCTATACTGGAAATTTACGTAATAGGGAGGTTGATTTTGTTGCAATGAAAAATGATGTCGTAAAGTATTTTCAAATATCATATTTATTGATTAATCAAGATACAATAGATAGAGAGTATGGTGCTTTAGAAGCAATTAAAGACAATTATGAAAAATATGTAGTTTCTTTAGATGATATAAACTTAAAAAATAGAAATGGTATTAAGCATATTTTAGCTTGGCAAATTGATGAAGTAATATGATGAAAAAAAAGGACACTATAAAAAAAGTTCAAAAAATTGTTATTTTGTCGCAGTGAGGAATCTCACGTCATTATTTCCACAAAGCTTGAGATTCTTCACTTCGTACCAGTCATACGAGTAACAAGTTGTTCGTATGACTGGTTTCAAGTTTTAAAAGATGGATTCTGACATCCGTCAGAATGACAAGACAAATTATCAATTATCAATTATCAATTATCAATTATTTTAGCTTCCTCTACCTGAACGATTTGCCATGTGTCGTCTTTATCGTGAATGTAAGCAACAATTTTCAGTTTTTCTGGTCGCCAGTCGCTGCCATCGGGAATTGCAAAGTCATAATGCTTGGTAATAGTTGCTTCTTTGGGTAGCACTGTGCTGCTTACCTGGTCGCCCCAAGTACTCGTTATGCTTCCACGTAACACATTATTATGAACATAGTTTTGAATGAGTTCCGGAGTTTTTCTCTTGTCAAGCTGGATTTGAACAATGCTGTCTTCTGAAATCTGGACTACTAAGTAATGATTAGTTGAGGATTGTTGCAAATATTTTATTTTTACATCGACAGAAATACTATGTGATGTTTCATTGTAGCTTGGAGTGAGTTCAATTTTTGCTTTTGGAGTTTTGTTCTTTAAAGTGTTTATAGCAGCCCCCCAGTAATCAACGCCAAGCGGTATTTTATTATTATATGCAGTGCGGTTAAACATTCCGTTAGGATATGCCTGAACGCTAAAGTGGTCGTTTATTTCAGTGCCTGCAGCAGTTCTGAAGTCGTAAGTATATTGTAAATTTGGTTTAGCATAATAGCCGGCATGAACTGCAAGAATTACGAGTTGATTTCCTAACTGTTCTTTTAACTCATAAGCTAACTCGTGGGCTGCAGGGCAGTTATTGCAAAGAAAACCAGTAAAATCCTCAAGCAATATTTTTTGAGAAACTGTATCTGTTGTGTCAATGTGGGTGCCTTCCCTGTAAGGATATGTGATTTCATCGCAGCTTGAAATTATCAGTAAAAGCGAAAAGCAAAATAGCAATGCAATTAATTTATTAAATTTAGTCATAATTCACCTTAAAATGTTGATGTTATTGATAATGTAAATCCATTGGAAGCAGGCACTTCACGACATACTCCACCTATACAGAGCAAGCCACCTCTTTGTCTTCCGTAACCGAATGAAATGCGTGTTGATTTTTCAATATATGCAACGGAAGCGTTTAAATAGTGTATTTGCTTCTCATCGTATTCGTTACCGTAGTTCCATTCATCGAAAGCAGAAATGTACCAATGAGGTGCGATTGTATATTCAAGGAAAAGCAAAGCCCAGTTCCCATTAATATTATCTGGAGCGTGTAAAGCAGAATCCTGAGTTGACCAAAGATGTTGGAGTTCTGTTCTGAGTGAATTTGTTGGATTAAATTTGTATTCACATTCAAGAACGGCTATTGTTGAATTTACTTTGCCATAGCTTGATTTTCCTTCAAGCAAATCTTTATCATATATAATATTTATTAATGCAAAAGTAGTTTTTATATCTTTGTCCCATTTCTTTGTAACTTCAAGGTTTAAATCCTGATAATGTAGCCGGTCTCCAACTTTGAAAAATGGTGAATCGTAGCGGAAAGCATATCCGGTTTTCTGGTCCATTACTGTTTGTGTAGTGTCAAGCGATTGAATGCGGGCATAGTTCAATGCAACTGTTGTTCCATATTTTCCACCAAAGAACGATTCTTTGGGAAAAGTATAAGTAAAATCTGCCTGCAAACCAACTTCACCATTCATCTGTGTTGAGTATGGATAAAGAGTTGCCAGGCGCCAAACGTGCTGTTTTGTGATTGAAGGAATATAGTTGATTGTTAAGTTATTGCCGGCAGCTTCTCTTTCACTTCTGAAGTTCATATTGTCTATTCTATGAAGGTTAAGCAAAAAGCCGTAGCCATCGCCGTAAAGAGCAGTATTGATTACCAAAGCAGTTCCGGGATTGAAGCTATAGTTATTTATTGCAGAAGGGTCGTTATATTTATAACCAAATTCAGCATCAACTGAAAAACTTTCGGCACTTAATGCCAAACGGGTAGAGTATGCAAAAACGTTATGAGGTAAATAATAGAAAGATTCAACGTCTGGCTGCATTTTGCTTACAACACTTCCACCGAGTGATATATTATAATCAGAAGAGAACAAATCACCCAAAACGTCATTTAAACTAATCGACATATCGGCAGCACGCACTATTCCTTCGCTCAATGCCCAAAAATTACGCTGTTTTCCTATCAATGCTTTAAATTCTAATCCAGTTACAGGTTTTATTTTTACGTTTAAACCATCGAATGAATTATCAATTCCAAGTTGGCGTTCTTCATAGCTTCTGAGGAGAATACCGCTTCCGAATTGCTCATAAAAATTACCGGCAGTAACATCTATAAAATCAGAGCTATATCCAAAGCTGCGGTAGGCAATGCCGTTTCCTTTGTATTGGGCATCAATGCCGAGAATTGGATTCATATAATTTTCGTATCTCAAACTTGCAGAAAAATTGCTAACTTTATAATTAAGGAAAAGAAAGCCGTTTGAAAGAAGTTTGTCCGGAACATCAGCAGCACCGATTACGCTGTCTTTGTAATAATACTGTCCGTCGAACTGCAGATTTCCGCTAATTGAGGATTGGTCGAATATACTTTGCGAAAAAAGTACACCCGACATAATGATAAATAGAGTAATACACGTTATTCCTTTTTGCATAAGACCTCTGATTTTATTTAGTAATAATAAATTGTTTCATTTTTTCAAATTTTTTTTCACCAATACCTTTAACATTCATAATGTCTTCGGGTTTCTTGAATGGTTTGGATTTCCTGTATTCAATAATTTTCATTGCAGTTGCTTCGCCAACGCTGGGAAGTTTCATTAATTCTACTTTCGAGCAAGTATTGATATTAATTTTGTCGCTTGGAATTTCTTTCTTTTTGCTTGTTGGAAAATAATTTTCTTTTTGAACAACAGTATCGGCTTTTACTAACTCCGGAAAAGATTCGGATTTTTCCGGCTCAACACCAATATAAGTTGTTTCAGTTGCTTTTACCAGTGAATCAAGGGCTTGATAAATTTCAATTTTGTTTTGAGCAAATGAATAATCTTCCTGTCCGCTTGTCATTTGAATTACAGCACCCAGAACAAGTCCCAAAAGGACAACCCCAACAAAAAACAATTCACTTTTGGTTACAGCGAAAATTGTTTGAAGTTTTGATATAATTCTGTTTGAATTCATTGACTATTCTTTAATTCCAAATATAACACAATTGCTAATATAAAAGAAATAGAAAATCTGTCAAAATTAAGAAAAATCAAGTAAAAAGAAAAACAAAAAGATTTTTGGATTTGGGGAAAGAGAAATATTTAATACCAAAACGACACTACAAGTACAAAATAAAAGATGTCATTCAGAAACGAAGAGAAGAATCTCACAACTCATTGATACCACTAAGTATGAGGTTCTTCACTTCGAATCGGAATAACAACTTTTAGCATATTTTGTGGAATTATTAACCACGTTAGAACTTCTCTTACAAACTTATGGCTGCTACGTGTTTTCTTAAACGATTTACTCTTTTTTTCAAAGTTAAATATGAGTTTTTATTTTCGACTGCATCATCAATTGTATCAATCATAAGTTCAAGATTCAGTTTCTCATTTGCTAAAATGTATTTTGCTTTAAATTCTGGTTCTTCCATTCTTTTTTCTTTATATTGTTCAAGTTCAGATTTCATAGATTTATCCTTTCAGATAATAATTTTTTATTTTAATTGCTTTTTCAATTTCAATAATAGGTGTTTTCTGTTGTTTTTCAATAAAACCATTTGTAAATACTAACTTATATTCTTTTCCAAAAAAATACAAACATCTTGAAACTCTGTTTTCATGTTTCACTTTTAGTTCAAAAATTCCATTAGAAATGCATTTTGATAATTTATCTGGAATTCTCAAATTGTTATTTTTATAGAAAATCAATTTCTCAATAGCTACAAAAATTTCTGCTTGTTCATTATCAGATAAACTTTTAATATATTCCAAAAAAGGATTCTTAAATTATATTTTACTGAATCATAACTAAACATTGAGTTTAGATTTTTAAAGAAATCAAATATTCTTTTTCTGCTAACAGCAAAAAAATAAATAATTTGAATAATTAAAAATAAATTTATTTTTTCCCTCTTGCAAGTGAAAATATAATATATTATATTTGTATATAAGTAAATATATGAAATTATAAAAATTCATACTTTCACTTTATATATTTAATGAAAATATAAAATTATAAATTTGCAGAAATGAAAATAAGCAATTTCATAGCAGGAAAATACATTGAACGCTACCAATACTCAAGCTTTGAACCGAATAGCATTAACTTTGCTTGGGAAATTGATGTGCCGGAAGTCAATTTTCTTTTAAGTGAAGCCGATTTGAAACTTGGTGAATTAAACGCTTTTTCTCAGCTAATCCCCGATGTAGATTTCTTCATTCGTATGCACGTTGCAAAAGAAAGTACTTTGAGCAGCAAAATTGAAGGCACACAAACAAGCATCGAAGATACTGTACAAAAAGAAGAAAATATAAGTAATGAGCAGCGAGATGACTGGCTGGAAGTCAATAATTACATTATTTCTATGAACCATGCAAGCAAAAGACTGAGCGAGCTACCAATTTCAAATCGCCTGATTAAGGAAACACATCATTTGCTTTTGCAAGGAGCAAGAGGAAGAAACAAAACTCCCGGCGAGTTTAGGCATAGCCAAAATTGGATTGGTGGAGCAACGCTTAAAGATGCATATTATATTCCACCATCAGCAGAATCAATACCGGAGTTAATGTCTGACCTTGAGCGTTTCATTAACAATGACACTATTGCTGTTCCGCATTTAATAAAAATTGGTATAACTCATTATCAATTTGAGACAATACACCCATTTTTAGATGGAAACGGTAGAATTGGGCGTTTGCTAATTCCGCTATACTTAATTTCAAATAATATACTTACAAAGCCGACTTTGTATTTATCTGAATTTTTTGAAAGAAATAGAATGCTTTATTATGATAATTTATCAACAGTCCATTTAAAAAATAATTTAGCTCAGTGGCTGAAGTTCTTTCTGGTAGGAGTGAAACAAACAGCTGAAAAATCTATATTTACTTTAAAAGAAATTATTAAATTGCGTGATGAATGTATATGTAAAATTTCTGAACTCGGAAAAAAATCAATCAATGCAAAGCATTTATTATACTTTTTATTTAAAAATCCAATAATAGATGCAAAAGATGTATCGAAAGAACTTGAGGTAAGCACCTCAACAGCAATTCGCTTTCTTGATGATTTTATCAGAATAGGAATTTTAAAAGAACGCACTGGTTTTCAAAGAAACAGGCAGTATTCTTTTGAAAAGTATATTGATTTGTTTAGGAAATAGAATTTAAAAACTCCTGAACTATAATGAATATAAGAAAATAGGAGATTTACTTTGTAAATAATAACTTCGTAGTTAATCTCCATAATAAATTATGGAGTTACTCTAATTATTAGAATAACTCCTAAATTTATTTAGGAGTTAAATGTTTGTAATTTTGTGAAATTACATTTTTTTAAAATCAGAACTATCTTAATTGCGAAATTACAAACTACAAGGCATAAGGAGTTCTGAACTTACTCTAAAATATTCTATTCAAATTAAACGTTACAAATCACAATATTGAAACTTTTTTTTATATTTTTCGTATTTTTTATTAAATTGTAAAGATTTTTTTCTATAAAATGAATATAGAGGAATTAATGAAAAAACAATTAAATATAATTGTATTTTTACTTATTATAATAAGTTACGTTAGCAATAGCCAAGTCTCCGGAACTTCACAAACATTTTCATTAAGCGATTGCTTAGAAATAGCAAGTCAAAATAACACAGAAATGATTTTGGCAAATTCAAAACTGCTTTCTTCCGGTGCAGCAGTAACAAGTGCTTTTGGTGAATTTCTGCCCTCAATTAATTTTAATATGGGTTACAATCGCCAATTAAAAGAAGAAGGAACTAAAACAATAAATGTCGGTGGACAAATCATTACAACTCCCGGCTCAGACCCAAATTCTTATTCAATGAGTGCCTACGCAAGCTATCCTATTTTTACAGGTTTTTCAAGAGAAGCAAATTATAATTTGGCACAAACAAATTTAGATTATTATAAAAGAATTGCCGAATATACTCAATCTAAAGTTATGTTAGATGTTTATCGTCAGTATTTTGAAGTTATAAAAAAACAACAGGTTGTTAAAATCCGTAGAACTGATTTAGAACTCGGACAAAAGGAATTAGAAAAAATACAAGCTACTTATGAAGCAGGCAAAGCTCACATTGGCTATGTCTATTCTCAGGAAGCTGAAGTTGGCTCTCGTGAATTAGCTTTACTCACTGCCGAAAACGATTTGAATAACACCAAAGCAGTTCTTTTAACTACGATTGGACTTTCAGCTAATATGCAGGCAAATTTTCTAGAATCTTCTATTCCTAATAGTGTTACAGAAAATCAAATTGATGAATTTCATAAAGAAGTCGGTTCTTTCGACGCCTGCATTAATACTGCATTAACGAGTAGAATTGATTATGCTGCTTCGTTTAATGGTATTGAGGCGTCAAAATCAAGCGTTACTATTGCCCAAAGCGGTTACTATCCTACTCTTTCTGCAAGTGGTGGCTGGTCTTGGACTAATCATTCTCTTTCTAAATTCAGTGAATTAGGCAATTCCTATATTGGTTTGAATTTATCTGTCCCTATTTTCGAGAATTTCAAAACAAATAGTCAGATAGAATCTGCAAAGTATCAATTAAAACAACAGGAAATTCAGCATTTTCAATTAGAGCAAAACATAAAAACTGCTATTCAAACAGCATTACTTAACTTAGAAACTGCTGAAAAACAGCTTGATATTACAGAACGAGTTCTTCGTTCTTCTGAAATGAATTACAATATATATAACGAAAGATTCAATATTGGCTCATCAAATATTAACGAATATTATGATGCAAATACTCGTTTTATTACGGCTCAGATAAATCGTATAAACGCAATATATTCTTATTATTTAGCACAAAAAGAAGTCCAATTTGCTATTGGGAAACTTAATTAATGGAGGTAAATATGAAATGTGAAAAATGCGGGAACGAATATCCCTCGCAATACTACTTTGAAACTCCTACTGTTTGTAAGGAGTGCTTTAAAAATATGTCTGATGAAGAAAAACAATTTCACTTAGCTCAGCCGGCTCCTTATTTCGTCGATGAATTGGCTTCGAGAACGGGATTTGGCAAACGCTTTGCTGCTGCACTCATTGATTTTCTTATTGTCATTATTATTATCCTGCTTGTTTATAATGCAACCGGCTTTTTCGAATCAGCAACAATTTTAGGTGAACAAGTTCAGGAAAGTGCGACTGACGTTGCAGCGATAGAAGAACTAACCAACTCATTTATGGCTGATAATATGTCTAATTTTTATTTTAGCTATATTCTTATCCTTGTTTTCTTCTCTCTCGAAATTTTAATCGGTGCAACTGTTGGCAAATTAATACTTGGTATTCAAATAGCTGATTCCAACCGAAGAAAAGCAAGTACTACAAAATTGCTAACACGATATCTTATTAAAAACTCAGCATCTTTTATTTCTGTTATCTGGCTTCTTACAAATATTAGTTTAATTAATACATTATCAACTATTGTTTCAATTGCTTTGATTATCGGCTTTTTCTTTGTTCTTTCTCAAAAAAGGCAGGCATTTCACGATATGTTAGCTGATACCGCGGTTTTTAACAGACACGATATTATTACTGAAGAAGCTAATCAGAACTTTAATTGATTTCAAAAGGATACATAAAAAATGGCAAAGAAAAAATCAAAAAAGAAAGTCTATATAACAATAAGTTTTCTTGTTATCATTATTGCTGCAATTATCATTTTCTTAGTTGCCGGTAAAAGCGATGCTGCAATATCGGTAACAGTTACAAAAGTAGAGAAAAAGACAATTACTCAAACTGTAACTGCAATTGGAAAAATTGAAGCCGAAACAGAAGTTAAGATTTCTTCTGAAACTTCTGGCGAAATAGTGTTTCTGGCAGTTAAAGAAGGCGATACTGTAAAAGCAAATTCACTTTTAGCCAGAATTAAACCAGACATCATCGAAACTCAGCTTGAACAATATAAAGCAGCTGCAGAAGCTGCTAAAGTGCAAATTGATGCCCGCAAACTTGCACGCGAAAGAGCTAAATCTGAACTGAACAGAGTTTCTGAATTATATGCTAAAAAGTTCGCTTCTACAGATGAATTTGAAGCTGCTACAAATAATTTCGACCAAAGTGAAAAGAACTATCAGTCTGCTCTTTATCAATATGAACAAGCACTTGCTACTTTAAAACAAATTCAGCGAAGTGCAGACAGAACCACTATTTTCTCTCCCATAAACGGCATAGTTACAAAACTAAGCGTCGAAAAGGGTGAAAAAGTTGTAGGGACAGCTCAATACGCCGGAACTGAAATGATGGTGATTTCTGATTTAAGCGTTATGAATTCTATTGTCGAAGTTGATGAAAATGATATTACTATGGTGAAAATCGGCGATACTGCCCGCGTTGAAATCGATGCCATTCAAGATGTGATTTATAAAGGAACAGTAATTGAAGTTGGACATTCTGCTATTCAAAGTTCTCTCGGAACTCAAGACCAGGTTACCAATTTTCAGGTAAAAATCAGATTATTGGATAAAGAAGCCCGCCTTCGTCCCGGTATGAGTTGCAACGTCGATATAGAAACAGAAACCCGTGAAAATGTATTAGCCATTCCTCTTCAATCTGTTACTGTTCGCGATTCTAAACTTGAAACCGCTCCAGATGTTGGTAGTCAGAATATTAAAACTGTTGAACAGGAAGATAAAAAGAAAAAAGTTGAACGACCTGCTTCTGTTGTCTTTGTAAAAGACGGGAAAAAAGTAAAGATGGCTACCGTAAAAACCGGTATCAGTGATAAAGGTTTTATCGAAATTACTGAAGGTCTAAAAGAAGGCGAAGAAGTTGTTAGCGGAAGCTATATGGCTGTCAGCAAATTATTGAAAGATGGCTCTGTTATTAAAATTGATTCTTTGTCAAAGAAAAAGAAAGAATAATTATTAATTATTAATTATTAATTGTTAATGAAATAGTGTATTGTCATTCTGAAACGAAGTGAAGAATCTCATGTCATTGCTATTACAAGAATTAAGATTCTTCCCTACGCTCAGAATGACATTTAAATAATTAATTGCAAAAGAAAGAAATAAAATTTTAAAAAATCCTCCTTCCCAAGTGCAACTTGGGAAGGAGACAAACAAACAAAAGAATAAACGAATCAGCAAATAAACGAATCAGCAAATAAACAAATAAACAAATAAACGAATAAACAACTAAACGAATAAACAACTAAACATAAAAGATGGATACAACAAATCAAAACGGTGCATTAATACATTTTGAAAATATATCTAAAGTATATAAAATGGGTGTGGAATATGTCCACGCCTTAAGAAATATTACTTTAACGATAAAAAAGAATGAGTATGTTTCTATAATGGGACCATCTGGCTCCGGGAAATCAACTCTTATGAACATTATCGGCTGTTTAGATACGCCAAGCACAGGTAAATATTTATTTAAGGAATACGATGTAAGCGATATGACCGATAATGAACTGGCAGATATTCGAAATAAGGAAATCGGATTTGTGTTTCAAACATTTAATCTTTTGCCTCGTGCATCAGCTTTAAAAAATGTTGAACTTCCACTCGTTTATGGTGGAGTAAGTTCTTCAAAACGAAAAGAAATTGCTCACAAATTGCTTGAGGACGTAGGGCTTGGAGATAGAGTTACCCATAAACCAAACGAGCTTTCCGGTGGACAAAGGCAAAGAGTTGCTGTTGCAAGAGCATTAGCAAATAATCCTTCAATTATTCTTGCTGACGAACCAACTGGCAACCTTGACACAAAGACCGGCAAAGAAATTATGATTCTTTTCAATAAGCTTTGGGAAAGTGGTAATACTATTATTTTAGTTACTCACGAAGAAGAAG
>Ga0116156_10005450_pt1 | contig 10557 bp, 9 predicted proteins | sample AD_UKC045_MetaG_FD_89891 | JGI IMG/M metagenome (GOLD analysis project Ga0116156, IMG submission 89891) | Active sludge microbial communities of municipal wastewater-treating anaerobic digesters from USA - AD_UKC045_MetaG | ecosystem: Engineered > Bioreactor > Anaerobic > Digestate | place: USA... | reverse complement strand
GTTGTCGCTGAAGCGCAGTTCCGGCCCCTGGATTGCGACCAGATTGCCGTCCGCCTTGAAATGCACGTCGAGCACGCTACCGTCGTTGCTGCTGAGGCCACCGATCTCGTTCCAGCTCTGTCCCCGATCAACGCTGCGGTAAAGACCATTGCGCGCGGCGTACAGGACATCACCACCGGCGTCGAAGGCGAATACCAGGCTCTGCTGCAGATGGGTGGGAAACACCGTCCAGTTCAGTCCACCATCGTCAGTCACCATGCCCTTGTCGGACGAACAGGTAGCGAAGCCGTGCACCGAGTCGGAGAAATGGACATCGGTTGCGTTGCAATCACCGTTGATGCTCGCGGGGATCCAGTCGCCTGTCGGTGGAGCGAGTGACAGGGTGACCGACAAGATAGCGATAGGGAACTGAGTCGCCAGGGTCATGCGTAGAAGTCTCTTGCGCGGGCCGTGTCGCCGGTCCGCGGTAGGCGTCGTTCCTGCGCCATCCGAGCGCGTGAGGAAACTTGCGCTCGCTGCATGGCAAGGCAGGGTCGATACCCTGATAAACGTCACATCGGGGCGAACAGCGACAGATGCCGCAACAAGTGTGGCCTGCGGCAGTGCGCTGACCCGGGCGAGTCAGTCGTCGCGGCGGGTAGCGGCGATTTGGCGCAAGCGCGAGATGATCGCCGGGTCGGATTTCGCTTGAGCGTCGTCAATGGCGAGAGCACGTCCCGCAGTCAACCGGGCATCTGTGCCGTGCCCGAGGAGAAGCATGGCGCGCGCCATCACGTCAAGCATCGATACGCGTGTGCGAACGTTCTCAGGTGCGGCCTTCGTGAAGACAGGCTCTGCTTCGGCCATTTCGTCCAATGCCGCGCGCGCGTTCCCCAGGGCGAGGTTGGCCAATGCGCGTTGCAGCTGTGCCGCAGCGCGATCGCCCCAGTGGCCACCGCCGGCCTTGTCCATCAGACTTAGCGCCCGGGTCGCGGTTGCGATGGCCTCTGCATAGCGCCCCGACCCCTGCTGCACTTCCGCCATGTAAGCCAGTTGTGACGCAATCATCGGGCTGTCCTCGCCACTCAAGAGACCCTGCATGGCAATGGCTGCAGCAAGGTCTGCCTCAGCTGCAGCGAACTCGCGCCTCCCGGTTCGCAGTCGACCGCGGGTCTGCAAAAGTCGGACGCAAGCCTCGTCCTGCATCCGCGCGCGATCGCAAGTCGCGATGCCCTCATCGAGCAAAGCGATGGCCTCGTCCGGTCGCTTTTGCAACGCACGCAGGCGGCTCGCCGCCGCGAGCGCGAATAGTGTGCTGCGATGCGATTCTCCGAGCAGCTCGCGACGCATCGAGAGGCCGCTGAGGACGTACGGTTCGGCGTCTTCGACGCGTCCCAGGGACACAAGATAGCTGCCGAGCAGACCGATGAACCATGCGGTATCGGCATGAGGGCGGGCGTGTATGCTCTCCGATAGTGCGATCGCCTCTCGATAGGCCGCTTCGCCTCGCGCGGCATCACCGAGCGAACTTGCAGCGTTGCCGATGCTTGCGTAGAGCCACAGCAGATCGCTCGTCGCGGGCAATTCGTGCGCCTTCCAATAATTGATCGCCACATCACCTCGTTCCAGGGCCTCCCTGAAACGGTGGAACTGGGAAAGCTGATTGGACTCGGCAATCAATACGCTGAGCACGGTGCGCGCCCCGAGCGTCGGGTTGCCCAGCGCCTGCTCGCGGACTTGGCGCATGAGTGAAGCCGCCTCATCAATCTGATCCTTACCGCCATCCGTGCTCATGGCAAGCAGCATGGTAAGCAGGGTGTCCGTTGCCAAAGCGTCTTTGCGCCGTAGCAGCTCATCACGCAACGGAGCAAGCAGCGCCCGGGCATCCGCGAATCGCGCCTGCTCAACGAGCCACTCCGCCCGAACACGACGCGACTCTATCCAGCGTGGGTCATTGCGCTCATAGACGTGGTCAGCCAGCTCCATCCAGGCTTCAGTGAGAGGAGCTGTCTGGTGTTCCGACCCCATGCTGACGGCAACCGTGGACAAGACGCCGAGCAGCTCCGCGCGCGTCTCGGCCGGAAGCTCCGAATTCTCCAGAACACGCTTGCTGCCGATTTCCACGACATCTTCAGGCGTTGCGCGTTGGCCTCTCGGACTCGCTTCTTCGGCAGTTCTGAAAAGATCGACAACGAAATCGCGCACCGAGTTTGCGCGTTGAGCTTCGACACGCGCTGCCTGTGCTTGCCACAAGGCTCCCGCCAATGCACCCACCACCGCCAGCGACAAAGAAGCCACTATGGCGGCCGGCGCCCGATGCCTGCCGACGAACTTGCGCAGAAGGTACCAGCGCGAAGGCGGATGGGCACGGACCGCGCGGCCCTCGAGATAGCGCTCGACATCGTCGATCAATGCCGTGGCCGAAGGATATCGGCGCTCTGGATCAGCGCTGAGCGCGCGCGCGAGGATGTTGTCCAGATCGCCGCGCAATGCGCGCCGAAGCTGATACGCGGGGAGGGGCAACACGCCAGGCGCGGTGGTTGTCTGTCTATCCATAACCGTGGAGGCCAAGGACGCTCCCTCTCGCTTCGGGCGTTGTCCCGTGAGCAGCTCGTGCAGAATTACCCCCAACGCATACACGTCCGTCGCGGTCGTGATTTGAGCACCCGCCAGCTGCTCTGGCGCGGCATAGCCGGGCGTCAGCGCTGCCGTCAGCGTGTGATGCGACGCCTCTCCGGTCTCATCCAGCAACAGCTTGGCGATCCCGAAATCCAGCAGCTTCGGCGTGCCATCGGCGGTCACCAGAATATTGGAGGGCTTGATATCCCGATGCACGATCAGCGCCTGGTGCGCAGCCTCCACCGCGCGACAAACGTTGGCAAAAAGCGAAAGTCTCGCGCACAAAGAGAGACGATGTTCAATTACGAAGTGATCGAGCCGGGTGCCCTCGATGAACTCGAGCACGAGGTAAGGGATGCCGGCCTCGGTAACGCCACCATCGATCAGGTGCGCGATATTGGGATGACTGAGGTTGGCCAGCAGACGTCGTTCGCGCCGGAAGAGCTTTTGTTCCACCGCAGAGAAAAGCCCGCGCCGCAGCAGCTTGACGGCGACGAGCTGGTCGAAGTCCGCACCGACGCGACGCGCTGCAAAGACCGCAGCCATGCCGCCTTGACCGATCAGTCGTTCAATCCGGAACGCACCGAACTGCTGGCCAATGAGGTCCTGGGGCTCGACTTGCGCGGCCTGATCGTCATCCAGGATCTGGGCGTGGACCAAGGCTGGCGCGTCCATGAAGCACGCGTCCGCATTCGAGTCCGCGTCGAGCATCCGACGCAGGCGAGCCTTGTCCGGCAGGCACCAGTCTTGCTCTTGAAGCCACGACAGCCGATCTCCTTCCCGCATGTCGAGCAGCAGCTCGAAAGCATCGGCCAAAGCCTGCATGCCCAGTCGTTCTGCCATCGCTTTCTCCCGGCCCCGGATTGTCGCAGAGCAGTCTCTTGTAAGATCAACGATGAAACGGGCGAAACCGCGACACGGCTCCCGCTACTCTCTGCCCTCGTCGACCGGCTCGCCGTTCAACAGCGCTCGGGCAAAGCGCCATTCCCGGTTGACCGTTCGGGTCGAAATAGCGAGCTGAGTGGCAACTTGCGGCAGCGACAGTCCAGCGAAGTAGTGGAGCTCGACGATCCGGGCCGCGCGTGGCGCCTCGATTTCGAGTTTTCGCAGGCCGTCATCAAGCTCGAGTGCGCGTTGCGCTGTCGCGTCAGCGAGCGATGTCGTTTCGGTGGGCAGGTCAACTTTTTGCAGGCCGCCACCGCGCTTCGTACGCATTCTCCCGCGGGCCCTGTCGACGAGCAGATGGCGCATTGCCTTGGCTGCGTAGTCGAAAAACTGTGCGGGCTCGACGAACGTCAGCGACTTCCCGTGAATCATCCGCATGTACAACTCGTGGACCAGACCCGTTGCATTGATCGAATCGACATTGTCGAGCAACTGGTTACCCGCCATCTTCTTGAGGCGCTCATAAACCTCGACGAAGAGCTTGTCGCCTGCATATTGTGAAGGCATTTCGCCGATCGGTTCGGCAGATGGATCTGCGTCGTTCGACATCGCACAACCTCCTTTGGATCCACGCAACCCGCCGCCTCGTGTCGCAACTTCGCGCCAATCATCGTTCTTCGTCTGGAAGCAACCACATCCGAGGAGCAAGCCCCCCGAGAAGGGCGAATGATGGACGAAATCGAACATACGATAGCAGAGCTGATGGGTGTGCCGATGGAAGACTGGCCCGAGTGGCTGGAGCGGCGCGAGGTGCCTGCCGAAGCCATTCGTGTCATAGAGGAGCGACTGATCGGATGACGCCGGCGGGCACGAGGGTTTGGACGCACGAGCGATTGGCGAGTGCGCCACGCCTGCCCCAACGGAACTCGCGTGCAAGCAGAGAAGTGCCATCAAGGAGCCCGATTTCCGCTGCAGCGGTTCGGGCTTCACGTGCAGCTGGCTGCGCCATGCTCGGCATGGGAAATGGGGCGGGCCGGATGGAATTTCGGCGCATACACTCTGGTCCGCCCGGGCGCATCAACGCGTGGCGGAATCCGGCGCCCGCTCGACGGACCATGCGCGCTGCGCTTGCCGAATTGACAGAGGCACGAATGAAGGAGAATCGTGCAACGCAGGACCTATTCGAGTCAGATTACGAAAGATTGATCGGGGATATCGCTGGAGTTTCGGGATGGCCTTTCTCGACAGCCTGGCAACCGTCTGCGCTGACGCATTGTTCGGCAACAGACATCGGTAAATTCGCTCAGTCCAGTCCTGTTGGCCACTCGGTATTCTGATCTCAAGGGAACGCTCCGCGGGCACCCCGTGCAGGCTCACAAGCCGGCAAAGAACGCCGCAATATCGCGCGCCAGCAGCTCGGGTTCCTCGGCTGCGGCGAAGTGTCCGCCGCGCGGCATGGCGGTCCATCGGCGCACGTTGTACAGGCGTTCGGCCCACTCACGCGGAGGCGTTCCCTCATCGACAAAGGTATTGGCGAAGACCGCGATGCCAGTTGGCACATTGACGAAATCCCGTGGTCCGAGGGCGACCCGGAACCGCATGTTGTCGTTGTCGAAGTAGTCCCGCATGGATGACGTGATCGTCTGGGTAACCCAATAGATCGTTACGGTAGTCAGCAGGAAATCTCGGGAGAAGCGCTGATCGAGATTGCCGCGGGAATCGGCCCAGGACCGCCACTTCTCGAGAATCCAGGCAGCGAGTCCAACTGGCGAATCGTTGAGCCCGTATCCGAGCGTCTGCGGCTTCGTCGATTGGATTGCCTTGTAACCCGATTCGTCTTGCCAAAACGCCGCATTGCGCTCCCTATAGGTAATCTCTGCTGGGGACAGCGGCCGCGCGCCTGGTCCGGTGAAAGGCGCTATTTCGAGATTGCTCAGGTGGACGCCAATCAATGGTTCGGGATCGGTCAATGCCATGTACGTAGCGACCCCGGCTCCGAAATCTCCGCCGTGAGTCCCGTAGCGCTCATAGCCCAGTCCACGCATGAGGCGATGCCACAGACCGGCGACATGCCCATAGTTCACACCCACCTGAGTGGGTCGCTCGGAAAAACCGTAGCCCGGCAGTGACGGGATGACGACGTCAAACGCGGGGCCGTCGATGCCGTGACCCTCTGGATCGGTCAGCAACGGTACGAGCGGAAGCAGCTCGGCGAACGTGCTCGGCCAGCCATGGGTCAGGATCAGCGGAATGCCGTGCCCGCGCTTGGCGCGCTCATGGACGAAGTGGATATGGACGCCGTCGAGATGGGCGCGGAACTGATTCGACGCGTTGAGCATGCGCTCTTGTGCGGGCCAATCGAACTGGCCGCCCCAATACGCAAGCAACGATCGGAGGTACTCGAGATCAGTCCCTTGCTCCCAGGCCTCGCCTGGCGCCTGATCAGGCCAGCGGGTATTGCGGATACGCATTCGCAGGTCGGACAGGATCTCCGCCTCGATTCGGATCGAGAAAGGGGTGATGTCAAGGGGTGCGTTCATTGCAAGTCTTGCTCTCTGGCTGGCTGTTGAGGAATGCCGCTTCATATCCACACAGCAAGTTGTCGCCACCGACACTGTCCCAGGTGCTGGCCACGCCAAGCGAGAGGACGACACGGCTACGCCTGGTCCTCACATATGGATTCACGATCCAGAGGTGGAAAGTCCGCATGTCGTACTCAGCAATGATCACCGCGATAGACCAGGTGGATTTTATTTCCCTGCGGGTCCCGGAGATAGGCTCCAAAGTAGTCAGGGCCATAGTGCGGCCTTGGGCCACAGGTTGTAGCCCCCAAAGCCGTTGGCGCGATTGATCGCCGCCTGGATCGTCGGAACCGTACAGTTTCCTGCTGTGCCGCTGCGGCCGACGACGATCGCGCCTGCCTCAGCGGGGCGTGCAAACAGGATGCCGGTCAGTAACAGCACGGCGGCGGCGATGTGAAGGCGAAAGCAAGTGACCCTGCAGGCGAAGCGTTGCTGAACCGAAGGGAAGGGATGCGTTGATACCTCATGAGAATAGTCCTGAAGTTGCGGGAACGTGCACGGAGTTCTCTGGAACGCCCGGCGTCTACCCAAGGCAGTCAACCAACACTTCCAGCTACGCCGATGAACGTCGAATCCAGGGAATCAGCGCCAACAGGTAAAAAGCCGCATCGCCCTTGGGGCACGCGCGCAAGAGCATGGCGATCGGCGAGCACGCCTCGACACTTCGGAGGGGACTCTTCGAAATTTCCCGGTGCAATGGTCGCGTATGTCAAATTACTCGCTGACTGCGTCCGCTCGACTCATTGGCGGAGGCCGGCGCCGTTGCCCGATTCAGCCTTACTCTTCGGGTGCCTGGTTCACACGAAACCACGGTTCGGACCTGCCGCTGCTCGAGTAGTAAGGACATGACGTGCGCGCGACTTTTCACGCGGCACGGCGTGCGAAGAGAGTTGTTGGGAACAGCGCAGGGATTGGCCCAACGGGGAAAACAAAAAGCCCAAGATTTCAGGGGCTTATTGCTGTAACTGGCGGAGAGGGTGGGATATGCTCGGCTCTTCCCTGAGCCTCGCCCTTCGCGCGATGCGCTCCGGGCCAGCCTGCGGCTGTCCAGGTTCGCTCCGGCGAACCTGTCGAACCCAGGTGGTTTCGTCCACTCACCCGTACCAACAGCCACAAAAAAAGCCCCTTTCGGGGCTCTTTTTGTCGCTGGCGGAGAGGGTGGGATTCGAACCCACGGTGCGCTTGCACGCACGCCTGATTTCGAGTCAGGTACATTCGACCACTCTGCCACCTCTCCGGAAGTGGGCCGCGAATGATACGGGCAGCAAAGCTGGCTGACAAGCTAGTTCGCTCCGATGGTGCTCGACGTGAAGAAAAGATATGCGCTGGGGACTTTCGCCAGGTCGAAAATCCGGTGGGATATGTTCGACTCATCCATGAGCCTCACCCTCCGCGCTTCGCGCTACGGGCCAGCCTTGGGCTGTCCAAATTCGTTCCCGACGAATTTGTCGAACCCACGGTGCGCTTGCACGCACGCCTGATTTCGAGTCAGGTACATTCGACCACTCTGCCACCTCTCCGGAAGTGGGCCGCGAATCATACGGGCACGCTCCCGGACTGACAAGCGGCTTTTCCCTACTGCGCTGCCGGGGGCGTGCCGCAGAATTGCTGGCGCACCTGCATCGCTTCGCCCATCCAGGCATTCAACTGGCTGATGCGCGTGCCTTCGGCCGGATGGGTGGACATGAATTCCGGCGGCTTCTGCTTGCCGAGCGAGGCCATGCGCTCCCATAGTTTCGGCGCTTCCTGCGGGTTGTAACAGGCCGCCGCCGACAGCAGCAGTCCGACGTGATCGGCTTCGGATTCGTGGCTGCGCGAAAACGGCAGCAACACGCCGTATTGCGCACCTGCGCCGATCGCCGCCATGACCATCTGGCGCTGGCCGGGGTCCATGTCGCCGGTCGACATGCTCGCGGCAATCGAACCCATCTGCACGAGCTTCTGCTGGGCCATGCGTTCGCCGCCGTGACGCAGCAGCGCGTGGGCGATCTCGTGGCCCATCACGACAGCAAGTCCGTCGTCGTTCTGGGCCACCGGAATGATGCCGGTGTAGACCGCGATCTTTCCGCCTGGCAGGCAGAACGCATTGACCTCATCGGACTGGATCAGGCTGACCTGCCAGTCGAACGTGCTCCAATCGGTCGACGCCGGGGTACCTGCAGTCTCGGCGAGGTATTTCTCGACCTTGGGAGCCGCCTCGACCAGGCGTTGGGCGATGGTCTGGACCTCCTGCGGCAACTGACCCGTGCGCACGACCTGTGATTGCTGCAGGATTTCCTGGTAGGACTGCAGGCCGAGCGCGGCTTCCTCCTGTGCGCTCGTGTCGAGCAACTGCTTGCGCCCGGTGAACGACGCCGCATTGCTGTGACTGAAGTAGTAGTAGCCGAAGTAAAGGCCGAAAAGCAGGATCGGCCACAACTTGAGGCCACGACGACTGCCTTGCTGACCTGCACCTGCAGAACGATTTCCGAACGGCCCCATGTGCTTCTCCCGATTTCCCAGGTGCGAGCTTAGCGCGCGAAATCTGAATGTGCGCGGATTTCCACGATCGTTTTCAACCCGCGCTACAGCTCGCGCACCACGCGGAATCCGAGTCGCGCACTTCGGGTATCCGCTGGAACCGACAAACGGTACGCCGAGCGCACCTGATCCGGTGCGCTGCCCCATGATCCGCCCCGGATCACGCGCCTCACGCAGCCTGGATTGATCCATGCCGTGCTGTCGCGCGGCGCACGCGTGTAGTTGTCATGCCAGCAATCATCCACCCATTCGGAGAGGTTGCCGTCGATATCGTGAACTCCGAACGGATTTGCCGGAAACGACTTGACCGGCGCCGGCCCCCAGTAGCCATCGCTGTAGTTGTTGAAGGCCCTGCCCCAACTGCGCTTGCTTGGTGAACGATCGCCGTCGCCGGTGACATTCGTCAGCACGCTCTTCGGGTCGCCCGTGCCCCACCAGTACGGCGTGTCGGAGCCGGCGCGCAGCACGTACTCGAACTCCGCTTCGCTGGGGAGGCGGTACTTCTTGCCGGTGCGTTGCGAAAGCCAGGCGACGTATTCGCTGGCATCATTCCACGAGACATTGAGCACCGGAAGCTTGTCGCTCGCGCGGCCGCCTTCGTAGTCGCGTTGCCAGTCGATGCCGCGACGATCATTCATGCGTCCGCTGCTCTCGTCGTAGACGCTGCCGGTACCCGCGCGCTCGGCCTCGCTGCGGTAGTTGATCGCCCGCGTGAACACGCGGAACTGGGCGACCGTCACTTCGGTCTGCCCGATCGCGAAGCCCACCGGAATCTGGACCTGGCGCTGCGGTTCCTCGTCATCCCGATGGCCGCTCTCGTCGGCGGGCGAACCCATGACGAACTGCCCGGCGGGAATCACGACGACGGCGGGCGCCGAACCGCTGGTATCGAGGAATCGATCGCTGAATACCTGACCGGGCGAAAAACTCGCGTAAAGGCGCGCATTGCGCAGACGCTTGCTGAAGTCGTCGAGCCCGGCCAGGTCGGTGCTGATCACCTGCGCCTCCCTGGCCAGCTTTTCGGCCAGGTCCGCATCGCCCGCATCCAGCGCCGAACGTGCCTGGGCCAGAACCGTCTCGCCACGCTGGCGACGCAGGCTCTCGACCTGTGAACGCGTATCGAGCAAGGCCTGTGATCCAGGACGTATCGACGAGGCATCGGTGAGGATCGCATCGGCATTGATGAAGTCGTCCTGCGCCGCGGCGCCGAGTGCACGATCGAGGAAGCCGCGCTCGATGCGCGCAAGACCCGCATCAGCGATCCGGTTGCCCGGATCGATCGCGAGGACCTTGCGATAGACCGCCAGTGCATTGTTGTCTCCGTCGCCGATCATGCGCTCCTGCTTGAGCAGCTCCGCGGCCGCGGCGAGCAGCGGCATGACGTCGCGCATCGTCTTGAGGCGTGCGCGCAGGATGACGAGTTCGTTGTCGGAATGCGGCAGTTCGGCGAACTGCGCGGCATAGCGCTGGGCTTCTGCTTCGTCACCCCGCTCGAGTGCAGCCAGCGACCAGTCGCGCACGGCGCCACCGATGCGGGTCAACGCATCGAGCGCCGCGGGATTGTTTGCATCGCGCTCCAGCACCTGCCGGTAGATGCCGACTGCATTGTTGCCGGGTGGCTCGAACAGCTTGCCGTCCGCTTCCTGCTTGCGCGCCGCCTTGAGCAAGGTCGCGACTTCCTTGGTCACGGGTGCCGGAGGTCCCATTGCCAAGGCTTCGGCCAGTGTCGAGCCGACGATCGGCTCAGGGTTGCCATTGCGGTCGACTGCCGGGCTTGCAGGGTCGACGACCCAGGGTTTCCCGCCGAGCGGTGCGGTGGTCGTCGTCTGCACCTGCTTTTGCGGTTCCTCGTGCAGGATGCCCGGCATGAACCGATAGCTCAGCGCGAACAGCAACACGGCAATGCCGAGCGCACCGCCCCAGTTGCGTTGCTTGTTGACGTTGTCGGTACCGGGCATGAGGACAAACAGGT
>Ga0116156_10005446_pt1 | contig 10559 bp, 6 predicted proteins | sample AD_UKC045_MetaG_FD_89891 | JGI IMG/M metagenome (GOLD analysis project Ga0116156, IMG submission 89891) | Active sludge microbial communities of municipal wastewater-treating anaerobic digesters from USA - AD_UKC045_MetaG | ecosystem: Engineered > Bioreactor > Anaerobic > Digestate | place: USA... | reverse complement strand
TGTATGTTTCTGTCGCTACACGGTTTACGAAATTCCAGACTAGTTCCTTGCTAGTTTTGTCCTTGCAAAGTTCGCATTGACATGGTTTGAGGCCATCGACTGGCCAGATGTCCACCGCTTGACGGTCCAACTCGTCAAACATAAAACGGCAATAATTCACGGTCTCTTGGAAAAGGCCTTCGGAACTGAAGCAAGGAGTACCTTTGCCCTTGTGTTCCGTATCACGTTGACCACCAATCAGGGCGTAAAACTCAGGGTGGGCCTTCTTGGTTTCGGACGATTCATGTACGTCCGTCAAACCATGTACTCCAGTGTAGTAACCGGCACCATCATTCATGCCCAGGCGAAATCCCCAGAGAACTTCTTCAAGAGGAAATTGAGCGTAGTTGTACCAAACCCATCTACGGCAAGGATAATCCGGTATTACTGTTCGGTTAAGTTCCATTAGCGGAATTGATGCCAGTTGGGGAATTACGTCACCAAGTTTGTTCGGCATATAAAAACGCACGCCTAATCCATAAAGAAAATCTGTCACGGCATTTATTGAAGCAGCGCTGTCACACAACCAAAAACCTTTGATCGAATTGCCTCCACTTGTCCAAAGTGCGGCAGAGCCTTCGCCGTAATACTCATCAATGACTTTTGAGAAATCCTTAGGATTCCAAAAGAGTTTGTATGTCCCAAGGTCAGGGAACTGCCAAGCACCCTTGGTCTTGTCTGCCGTCAGTTTTTTCCATTCCTCAACGGGCTTTGGATCACCACGTTTAAGTGGCGTAAGCTTGTTTGGAACAAAATCTTTGTCGTCTCCTAGAAGTGCCAGCCAGTTAGAGCCCGACGCGATTCGGAATGCGCCATACTTCAAATCATCTGTTTTGAGTCCTAACTTATCCGTATCGGGGCTTCTTCCGACATAAATTTTCACTGGAATAGATTTATCTATGCTTGTTGCGATGGGAAGGCGTGCTCCTGTGATTTTCTGTATACCACGCTGCAATTCCAATGCCGCCAATGTCGCCATCCGAGGACGCCCCTCTGCCGCGATCACAATTTGCGCATTAGCTTGACCGTCCTTCACGATGAACTGTTCTCCTGCGAAACTCGCAACGGACAGCAACGACAAGATTAGACATGCTAGCAATTTCTTCACTTATATTCTCCTGTTTTTAAACTAATTCAAATGTTAATAATTCAAGAAAATCTTTAATCCATATTGATTGGTCCGTTGATAGCTATGAACTATAAACTATCAACTATGATCTATTACACCATTCCTGGGAATTTCTCGAAAAACACATATATTTTTATCTTGCCATAGTCATAATTACATAAGAACGAATCAACATCAAAAAAACAATTTCTGAATCAGGGCTCTATCTCTTTCGGCCACTCCTTTGGGCGAATTCCTTCGCTAACGACCTTATGTGCAATTTCGCGCAGAGATTCGGCGCGATCTTTGAGAAATCCAGGGTTTCTTTTTACTTTTCTCACATCGTCCTTGTAGAAAAATTCGAACCAAACACAACCGGCGAGATAAGATCCAGCTGCGCTAGCATGAGATCCGTCAAGCTTAAACTCGAAATCTTTGGGATCGCCGTCTAAGTCTTTTTTCTTTGGCTCAGCTGGTGCCTCGTCATCTCCAGACCCTTTTTTGCGCCATGCGAAACCACCGTTCAATGAATTCTTTTCATTTGGAAGCTCAGGATATTTTGGATTCTCATAATTAAAATTGGGGTCGCGCTCAAACTTCCATTCAGGAGATTCTGCCGCGAGCTGGAAGGCATTCCCTACTGGAATTATTCTCAATCCGAGTTCCTTTGCAATTGTATAGTATGCCTTGGTGAGTTCCCTATACATGAACCATTCTCCTTTTTTGTCCATTCCTTGACGGGTATGATCAGGTCTCCAAGCCCAAGTTTGGTGAAGTACAATCTCTGCCTGGGGGGCATGTTTTTTTATGTAATCACAAAGATTTTTCGCATATGGCCTGTAGGTTTCTATCTTATAACTGTTTGGACTTGACTGCTGTATCGTGACATAATCCCATTTATCCGCGACTAGGACTTCCTTTAGGGACATTTTCTTGTCATTGTATTTGTATGGCTTTCCTTTGGGATCTTCGGGATTCTCCTCATTTATCATGGCTTTATCATAATGCATTTGGAGCGAATGTCCTCCAGGGATGGCTTTACATACTATCAATTCGTGCCCTGCGTTTTTTACGATTCCGGGAAATGAATTCATTACATTGGCTAGGAAACTATTGCCGATCCCTAGTATTTTTATTTTTTTTCTGCCTGTTGTTGAACCTTCTGTCTCTGCCGAGGAATTATTTTCGGCGCAGACATTTCCGACAGCAAAAACGAAGAGCATCATGATAGCAATTCTCAAAAAAAACGCTCTCTTTTTCATTTCAACTGACTCCTTAATTTTAAACTAATCATTTATAAAATCGTTATGCGAATTTCGCAAAAATTATTTTATCTCAAGTCGTCCGAATTTTGCTGGTTGCCCCCACGGTCCGCCTGTTGGGGAGAATGCTTGAACTTCTCGTTCCTGTCCCGCAACACGGACTCGTCCGATATTAAAATACCAGGGGGCTTCGGGTGTTGGCATAGTGCCCGCCACCCGATGCAACGGATCGGAGTTGGCCTCATCCTGACCCACTACGGGAATTCTCATCTTAACCAGCCAGAAGTTTTTTCCTTTCTCGGTTTTTATTTCTGCGAGAGACTTCCAGCGCGCGGCGGGATCTCCCTCCGAAACTTGACCATCTGGATTGACCTGGATTTGATAATAGGAATGGTCCTGTGTCTCAATGAAGACCGCAACATAATCGCCGCCGTGGACATCAGATGAACTTGACAGATTGTGCATCTGCGGCTCCTCGCAACGAATTTCCATAAGCAGGCTTGAGTTATGCCAGCCGACCTTGAAAGTGGTTTTCGCAGTAACGGTTGTGCCGGGGCTGTTTCGCCTGAGTTCATGAATTTTTGCCCCCGAGAGATCGGTTCCCTGTTTGCCAACGGCCAGCGGAGCCCGTGCGCGCGCTTCGTTCAGTTCTTGGGACTCCTTTTTTTGCCGCGCTATAACATCCTCTCTTGTCTGGAGTTCGGAAATGACCATTTTCGCCCGCTGTCCATAGATTGTTTCACCAGCGGCATCTTTGGCCTTGTCGAGCAAATCCCGCAGTTCGAGTGCGGTCCTAAGCGGCACATTGGTTGGATTGCCACGCCCCCCGCTCCTGCTGGCGTCTTTGACTGCGAGATTCGCTTCTGCAAAATCTATAACTGCTTTCATCTGTTTTGCTGCCGGGCCATAGAACTTTTCGCAATATTCATCGAGCAGGGCATCGACGTCCTGATCGGCATTCCAAAGTAGCCGCGCATGCGGGTAGAGGGTTATGTGTTCCAGACCCATCACCGTCCACTTACCATCGAGTTGGCTTTGCTCGCCATCTTCCCCGTATACGCCCAACTCCTTCATCAGCCTGAGATCTCGGGCGGTTGCGCACGGGTGGATGGCTGGGTAGTAGATCGGCTTAGGTGTTCCTTCATTATCTTTATATCCCCAGATATGAATCCGGTTGTTTTCACCCCGAAGCAAATTTCCGGGGGCGACCTTGCTTGCCCACTTCCTGGCACGGGCCTCGTAGTCAGCCCAACGCTCTGGATCGTTCATGCCGACCCGGCCAGAATTGGAAATCGAAATGATGAAATTCGGAGGGAACTTCTCAATGAAATCAGGGGCATCTTTGTACATAGTGTAGGCGCCGCCTAAGACAAATTTGTTGGGGTGAGTTTTATATACTTCCCTTGCCACTCGATCCGTAAAACTCCACACAAGCTCCTCTGCAGATTTGTTCGCGCACTTTTCGCACTGACATTTCTTCAGTCCGTCGCCGGGCCAGATGCTGACGATCCGATGGGCATAGTTGTCGAAAATGAAACGGCAGAAATTAGCCGTTTCTTTGATCAAGCCTTCGGAACTGAAGCAGGCTGTGCCATTGCCGCGGTGACCAGTGTCGCGTTTTCCGCCAATAAGGGCGTAGTATTCCGGATGAGCCTTCTTCATTTCATCCTTGCTGTGGACATTCGTGAGCCAGTGACTGAAAACCACCGGACCAGAGCGCTCGAATATGGAGTTCATGCCGACCCTCCTAGTCCAAATGACATCTTCCAAGGAAAACTTGTCTAAGCCATATAAGCGCCAAGCTCGCGCCGCAAAGTCGGGTTTTACGGTTTCGTCAACAGCCCCGATTTCCACCGAGGCAAGCTTTGGAAGCACAGTCCCCATATCGCCTGGCATATAAAATCTGGCTCCAAGTTTCCGGAGTAGTCCGTGAACCGCATTCATCGAGCCAGTCAAGTCATGGATCCAAAAGCCCTTTAATTCGTTCCCACCGCTGGTCCAAAGGATGCCAGCATCCTTACCATACATTGAATTGAGACTTTTTAGAAAGTCGTCTTTTCCACCGTACAAATGCTTGAAGCCACTGCTAAACGGAGAGTCCCATCCACATTGGGTAAGTCCGCTCTTTTTGACCTTCTCGTCCCACTCCCTGTTTGAGCGCGTGGCGTCCTTTCTCGAAATTGGCAGTCCCCAGGGCTCGGGATCGAAATCGGTGTCCTTGCCGATTAGGACAAGCCAGCCCGCAGCGTTGGACAAGTCCATTCCTGAGACAATCCGATATGCCCCGTAGTCAAGTCCATCCGCTGAAATCCCGAGCTTGTCGGTCTCCGGACTTCGCCCAACATAGATCTGCATTGGAAAATCCGCAGATTTCTGGGTCACGATCGGAAGCCGCGCTCCGCTGATCTTTTCTATCCATTTTTGAAGTTCAAGCGCAGCAAGCGTCGCCATTCTCGGACGATTTTCCGCCGCAATCACAATCTGCGCGTTGGGTTTGCCGTCCTTCACGATGAACTGTTCCGCAGCGAAACTCGCAACGGACAGCAACGACAAGATCAGAAACGACAGCAACTTCCTCATTGATCCACCTCTTTATGTCTTTTAAATTTAAAATCTCATTTCTTTATCAACGAAAAGGCATGCGTTTTTATTTCATTTATATATAAATTATTCTATTATTTTATAACGATAACAGTGATTACCAAGATTATATTGCTGTAGATATAATTTTCAACGCAAAATGATATAATTTGATAATAAAATGAAATTATTTGATAATAATGCTGAATTGCGTTCAAAGAGCTTAGAAAAGGCAAGATATATGTGGAATTTTGCGAGTGTCCTTATATTGATTGCCTGATAGGTCGAAACCGTTCTCCGTAGGTTGGGCTTTCTACAAAATGTCAAACCCTGTTTTCAGAATAGCCCGGCAGGTTCATGGGATATGACGGATAGTCCTGGATCATGAGTCCGGAATCGGGATCTTCTGAGTTAGGTATTTGGTATTTCGGATAAATCTTCCAGTTGAGTTTTTCGCCGTCTTTTATGACGGCTTCCGAGCATCCATTCTCCAAAAGATGGCGTAGCAAGGTTTGTTTCATTATTTCCTTTTCATTTTTTCGAAACGCGTTTCCGGCTAGATTCTGGGTTTCCAAGGGATCGCTGATCCGGTCGAAGAGAAATTCTTTCTGGTCTCCGAGTGAGTGGAAATATTTCCACCGTTCGCTGACAACCATGTGGATTCCTGTTCCACCCCTGGAGTAGTGGGAGAATACAAAATCGCGCGAATTTCTTCCTGCCGCTACTGATGCGAGATCTTCTCCGTCAGACTCGACACTTTCGATCCCCGCCGCTTTAAGCAAGGTTGGGAACACGTCAATCAGGCTGGAAGGACGCATGCAACGAAGACCAGCTGGGAAATGCGAAGGGTAACGAACGATCATCGGGATCCGGGAGGATGCGTCATGCATGGAGCATTTTCCGAAGCAATTGTAGTCACCGAGATATTCGCCGTGATCCGAAGAGAAGACGATCAGTGTATTGTCGAGCCGTCCGGTATCCCCAAGGGCCGCAAGTATCCGGCCAATCTGATAGTCGACGAACGAGATCGCCGAATAATAGAACGCCTTGAAATTCCGGGCCTGATGAAGACTGGTGCCCGGATCCCAGAATCCTGAACGGTTCTGCACATGATTTATCCAAGTCTTAAGGGCCTCGTAATTCGGCGGCAAATTTGGTAGCGGCATCAGTGGGCCGCGGTAAAGGCGATGCCACGGCTTCGGCGGCGAGACAGGAGGATGGGGATGAATGAAACTTCCGAACAGCATCCAGGGCGCATTAGCTGAAGATGCTTCCCGGATGAACTCGATCGAACGATCAGCGACCCATTGGGTAGGGTGCGCCTCGGCCGGAAGCGAAGAAACCTGTGCAGTGGAATAGAGTTCACTTCTGGCACCGTGAGGCTCATAGTAGTCGTATCCGTTGTCCTTGAGCCAACGGAGATAGTCGTCCTTATCCGGATCCGACATAACCTCTTCCTGCGTCTTGCGGCTTTGAAAACCGCGCAATGCGTTCCGATCCGGCTTGAAATGGCATTTCCCGACGGCGTGCGTGCGGTAGCCGGCTTCTCCTAAAAGACCCGGAAGTGAACGACCATTGTCCTCAATCATCACTTTTCCATTTTCGGCCACGCCGGTCTTGAGCGCATTCATCCCGTAGTGCATGCAACAACGTGCCGGTATGCATACAGGTGACGGCGAGTAGCATCTCTCGAATGCGGTACCTTCCCGTACTAGTCGGTCAAGGTTTGGAGTCCGGATCATTGAATTTCCGAGTTCATGAATCGTATCGGCACGTTGCTGGTCAGCAAACAGAAACAGAATGTTTGGACGATTTTTTGTTTTACTCATGGATTCGGCACTATTGTCTTAGCGTTTTTTGTTTTGGTTGAAATGGTTGTGCCACCTCATGGCATCAGACGTTTTCTGTCCGGAACTGGCGAAGAAGTCGGGTTGTTCTGTTCGGATATACCATGCGACAAGTTCTTCCATCAGTTTGCTCTGAATATGTCTGATTTCAGGGTTATCATAGAGGTTGTGAAGCTCATCAGGATCAGCTACTATATCGTATAGCTCTCCCACGTGGCGGCGACCGTCAGTCGTAAAAGAAAGCTTATGGGTACGTGTTCGAACTGTCTTGGTCAATTGTCTTTCGCAAAATATGTAAGGCTTTCCGCAGTAATACGGGACGTTGTTCATGGCATCGCGATGGCTTTCTCCCTGTACGCTCGGAGGTGTTTCCATTCCGATGAGATCGCAGAGAGTCGGATACATGTCAATTGTCTCGCAAAGATCAAATGGCATGTTCCTGTCGAAACGTCCTTTCCAATACCAAATATATGGAGTCCGGATGATCGCATCATAATTGCTGGTATTTTTCCCGAGCATGCCGAGGTTTCCTGCGAAATCGCCGTGATCCGCAGTGAATATTATGATGGTGTTGTCTATCTTTCCGCTTTTTTCGAGGTGATCGAGGATACGACCCACCTGTTGGTCGATCAGGGACATCAGTCCATAATAGCGAGCTAATCCTTCGCGCAATGCGTCCTCTCCCAAGACCCAAGCTTTCCACAAGTTCTCGGCGCCAGAGCGCGAGTGGTTTGGCTTGCTCTCGAAATACTTCGGATCGTATGAAGGAATTGTGAGCGATTTAGGATCATATTTTACAGGCGCGTCGGCGGGCGGGAAATGTGGCGCGTGTGGACGCTCGAAAGTACACCAGGCGAAAAATGGCGCATCATCGGAGGAACGAATGAACTCTAGCGTCCGATCCGCTGTCCAAACTTCGTTGGTATCACATGCCTTAAGAGGGGATTCGCCAGCATGAAAATTGTTAGAGATTTCTTTCGGGGGTTTCAGTTCTTTCTGCTTATAAACATCAAGTAAACCCTTATCCCGTAGATACTCGTGATATTCTGGTTCTCCGAATGGATTGTCACAACAATGAGAGATTACATCGAATCCAGCGTCCTTCTCAAAAACGCCGAGATGCAGTTTCCCGAATGCGCCAGTACGATATCCGGCCTTTTCCTTTAGTTCCTTTGCGAGCGGATGACATACGCTGTGCGGACTCGATTCCTTGTGGTTCGTCTCGACCTGGTGTGTATGAATGTATTGCCCAGTGAAAAATGATACTCTGGACGGTTGGCAAATGGGATTGGCTGCGAAGCAATTACGAAAAGCCACGCCGCCTTTGATTAATCGATCTATGTTAGGGGTTTTTACATCTGGGTGCCCATACCCAGAGAAACACTCAGCGTTCCACTGGTCAACCATAATCATCAAAATGTTAGGCTTTTTCATCGCGTAATCTGCTCCTTATTTTATCTAATCACATAAACAATATTTCTCATCCTAAGCAAGTACACCATTTTTTTTATTTTTTCAAATCTAATACTTATTATTTAAAATTTAGGATTGTAGGACTTTACCCATTCGCATACTGTCTTAATCGTTTCGGGTTTACAGTCTACAGCCATTTCTCCGCCGGAACTCACAACAATCCCCCGATGATGAGGAAGCTCGTCGAGGGATTCTTCTATTTTTGCAATAATTTCTTCCGGCTTACGAAGCCAAAGCATGGCGTTTGTACCACCTACGAGACATTTGTCTGGACATGCGGTCCTTCCATCAAGCAGGGTTGTATTGCCAAGAGGAGGAGAAGTAAACGCCTCAAACGCGTTTGCGGGACTACTTGCCAGTTCTGGCAAAAGATCCTTCAGATGTCCGCACATATGAAGCACTAGGATCCGATCCCTTTTTTTAAGGATTTCTCCGTATTCTCTAATGTGTCTGCTGCAATAACGGCGATACTGTTCCGGCGAGATGAGTGATGTTGACGTGTTCTCAATTAGGTAGAATACATCGGCAGGATTAGTGTCGCACATGATCTCGAATCTTTTCAGCATTACCTGATGCATGGCTTCAAAAAGAGCCTCGACCTCTTTCTCGTGATCCGCCAGCAAATAATGGGAATTTTCGACTCCAGCCAAATGCTGAACCCAATTCATGAGGGGCGTCGGCCCTGATTGAACTGCGGTTAACGCATCTTGGCCAATGCCCTTCACTTTCTGGGTCTGAACAAGCAACGCATCCTTGTCTAATTCTACTGATGCATCTTCGAAAAATGCTGTAAGATCCTTTATGTCTTCAAGATTCTTTACTGGATGCTCGACTGGGTGTTTTGATTTTGTCTCCTCATCGGATTCAAAAATGAGCCTGAGTTCTCTGCCGTTGACACGATAAATTCTTTTTTCAATCAGTTCACCTTTGTCGTAATCCGGAAAACTACGCTCGAAAGAACAGTGTTTATATACTTCTTTGGTACATCCTCCCGTCCAAATATGCTTATCGCTTCCAATCCAGTTGTGGAGACCTGAATATCCCATTTCCTTGAAGGGAGAAGCTTGGGCATTGACGTATCGAGGAAAAAACTTGGGATAGAAAGGAAGGCGGTCAAGCTCCTGCATTCGTATTGCTCCGAGCCATCTTTCCTTTGTCGTCATTTGGTCTTTCATAAAATGTTCCTTATTTTATTTTTTGTTTTTCCAGCTTACTAGTCGTCTCATAATAATCTCGATGCGCTTCCTCTTCAAAGGAGCGCGGGTTTTTTACCACGCCGAATGGCCGTAATCCAACCCGCGGCATCCTTTCAATGGCGGGTAAGAAAACCCGCCCTCCGTTATCTTGGAACTCCATTCTATTTTGAGACTATTGGTAACTCGTCCAATGCCGAATCATTAGAAATTGAAATTTTGCGAATCTCGCAGATCTGAAGGTTCCCGCAAATCAGATTGACCAGAAATTTCCTTCAAGCTTTTGCGAACATCTGAATCAACTTTCGTAAATGAATCACCGAATCAGCGGTTGCTGGCATCATTAGTTTATCCAGAGGCATAAATTCTCCGTTGAGTTTTTTCAATTCATCCGCCAATCTTAACTGGAAAGTATGCTGAAATTCGGTAGCGACATTTACCTTGGCAAAACCGGTGCGAATTACTGCTATGACTTTTTCGTGCGGCGTTCCGGAACCTCCATGCAGGACTAGTGGAATCTTTACAAGCTCGCTGATCTGCTGAGCCAGGCCAATTTCTATTTTCGGTTGTTCGCGGTAGTAACCGTGAGCAGTTCCTATTGAAACCGCCAGAGCATCCACGCCGCTTTCCTTCGCGAATTCAGCGACTTCATCAGGTTTAGAAAGAGAGGAACTTAGCGGCGCTCCGCTGCTATTCAGCGGTACATGTCCTATTTCTCCTTCGATAGTCACGTGATGGGAGTGCGCGTATTCCGCAGCCTTTCGGGTCTGTTCGAGATTTTCCTTGAAAGGCAGTTGTGAACCGTCAAACATAACCGATGTGAAGCCACAGTCTATCGCCAGTTTCACCTGTTCAAAAGACGCTCCATGGTCTAGGTGAACAGCAACCGGCACTGATGCATTTTTCGCCATCTCTCTCATCATCGCCGCCAGTGCCGCGATGTGAGGATCTGTCATAAGCCGATGGTAAACCTGGAGAATAACGGGTTGATTTTCCGCTTCGGCCGCGATTATCACAGCCTTGGCGGTTTCGTAATTTGCGATATTGAAAGCTCCTA
>Ga0116156_10005445_pt1 | contig 10559 bp, 12 predicted proteins | sample AD_UKC045_MetaG_FD_89891 | JGI IMG/M metagenome (GOLD analysis project Ga0116156, IMG submission 89891) | Active sludge microbial communities of municipal wastewater-treating anaerobic digesters from USA - AD_UKC045_MetaG | ecosystem: Engineered > Bioreactor > Anaerobic > Digestate | place: USA... | reverse complement strand
GGTGCCGGCGCTGTTACTCCGGCCGCGCGACGTAGTATGTGTTCAGGATGTCGTGCTCCAGCCGCGACTTCCGCACCGACCCGAAGCCCGCCTCGTTCAGCATCTCCACCGCCAGTTCCTCGCCCCACGCGGCGCCCAGTCCGGCCCCACCCTGCGCCAGCGACACCGACATGCAGTGCAGGCACGAAACGGTGTACACGAACGGTGCCAGCGTGCCACCGATGTTCTTGTGCACGTGACTCGAACCCGCGATGTCCTGCATCAGGAACACGCCGTCGGACCGCAAGGCGCGGCGGATGTTCCCCAGCACCGTTGCCGGGTCACGCTGGTCGTGGATGGCATCAAACGCCGTCACGAGGTCAAAGCACGCCGCATCGTCGAGCGCGGCAACGTCCCGGGTCTCCAGGCGCAGATTCGTCACGCCGCGTGCCTCGGCCTCCGCCCGCCCGGCCGCGATTGCATCCGGACACAGGTCGTAGCCCGTGAAGCGGCTGCGCGGGAAGCGCTGCGCCAGCAGCGCCAGGGCGCGCCCCTTGCCACACCCGATGTCGAGCACGTCGATCCCCTGCTCCAGCCGCTCGCTCAGTCCATCCGCCAGCGGCAGGATATGCTCGAGAAGCCCGGCGACGGTCGTCTGCGCGCTCTCCTCGGCCATCACGTCATGGAAACGCGGGTACTCCGCGTACGGGACGCCGCCACCGCGCGCGAAGCACTCGACGATGCGACTCTCGACCGACCCCAACACGGCGACCCATTGCGTCGTCGCCGCGAGGTTGTTCGGCGCCGCCGCCCGCGTCAACCGCGCCGCGTGTTCGGGTGGTAACCGATAGGTACCATCCAGCGGGTTGCACTCCACGATGCCGCCGGTCACCATCGCGCCCAGCCACTCGCGCACGTACCGCTCGTTCAGGCTGGCCGCCTCGGCGATCTGCCGCGAGGTCGCGGGCGGCATCAGCGCCAGCACGTCGAACAGTCCGGTGCGATGTCCGATGCTGGTCATCAGCGCAACGCCCGCATCGTTCAACAGCCCCACCATGCGCTGCGTGAAGGCCTCCAGGCGTGCCTCATCCAGTGCGACCGGCACGAGGCGCGCAGCTTCCGTGGTCGATTCTCGAATGAACATGAGCGCTCCCTTCTTCCGCTGAAAGTCACTCGGCCCGATGCGCAGAATATTAGCTGCGAGCCGCGGCGTTTCAACGACGGCGGCTTGTCCGGTCTCCGGCAGTGCTCACATTTGAAACAGAGGAAGCCGGCCCGGCGCGAAGAACTCCTGCTCGTCGGCTTGACGCTCATCACGGCGTTCCGCTACCCTGCGTCGCGGTGGCCGGCCCTGTCGCCGGCCCGCATCGGGGTCAGAGTCACGGGAGGTGTGAGAAATGTTTTCGCACGCCGTAGTGGGGATTTCTCTCGTTGCGCTGTTGTCCGCCGTGGTCGCCTGGGCGGCACCGGGCGATGACTGTGCGGATCCGCTGGTGATCACGCTCCCCGCCCAACTGCCGTTCGCGGACCTGGGCCAGCATACGTGCGGCCGCGGCGCCGATTATGACAGCCCGGACTCGTGCATCGCCGGCTTCGCGGGGCACGACCTCGTTTACGAGCTGCGCGTCACCGCGCCCCTCAACTTCGACCTCGAATTCGACCCGCACGGCACGCGCTTCGCCGCCCTCGCGCTGGACGCGACGTGTCCGCCCACCAGCCCCGCCTGCCTGGCCTACCTGGTCAGCACCGACGGCGAACCGCTGGCCCTGACCGGTCACCATCTCGAGCCGGGCATCTACACGCTGCTGATTGATTGCTGGGTCACCGGCGGCAACGACTGCATTCCCACATTCGACCTCGCCATCAAAGCATGCACCCTCCCCGTGGGCGCCTGCTGCACCGCGGACGGCTGCCTTGGCACCATCCCGCAACTGCCGTGCCTCGAGGCCGCCGGCAACTGGTTCGAGGGCTTCAACTGCATCACGTTCGCCTGCCCGGACGTGCTGAGCATGCCGCCCGATACATGCACTTCGGCTCTGCCGCTCGGCCAGCCGCCCTACTCGGTCTACTTCACGAACAACACCTCCGCTGCCAACGGCCCCCCGGGCTCCTGCAACGCCGCGGCCGCGACGCAGATGTGCAACGACGTCTGGTTCACCTACACGCCGCTGGACACGGGCCTTCTGACGGTTGACGTGGCGTACTACTGGTACGACGGTCTCTGCGCGGTCTACGCTGGCAGCGACTGCGCGCAGCTCTCCGAGATCTCGTGCACCCGCGCGGGTGAATACGCGGGTCCACACATCGACACGCTCACTCTGCCGGCCAGCGCCGGCGAGTTGTACTGGTTCCAGATCGGCGACTACGGCGTGAGTCCCGGCGGTGGCGAGACGCTGGTCGCGTTGCGCGCCGCGCCTGCGCAGCCGGGCGACGTCAACTGCGATGCGCAGGTCGATTTCGGCGACATCAATGCGTTCGTCCTCCTCCTCGCGAACCGCCCCGCGTGGGAAGCCGCGTACGCCGGCTGCCCGGCCGCCAATGGCGACATCAACGCGGACGGCACGGCTGATTTCGGCGACATCAACCCGTTCGTCATGCTGCTGGTCGAGCGCGCCGCCCGGAAGCCCGCGTATTGCATCTAGCGCGCTGCGGCACTACCGTGACGACCAGGCCGCGCTGGCCGCGGCCGGTGCCCTCAGTCCGCAAGCGAGGTGCGTATGACAGTCGATCACGAAGACAGAGCCGGCGTCCGAATCGTGCGGCTGCATGGCGAGCTTGGCAGTGTCCCGAGCACGGCCTTCCTCGAACTCGTCACCAGCGCCCTGGCAACGCCGGGCGCCCGCATCGTCGTCGATCTCAGCGACGTGCCGTTCATGAACTCGAGCGGCCTGGGTGATCTGGTCCGTGCTGCCGCGCAGGCCAACATCCAGGAGGGGCGCCTGATCCTCGCGAGCCCGTCCCCCTTCGTCCGCGGCGTGCTGCAGGCCTCGCAACTCGTGCGCTTCTTCGAGCTGGCCCCCACGGTGAATGACGCGCTCGCCAAGCTGGGCTGAGCGCCTCACGACTCGTCGCGGGCCACCACGAACGCGGTCAACGCCACCAGTTGCAGCACGCCCGCCAGCGCCAGTTCCACCAGCAGGCTCGCCGGCGAGGCGTCGTACACCCAGCCCATCAGCGCCGCGAACAGCAGCCCGCCGACCAGTGCTTCGAAGAGCGCCCCGAGCAGTCGTGCGAACGAGAACGCCCGGTGACGCTGGACGCGCGCCGTCGTCTCGAGCAGCCCGCGCATCTCCTCGGCAATCCGCTCCAGCCGCCGCAGGGCCGCGAGCAACTCCTGCTCCGTGCCGGCCGGCGCCGCCGCGCCCGAGCTATCGCCCAGCCCCGCTCGTGACCGCTCGTCGCGCTCGTCCATCATCGGCCTGGCCTCACGCTCCCCACGCTTCGATGACCGCCTGTCGCAGCAGCGGCAGCAAGAGCTCGTGCTGACCCAGCACGGTATGACCGTGTCCGGCCGCCACGGGCCGCTGCACCACGTTCTGCGTCGGGCGATAGTGACGCAGCATGTCGAAATTCGCGGTGTGCATGCCGTCCAGCATGTGCCCCAGGTTGCGCGCCACGGACACCGCCTTCAAGAACACCTCCGGCAGCACCACGGCCGACCCGCAATTGAGCCACACGCCGCCGGCCTGGCCCGGCCCGGCGGCGCCCAGGTCCGCTACCACGTCGCAGATCGTGCGAAAATCCGCCAGCGTCGCCGCGCCGATCGCCGCGCCATCCGCCTCCGGGTGCATGTGCACCGTGTCCGTGCCGATCGCCACGTGGACCGTCGCCGGAATCCCTGCCCGCGCCGCCGCTGCGAACAGGCTCAGATGCTGATACGGTGCCGGACCATCGGCCAGCAACTGCCCGAGCGCCCGCCCCAGCCCGACACCCGCCGCCCCCGCGCGCGCCGCCGCGTTCATCCGCTCGCACGTCTCGCGCACCATCCCGAAGCTGCCGTCGCGGATCGTGTCGGCAACTTCCTCGCTCGTCGCGCCGGTCTCGGCCAGCTCCAGGTCGTGGATCGCCCCCGAGCCGTTCGTCGCCAGCGCCGTGAGCAGCCCGCGCTCGATCAGATCTATGACCAGCGGCGAGCACCCGGTCTTGATCACGTGTCCGCCGAATGCGAACACCACCGGCCGCCCCGCCCGCCGCGCCGCGACCAGCGCCTGCACGACCCCCCGCAACTCGCGCGCCCCCAGAAAGTCCGGCAACGCCTCGAACCACGCGCCGAACGAGCAACCCGCCGGCGTCGCCTTGCCCAGCGCCCCCGCCGCGACCTTGTGCGCCCGCGCGGCCCGCGACTTCAGTCGCAGGCGCGACCAGTCCAGTCGGGGCACCCGTGCGTCGCTCTCACCTGCCGTACTCACGAATGCCGCTCCCTGTCGCCGGGGCCGCCGAATAGCGCGCGCAGCTGCGCATCAAAGTCGTCACTCGCCTCCAGCAGCCGAAGTCGCACGTCCAGGCGCGTCAGCTCCACGCCCGCGTCCGGCCACACCGCCACCAGTTTGACCCAATCCTTGCGAGTTGTCACCACCCGCTCCGCCCCGCGCTGCCGCGCCGCCGCACAGATCGCCAGCGCGTCGCGCCGTTCGTAGTTGTGATGATCCGGGTACACCAGTCCCGCTTCGGCGTCCCCCGTCAACCCGGTTAACAACTGCTGAAACGTTCGCGGATTGCCGATCCCACACACCGGCAGCACACGCCGCCCGGCCAGCTCCGTGGGCGGCGTCAAACGCCCGTCCGCACACCGCAGCCCCTCGGCCTCCACCCCCGCGCGATAAATCGGCCGGTCACCCGCCCAGCGCCGCAGCTCCGCGCACACCACCTCCACCCGGGCCGCCTCCACTTGGTTGGCGCGCGTAATCACGAACGCATCCGCGCGCCGCAGGCTCCCCAGGGGCTCGCGCAGCCGCCCCGCCGGCAGCACCCACCCACCCCCCCACGGCGCCAGCGCGTCAATCAGCACAATGTCCAGGTCACGCCCCAGACGGCGGTGCTGGAAACCATCATCCAGCACCACGCAATCCGCGTTGTGCGCCGCCCGCGCCGTCGCTGCCCCCGCCACCCGGTCCGCATTCACGACTACCGGCGTCTCCGGCAGCGACTCGTGAAACTCCCGCACTTCGTCCGCCGCCTGCCCCGCCACCGCCCGGTACCCGCGCGTCAGGATCGCCGGCCGCCGGCCCTGCGTCCGCAACCGCCGCACCACCTCGATCACCAGCGGCGTCTTGCCCGTGCCGCCGACCGTCACATTCCCCACGCTGATGACCGGCACCCCCGCGGCGTGCACCGCCGACCGGACGCGCTCATAGTAGAAATTGCGCCCCCGAATCACACCGGCGTAGGCCAGCGCGAGCGGCGTCAGCAGGCTGTGCATGACGTCCATCGCCCGATCCTCGCGCCGCGCGGGCGCACGGCACACTCCGGTCAAACCACCTACTCTACGCGCAGCAGCCCGTTTTCGCGCTGCCAGCGGATCGCCCGCGGAATTCCCCCAGTCAGCGGCATCTGCGGCTCGTAGCCCAGCAACTGACGCGCCTTGGTAATGTCCGCCACGTAGCGCGTGACCTCGCCGCTCCGCGCCGGCTCGTACCGCACGTTCGGCTCCTTCTGCAGTGCCAGCGCGATCAGGTTCACGAGGTCCTGCAGTGTCGAGCCCTGCCCGTACGCCAGGTTGATCGTCTGCTGATTCACGCGCCGCGCCGCCAGCTCGTCAATCGCCCGCACCAGCCCGACCGTGCAGTCGTCCACATAGGTGAAATCCAGCACCTTCTCCCGGCCGTACACGACGATCGGCTCCCCCGCCGCAATCCGCCGAATGAACAGCGGGATCACGCGCTCCAGCCGTTCGATGTCGCAGTCGTAACGCCCATAAACATTGCTGAAGCGAAAGACCAGGAACGGCAGGTCGTAGCACTCGGCGTACGAGTAAATGAACGCTTCGCCCGCGATCTTGGACGCGCTGTACGGACTCTCCGCCACCACGAAGTCCGCCTGGGTCTCGTCTGTCACGTGCCGATGAATGTCCCCGTATACCTCGCGCGAGCTGCCGAAGATCACCGGCGTCGCCTGCTGCCGGCAATACTCCAGCACGCGGAAGCACATTTCCACGTTCTCCATCGCCCGGTGCGGCTGCTCGACCAGTTCGAACACCTTGGCGTGCGCGGCCAGATGCACCACCACGTCAAACCGCCCGCTGACCGGCAACGCCCCCGGCGCGACCACGTTGAGGTCGCACACCCTCGTCGGGATGCGTTCCGTCCACGTGTTCTTCCGCAGGTCGAGCCCCACCACTTCATCCCCCCGCTCCAGCAGCGCCAGCCCCAGGTTGGTGCCGATCTGCCCGCTCGAACCCGTGATCAAAATGCGCATGCCTGCTCCGTGGTCACACTCCGGCTGGACGCCCGGTGGCGGCCTTTGTACCGTGAAGCCGCGTGAACCGTCAACGCCGCCCAACCTGGACCGAGCTGCGCGCGCTGCTCGGTCGCCCGCCGCGCGCCTTCCTGATCGTGCGAAGGCACGATGCGAACGACGCACCGTGGGAATTCCCGAGCGTCCGGCTCCCACCACGCGCCGCCGCTGAAGACGCCTTGCGCCGACACTGCCAGTCCGCGCTCGGCGTCATCGTAGACGATGCTATCCCACTGCCGGCGTTCGACTACAGCCACGGCACGCACGTGGTCACCTACCTCTGCTACTACTGCCCCGTAGACTGCGACCATGTGCTGCCCCTCGAGTACGCCGCCGTACGCTGGGTCGATCAAAACCAACTGGCAGCGTACGTCATCGACGCCCCCGGCCGGACCGCGATCCAGCATCTGCCGGCCTCTGACCCGAAGATCCAGATGCGCCGAAATCGCTCCCGCCCCTAAGTACGCAATTGCGGTTGCGTCGATAGTCACTGAGGCGGACCGTCGTCAGCACGCGGCGCGTGCCGGCGGACCAGCGTTCGGTCATTGCAGGAACCCGACAGTGTCCGCGGACCTCTCCCGCAGCATCCGTGTGGACCCGCTGACGGTCCAGGCCTGGCTCGACCGCCTCGATCACGCGGCACTCCCGCCGGCCGGGCTCGACCACCGCATGTCCCGACGGTTTGACTACCGCGCTGCCGCCGTAACGCTCGAGGTCGCGGGTGGCCAGGACGACGGCCGCAGTTACAGCGCCGTCGGTCGCAATCTCAGCCGCGAGGGCGTCGGGTTGCTGACCGGGCAGTTCGTCTATCCGCGCGCGCGGTGCAAGGTCACGTTGAGCGACCCCTATGGCGTCACGCAGGTCGTCGACGGTCGTATCGCGCGCTGTCGCTACCTGGTCGGCTCCGGCGCGCTCTACGAAGTCGGGATCGCCTTCGAGCGTCCGGTCGACGTCGCCGTGTTTGCCCCACAGGCCCGCCGGACGCGCGTGTTGCTCGTCGACGAGTCCGAGACGGCGCAGCTGTTATTCACCGGCCTGCTCGGCAGCGACCGGGTGGAGCTGACACGCGTCGCGACCAGCGATGAGGCAACCGAACTCACGACGATGACCGAGTTCGACCTGCTGCTGGTGGATCTGGACACCGAGAGCTTCGACCCGTATGCGCTGGTTGAGGAGCTGCGGCACAATGCCTTCGTCCGGCCCATCGTCGGTCTGACCGTCCAAGGCGATCTTGAGACACACGCCCGCTGCGCCGCGGCCGGCTGCACCGGCTACCTGTGTAAGCCCGTGAGTCGCAGCGCCCTCCAGCACCTGCTGGCTTCCCTCGCCGATCAGCCGCTGGTCAGCACCCTCGCGCAGGACCCGGCGCTCGCCCCGCTGATCGACGAGTTCGTGGGCACGCTACGGGCAAAGGTGAACGACCTCGCACTCGCCCTCGACGCACAGGACGTGTATACCCTCGCCGACCTGGCCCGCGGGCTGCGCGCCAACGCCGGGTCCTACGGCTTCAAGCCAATCTCCGACGCCGCCGCCGACGTGCACACGGCGGCGTTCCTGGATGGGGCCCAGACGCACTTGCGCGACGCCGTGAACCGCCTGATGGACCTGTGCCTGCGCGCCCGCCCAGCCACCAGCCCGCCCGACGCCGGCACTTGTGCCCGTCGGCCCGCTACCTGAATTGCCGCAACCAGGCCAGCCCCTCGTCAGCCACCCGCTGAATGACCTGCGGGTACAGCTCCCGCTCCGCCGCCCCCACGCGTGCCGCCAGCGTTTCCGGCGTATCGCCCGGCTCCACGGGCACAACGCTCTGAGCGACGATCGGCCCGTGGTCGTATTGATTGTCCGCCAGATGCACCGTGCATCCGCTCTGCGTCTCGCCCGCGGCGAGCACCGCCTCATGCACGTGATGGCCAAAGAACCCGCGCCCGCCGAACCGCGGCAGCAGCGCCGGGTGGATATTGAGTACCCGCCCGAGGTACGTCGGCGGGATCCGCCAGAAGCACAAGAATCCGGCCAGCACCCCCAGGTCGACCCCCGCAGCGTCCAGGGTCGCTGTGATCGCCGTCGAAAAGGCGTCGTCGTCCCCGTAGTCCCGCCGGCGGATTATTACCAACGGCAAGCCAGCCGCACGGGCAATGCGGACGCCGCGGACCTCGTTGCGGGAACTGATCACGACCCGGATCTCCACGCCGCGCAGCCGGCCGTCAGCCATTCGCGCGAGGAGGTTCTCCAGCGTTGTCCCCCCGCCCGAGAGCAACACAGCCAGCCTCAGGGGCCCCGGTTTGCCTGCCTGTCCGTCCATGCTGGAACTCGGGTTGGTCCGCGGTTTCCAAAGGCCCGCCGGCGGTAGGCAGGCCTATCGCAAACGCTACAATAATCCGATAAGATGGGCAACCCAGGTGCCGGTTGCAGCGCGGTGCGCGACGGTCGCGGCCACCGGTAGTAGTGCGCGGTCGTTTGGACGAGTTCGTGTGATAGGGGCAACAAGGTGGCATTGAACCTGAAGACCTACGAGGGGCAAACCATCCTGAGCACGGCGCTGGCGGTGCTGGGCGCGGTGGCATCCGTGGCAACCTGGGGGCTGCTGGTCCGGCGCTTTGACCGCACCGCGTTCTATGTGTCCTTCAATTCGGAGGGGCTCTTCCAGCCGGTCCTGGGCCTGGGGTTGCTCGTGGGGCTGGCAGCGGGCGTGATCGGCTTCTTCATGGCGCTGAATAGCGCCGGCCAGAAGCGCAACACGCGCTCCGCGCTGGCGTGGAAATCCTTTTTCCTAAACGCGCTGGTGATTACGCTCGCGCTATCCGCCGTCGTGTTCTTCTTCTTTACGCGCAATCCGGTCTCGCTCAAGGACGGCATGTAGCGCGTAAACAACCCCCCCGACGGTAATCACCCCGGCTGTTTCGCCGGGCCCAGCTTCACCGCTTCCTCCCCCGCGCGTCCCGTGCGCTGCAGGTATTCCTCGGCCCGCGACAGCAGACCGATGAATTCGCCGCCGCTCATGAGCGCCGCCTCGCTGCCGCCGCCCGCGATTCCCTTGTACTGCAGCTCGCGCCACGCGTATCGCCCCAGCCCCGTCAACAGCCAGTTCACGCCGCTCTTGATCCCGCAAGCCCGGCAGACCATGTACGCGACGGTCGCCCGATCCAGATATTGATCCGCGTCCAGCCGCCACTGCGGCGCGATCAGGCGCTCGTCGCGCAGCGCCGTCGTCAGGGCCGCGTACTCGCCCTCGAAGCTCGCACCTTTGGCCAGGGCATACACCGCCCGGCACGCCGGCTCCGCCGTCACAAACGGCTGATCGGCGATGTAAAGAATCAGCTCCGCACTGCCGGTCTGCGGCAGCGCCGGCTGCGATGTGGCATGCGGCCCCCCGACCTGGCACCCCGCCAGCGCAAGCAGGATCAGTCCCCCGACCCAAGCCGGCCGTCTGGGCGATGCGAACGGCGCTCCGGCCGCCAAGCCCGGTTGCGCCGCGAGTAGGCTCAGAAGCTCCATGTCACACCCGTGAAGAGGAAATGCCGCGTGTCCCGGTCGCTATACGCCGACCCCGGGAAGAACGACCCCCAGCGAATCGTCCACGCCAGGTCCGACGTCAACCGCCAGTTGATGAAGTAGTCCATCTCCCAGCCGACATAGCCGTCGTATACATCCGCAGTTCCGTCGCTGATGGCGCCGCGTTCGTGGTTCTTCCAGTACAGGAACCAGTTGGTCCCCAGCTCGAGGTCCCGCAGCAGCTCGATCCGCTCCAGCGGCGCCAGTGACCCGCCCGCCCGCCAGATGTGCAGGTTACTCATCATCGGCGCGAGTGCGATGCCCGTGTCGCGGAAGCCGAAACCCACGAGGCTGGTGTCTTCGCGATTGCCGGTGTTGCCGCCCAGCGCGCCCGTCGGGCTGAATCGGCGATCGCCATCGCCGCTGGCAAACATGTATTCGCCCGAAATGCGCGGACGCGTGGGCACGTCGAAGAGGTACTCCAGGCCGACGTTGCAGCCCCAGGCTTCGATGTAATCCCGCTCGATCCACTCCTGGTCACCAAAGCTGTGCCCCGACTCGAATACGCCCTCGGCCCAGTAGTTCAGGTTGTGCGCCAGCTCGCCGCGCAAGCCACCGCCCAGGTAGAAGCTGTC
>Ga0116156_10005444_pt1 | contig 10560 bp, 3 predicted proteins | sample AD_UKC045_MetaG_FD_89891 | JGI IMG/M metagenome (GOLD analysis project Ga0116156, IMG submission 89891) | Active sludge microbial communities of municipal wastewater-treating anaerobic digesters from USA - AD_UKC045_MetaG | ecosystem: Engineered > Bioreactor > Anaerobic > Digestate | place: USA... | reverse complement strand
TGTGCTGTGCGGCAAGCTCGGCGAGGTGCTGCAAACCGAGGATGCGACCGAGGGCCTGAGCGCCTTCATGGAAAAACGCGAACCGCAGTGGAAGGGCCGTTAGGCGCAAGCGCCGGGCGACCGTCCAAGCAATAAAGGAGAGCGATCATGGCGTCGATGTGGATCCGCGAAAACCAGGATTACGAGCGGCCGTGCATGATCACCTGCGCCCTGTCGGGCGTGGTGGCCAATCGCGCGCAATGCCCGGCCATTCCCTACACCCCCGAAGAGTACGCCGCCGAGGCCAAACGCGCCTACGAGGCCGGCGCGGCGGTGGTGCACATTCACGCGCGCACACCCGACGGCGCGCCCAGTTACAACGTGCAGGATTACCAAAACATCTACGAAGCGGTGACGGCGGCGTGTCCGATCATCATCAATTTCTCGACCGGCGCGATCAACATCACCACCGAGCAGAAGACCGCGCACATCAAAGCGGTCAAGCCGGCGATCGGCGCGTTGAACATGGGCTCGATGAACTACGCGAAGTACCACGAGAAGAAAAAGTCTTTCGTGTTCGAGTTCGTGTTTTCCAATCCGTTTTCGGAGATCATGGCGATCGTCAAGGCGATGAACGAGGTGGGCGTCAAGCCGGAGATGGAATGCTTCGACACCGGGCACATCGGCAATGCCTACCCGCTGATCGATATGGGCTTGCTCCAGCCGCCGTACCAGTTCAGCCTGATCATGGGCGTGCTGGGCGGCATCGCGCCGACCACGGCCAACCTGTTCAAGATGGTGGACATGCTGCCGCCGCGCAGCGATTGGGAGACGATCGCGATCAGTCACGATCAGTGGCGGCTCATCGCCGCGGCGATTTCGATCGGCGGCAACATCCGCGTGGGCCTGGAGGACAACTTCTACCTCGCCCCCGGCGAAATGGCCTCGTCCAACGGCGACCTGGTCGCCAAGGCCGCGCGCATGGTGCGCGACCAGGGGCGCGAAGTGGCGACCGTCGAACAGTGTCGCGAACGCTTGCGGCTGGTGCACACTTAATCGTCAGCAAGCAAGGAAGACGATGACCCTCAAGCGCTACGCCCTTTTTCTGGCCGGTCAACTGGGCTTGATGGGCACGGTGCGCTTTTTCTTCCAGTGGGTGATCGACTTCGCGCATTCGCCGCCGGCGGGCCTCGACGGGCCGCCGCTGTTTCCGGTGGCGCTGGTCGGCCTGGTGCTGTTGGGATTTCGTCTCTTCGACGCGGCGACCGATCCGTTGGCCGGATTGGTTGCCGACCGGTGGGCGGCCGACGGGCATCAACGGCGCACGTTGCTGTGGTTCACGTTTTTTATGCCGGCAATCGGTTTGGCGATGGTCTTCGCGCCGACCCACGCGATGAGCCCGGCGCTGCGCTGGACCTTGCTGGTGACCGGGATGTTCGTGTACTTCGTCGGCTACACCTTCTTCGCCATCCCTTTTTGGAGCCTCGTCGAAGATTACGCCGAGCAAAGCCAGGAGCTGCGCGGCAGATTGTCGACCCTGCTGGGCGTGGGCACGCTGCTGGCCACGGTGATCGCCTTCGCCGTCACGCCGCTGCTGATCGACCGTTGGGGTTTCGCCGCCGCCGGGTTGACGATGGCCGCGCTGGCCTTGCTGCTGATGCCCGGCGGATACTTCGCCGCGCCGCGCCGGACGATCGACCGCCCGCACCGAACGGCCGCCCTGCCCAACCGCGCCCTGCTCAAGCTGGTCTTCTCCGACCGCCATTATCTGGCGGTGCTGTGCGTGTTCGCCGGCTCGCAGATGGCTTTCGCGATCGTCTCCGCCGCCGCGCCGTTCATCGCGATTCACCTGCTGCACGGCACCCGCGCGGACGTGGCGTTGATTCTCGGACCGCTGCTGGCCGTGGCGATTCCCAGTTTCGTCTTCACGCCCGCGTTGTCGCGCCGGTGGGGTTGGGAGCGGTCGATCGTCGTCGCATCGCTGGGCTTGGGCGCTTTGTACCTGGCCACGGCGCTGTTGGGCACGGTGTCGCTCGTCTCGCTGACGGGCACGGCGATGGTCCTGTTCAGCCTCGGCGGGCCGCCGGTCGCGGTGTTGTTGGGCCTGGAGGGCGAGGCGATCGCCACCTGCGCCCACCGGCACGATCCGCGCGCGGTGAGCGTGTATTTCGGCGTGTACAACTTCACGACGAAAACGCTCAACGGCGTGGCCATCGCGCTGACCGGCGGACTGATTTCGCTGTCGGATGGCGCATGGGGTGTCACGGCCATCCGCCTGGCCGGTCCGCTGGCGGGGGCGTGCTTGCTGACCGGCGTCGGGCTGTATTTCCTTTTCCGCCCGCAAACCGATCAAAAAACAAGCACTTATCAAAAAAATTAAACTGTGGTATTTTTGAACGATCTTTCAAACACAAACGATGATTATCCTAATGGTAAGAGGGAAAAAAAACGATAACTATATTTAGAATGGTAGCGGGGATATTTGCGTAAAAAAAATAGGCAGGAATTCCGTCATTTCCTGCGGGGGGAGAAAGAGCTATTTCCACATTTCGCATTGCCCGACATAACAAGTTGATAATTCGGTACTTTTTATATAGGTAAGGCAAGCGTCTCGGCCCATCTCGTTAGTGATCGGGAGAGTTCGATGGCCAAAGAAAATAAAGAAAAACAGGACTCTTTTTCTACTTTTGCCCTATTTCCCGATGCGGTGCTGGTCATCGGCAACCGCGGGCGGATTTTGTATCTCAACGATGCGGCGGCCGACCTGTTTCTGCTGAACCGCGAAAAAGCGCTCAACAAATCGGCCTCATCGATAATCGGTCCGCCCTTCGACGCGCAAACCTTGTCGCAAATTCGAAAAGAGCTGCAAAAACAAGGTTCTTGGCGCAGGAATGAACCCTCTCCTCTGCGACCGAACGACTCCCTGGAATGGGCGATCAGTCGGATCGACGATCCACAATTCGACACCCCGGTCATGCTGGCGGTCGCCCACGTTGCCGCCGGCGAACCATCGACGGTCCGAGAGGCCTCGGACGATCCCCTGATCAATGAAATCATCCGGAAATCGCCGCTGGGCGTGCACACCTACGAGCTGCGGGAGAACAACAAACTGGTCTTCACCGGCTACAACCAGGCGGCCGAGGATATTCTGGGCATCGATCTGGAGCCGTTCGTGGGGCTGACCATTGAGGAAGCCTTCCCGCTGCTGGTGGAGACTGAAATACCGGCCGCCTATCGCGCGGTGGCGCAGTACCAGGAGACCTATTCGGGCAAACAGGTCTATCGCGACGAAAAGGGCATTTTCGGCTCGTTCGAGCTTACCGCTTTTTACACCGGCCATCGGCGTATGGCCGTGTTTTTCCACGACGTCACCGAAAACGATAAAATCCGCGAATCGTTGCTGGCGAAGCAGGATCAGTTGCGCTCGTTCATCGACAATTCCCAGGTCGGCATCCTGATCGTGGGCGAAGAAGGGCGCATTATCGAATGGAACAAGGCCTGCGAACAGTTGATCGGAATGAAAGCCAACCGGATGCTGGGGCGCGCCATTTGGGACGTGACAATGGATGTGCTGCCCACCGAGCGGCGGTCGGAGGCCTTTCGGGCCCATTTGCGGCAATTGATTACCGGCACGTTGCGCCTGGGCCAATTGCTGATTCCCGCATCGGGCGAATACCAGGCGCAGACCGCCGGCGGGAAAATCCTGACGCTGCAGCGCAACCTGTTTTTAACCAAATCGCTGACCGGTTTTCAGTTGGGCGTCGTGTTGGTCGACGTGACCGAACGCCGGCAGGCGGAGACGGCCTTGCGTCTGCGCGAGCAACTGCTTTCCGGCATCACCCAAAACCTGCCGGGCGTGCTGTATCGCTTTTACGGTCGTCCGCAAACCGGCGAAATAGGCATATACTACGTCAGCGGCCGAACCAACGAGCTCTTCGGCATCGAACGGGATGTGGACGACTTCTTCCAAGAATTTTATCAGCGGATTCATCCGGACGACCAACGGGCGTTCCTGCAGTCGATACAGGGGGTGATCGCCCGTTGTGAGCCGTGGCAGTTCGAGGGGCGATATTTGCACCCGAACGGTTCACTGATCTGGTTCCGCGGTTTTTCCCAGCCGACTCGGCAGGACGATGAAATCGTCTTCGACGGTTTGATGCTCGACGTCACCGACCAAAAAATAGCCGAAACGGAATTGCGTTTGCGCGAGGGGTTGCTTTCCAGTCTGGCGCAAAACCTGCCCGGCGGTGTGTATCGTTTTTACGCCCGCGACGGCAGCCGGGAAATGGGGCTGTACTACATCAGCGACAAGGCGAAGGTTTTATTCGGCATCGACTGGGACATGAACAACTTTTTCGCAGAATTCGTCGACCATGTGCACCCCGAGGACCGCGAATCGTTCACGCAGTCCATTCTCATGGCCGTCGAGCGTTGCGCGCCCTGGGAATACGAAGGACGATTCCTCCACCATGACGGTTCGCTGATCTGGTTCCGGGGCATTTCGCAACCGACCCAACTGGAAAACGAAATCATTTTCGACGGCCTGTTGCTCAACATCACCGAGCAAAAACGCATCGAGCGGGAGCGGGAACGGGTGATCGGCATCATCGAAAACAGCAGCGACTTCATCGGCATGGCCGACGCGCAAGGCAACGGCTTGTACATCAATCCGGCCGGGTTGGCCATGACCGGATACACCGCTGAGGAATTTTTCTCCAGCCCCTTGACCATCAAGGAGATGCAGCCGGATTTATCCCCGGATGCATTGGCGACCGTCAGCGAACAGGGCGTATGGTCCGGCGAATCCATCATCCGCGATAAGGACGGGCACGACATCGTCGTGTCGCAGATCATCACGGCGCAACGGGATAAAAACGGCAAGGTGGAAAGTTTTACCACCATCGCCCGCGACATCACCGAAAAGAATCGAGCCGAAAACGAGTTGCGCCGCAGCGAAGAGCGGTATCGCAATTTCATCAACAACGCCGACGAAGGCATTTTTTGCATCGATTTCCGACAGCCGATTTCCATCAACCAACCGTACGAAGCGATCGCCGCGCAAATTTCCGAGCACGCAGTCATCGCCGAGGTCAACGAAGCCCTTTCGCGCATGTACAACCTGACGCCGGCGGAAATGGTCGGCCTGCCCGTGTGCCAATTCGCGCCGGATTGCGGACATCAAATGGCCGATCTGCTGGGCAAGCACAATTACCGCTCAACCGAGTTGGAATCGCTGGAGTACACCATCGACGGTCAGCCGATCTACATCGTCGAAAGTTTTTCGGCCGTGGTCGAAAACGGCATTCTCAAACGCGTGTGGGGCGTGCAACGCGACGTCACCGAGCGTAAAAAAATGGAACTGGCCCTCCAGGAAAGCGAAAAGCGCTACACCGACATCTTCAACCGCGTCCAGGACGCGTTGATCATCCACGATCTGGCCGGCAAGGTAGTCAATGTCAATGACACCATGCTCCAAATGTATGGCGTAACGCGCGAACAGGCGCCGACCCTTTCCGTCCTCGACGATCTGTCCGCACCCGCCAAATACGACGATTCCAGCGAAGTATGGTCGCAAATCATGGCGGGCGAAACGCTGACCTTCGAATGGAAGGCCCGTCGTCCGGGCGACGGTTCATTCTTTCCCGCGGAAGTGCGTCTGTCAAAAATCACTTTGGGAAATCAGGATCTCATTCTCTCCAACGTGCGCGACATCACCGAACGCAAAGCGGCGGAAAAGGCGCTGCGGGAAAAGACCGAGGAACTGGATCGGTACTTCACCTCGAGTCTCGATCTGATGTGCATCGCCGATATGCAGGGGTACTTCCGCCGGTTGAATCCGGAATGGGAAAAGACCTTGGGCTACGATCTCGACGAACTGATCGATCGCCCGTTCCTCGACCTGGTGCATCCCGACGATCTGGCGGCCACGCTGGACGCCGTTTCCACGCTTTCCGCTCAGATCGAAATCCTCAATTTCACCAACCGTTACCGCTGTAAAAACGGCGACTATCGCTGGTTGGAGTGGCGTTCCTTGCCCAGCGGCAACAAGATTTACGCCGTTGCCCGCGACATCACCCAACACAAGTTGGCCGAGGCCGCCTTGCTGGAAAGCGGACAACGGGCCCAGCGCCTGCAGGCCGCTACCATTGCCCTCGCCACCGACCAAAGCATCGCCGCCGGGCAAATTGACGAGGCGATACGAAGCATCACCGAAACGGCCGCGAGCGCCATGGACGTGGCCCGCGTCAGCGTCTGGCTGTTTTCCGCGGCAGGCGACCAGCTGCACAGTCTTGATTTGTATGAAGTCGGGGAAAACAAACACAGCAGCGGCACGATTTTGAAAGCCGATCGTTTCCCGCAATATTTTAAAGCGATCAGACGGGATAAATCCATCAGCGCCGGCGACGCCCGCCGCGATCCGCGCAGCAGCGAATTCAACGATTCCTACCTGATCCCCCTGGGCATCGCCTCCCTGCTGGATTCCGGCATTTTCGTCGGCGGTAAGCTCGTCGGCGTCGTGTGTTGCGAACACGTCGGCCGACCGCGCGAATGGCAGGCGGACGAGATCGCCTTCTCCGGCACGGTGGCCGACCAAATCGCTCAAGTGTTTGCCAATGCCGAACGCCTTGCGGCGGTCGAGGCCCTGCGCCAAAGCGAAATGAAGTATCGCAGCTACGTCGACCACGCGCCGATCGGGGTTTTCGTCGTGGATCAAACCGGTCGCTACGTCGAAGTCAATGACGCCGCCTGCCGCCTGACCGGCTACGCCAAGGACGAATTGTTGCAGATGTCCATCGGCGAATCCTTGGCCGAACAATCCCGCGCGAACGGCGCCGAACATTTTCGACGAGTGGTGCAAGAGGGTTTCGCCGCCGGTGAACTGGCTTATCGGCGCAAAGACGGCTCGATCGGCTACTGGTCGATCGACGCGGTGCGGTTGTCGGACGAACGCTTTCTGGGCAACGCCGTCGACATCACCCAGCGCAAACGGGACGAGGAAACGCACCGGCTCAACGAAATCCGCCGGGAAGCGATGTTGCAACTCAACCAGATGGTCGGCAATACCCCCAATGAAATAACCGATTATACCCTCGAAGCGCTGGTGCGCATCACCAACAGCGCGCTGGGGTACATCGCGTTTCTCAACGAGACCGAAGACGTGCTGATCATGTACTCCTGGTCGAAAACGGCAATGGAGTTGTGCGCCGTCGAAGACCGCACGCATATTTATCCGTTGGAAACGACCGGCCTCTGGGGCGAAGCGGTGCGCCAGCGGCGGCCGATCGTGACCAACGACTACGCCGCGCCCAATGCGCACAAGCGCGGCTATCCGCCAGGACACGTGCCGGTCACACGCCATCTCAACCTGCCGATTTTCGAACGGGACAAGATTGTCGTGGTCGTCGGCGTCGGCAACAAAGTCGAGCCCTACAACGAGGAGGACATCAACCAGATCACGCTGCTGATGAACTTCATGTGGAGCATCATCAAGCGGCAACGCGCCGAGGAATCGCTGCGCGAAAGCGAGGAAAAATACCGCAGCCTGGTGGAAACCACCGACACCGGCTTTGTGATCATCGACGGCCGGGACGGTTTGATCGTCGAGGCCAACGACATCTACCGCCGCCTCGCGGGCAAGGATTCGATCGACGAGATCATCGGCCATTCCGTGATCGAGTGGACGGCCGATTACGACAAGGACCGCAACGCCATGGCGGTGCAGCAATGCCTGAATCAAGGGTATACCCGGCATTTCAACGTCGATTACGTTCATCCGGACGGACGGATCGTCACCGTCGAAATCAACGCCACCACCTTCTCCACGAACAAGGGCTCGATCATCCTCTCCCTTTGCCGCGACGTGACCGAACATCGCCAGCAGGAAGCACGGTTACGCCACCAGCAGAAGCTCGAATCCATCGGCACGTTGGCCGGCGGCATCGCCCACGAAATCAACAACCCGATCAACATCATCCTCAATTACGCGCAACTGCTCTACGAGGCGGCGCCCGACAACAGCCAGACCGCCCTGGACGCCAAGGCCATCGCCGATGAAAGTCGCCGCATCGCGGGTATTGTGAGAAACCTGTTGTCCTTCTCGCGGCAGGAAAACGAACGTCACAGCCCGGCGTCGATGGAAGACATCATTCACAGCACGCTTTCGCTGACACAAAAACTGTTGGCCAAGGATCAAATCAAAGTGGCGTTGGTCATCGAGAACAATCTGCCGAAGCTGAAATGTCGCAGTCAGCAGATTATGCAGGTGCTGATGAACCTGCTGACCAACGCGCGCGACGCGCTCAACCAGAAGTACCCGCAGTACGATTCGGACAAGCAGATCGTCATTTCCTGCGCCGTCGTCGAACACGACGGGAAGCGGTGGATCCGCACCGGCGTCGAGGATTTCGGCATCGGCATCCCGCACTCGATCCGCAGCCGGATGTTCGACCCGTTCTTCACCACCAAACCCAAAGACAAAGGCACCGGGCTGGGCCTGTCGATCACGCACAGCATCATCAAGGAGCATAAGGGTTTGTTATCGTTCGAAAGCGAACTGGATCGTTTCACCAAATTCAGCTTCGATCTGCCGCTGGATAACGGCTGGCATATCGCCACGGAAGAAAATGAAAAATAAGCACCTGGCGCGCATCTTGATCGTCGACGACGAACCGGGCATCCGGCAGACGATCCCACGGTTTCTCGACCGCCAAGAGATGGAAGTGGCGACCGCCGCCTCCGTCGAAGCGGCCCTGGAAAAACTGGCCGCGCTACCTTACGACGTGGTGGTCACCGACATCATCATGCCGCGCGCCACCGGCATCGACCTGCTGCGCGAAATGCAGGAGCGTTATCCGACCGTCAAGGTGATCGTGATCACCGGCGAACCGACCGTCGATTCGGTCAGCGAGGCCTTGCGCCATCGCGCCTTCGACTACCTGCCCAAGCCTATCGAGGGCGCGAAACTCCGGCAGGTCGTGCGCAACGCCGTGCAATTGAAAAAACTGGAAGACGAGAACCGGCAATACCAACAAAACCTGGAAGCGCTGGTCAACGAACGCACGCGGGAAATTCAACAATACAGCAGCCGCCTGGAATCGATCGCCGCCAACGCCAAACGGCTGTTGCTGGCCGGGGACGAAAACGAGTTCGGTCGCGAAATTCTGGCCCTCTTCGCGCAAAACGTCCAGGCGGAAGGCGGTTGCCTTTACCGCCGCTGCGGTCCCATCCTCAAACGCATCGCCTCGCTGGACTACGGTCACGCCAGCAGTGAAATTTCGTTGCCGCCCGAGGACCATACGGCGCTCAATCGGCTCTTCGCCGAGAACCAAGGCTTTGTTGTCGAGGACATTGCCGCGAAAGGTACATTCCGGCCGTCGGGCTGGGACGGCTACAAGGACGGCTCGTTGCTGATGTTGCCCTGCCACGACAAGCAAGGCGAAATCTCGCTGGTGATCACGTTGCACAATAAAAAATTGCCGCCGTTCGTGGAAAGCGATTTGATCCTCGGGCGCATCATCGCCTCCTTCAGCCAGGAGGCGTACGAGAATCTGATCATCCGCGAGGCGCTGCGCGAATCCGAGCGGCGCTATCGCCTGCTGGTCGAGGAATCGCGCGACGTGGTGTTCTGCATCGACGCCGCGGGCATTGTCACCTATTGCAGCCCGGCATCCAAGGCGTTCGGCGGCTACGAGCCGGAAGAATGCGTCGGCCGCCATTACAGCGATTTCATCGGCAGCGAACAGGATAAACAAACCGCCGCGAAAACACTGGCGCAGTCCGTGCAACAGAACCGCTCGTTCCTGGTGGAATATTCCTACCTGACCAAAAGCGGCAAAACGTTCCCCGTCGAGGTCGTGGGCAATCCGGTCATGGAAGAAGGTTCGCTCCAGGTCAATTGCAGCGCCCGCGACATCACCGAGCGCAAGATCGTCGAGGAAAAACTGCTGCGACGCGACGAACAACTGCGCGGTATCGCCGACGCCGTGCCGGGCATCGTCTACCAATTCAAGATCGACCAAAACGGCACCATGGGCGTGACCTACATCAGCTCGCGCACCGAGGCGATCCTGGGCATCCCCAACAACCCCGACGGCTTCTGGGAACGGGTGATCGGCATGATCGATCCCCGCGATCGCGACGAGTTCCTGCGGTCGGTCAACGAGACGATCCAAAAGCGCAGCAAGTGGCATCACGAAGGGCGCTTTATCAAGCCGAACGGCGAAATCCTCTGGCTGCGGGCCATTTCCAACCCCACCGCAACGAAAGACCATCTGGTTTTCAACGGCATCATTTTCGACATCACCGAAGAAAAGCGGTTGGAAACCCAACTGCAGCAGGCGCAGAAAATGGAATCCATCGGGCGGCTGGCCGGCGGCGTGGCGCACGACTTCAACAACCTGCTGACCGGCATCGCCGGTTACGCGGAAATTCTGATGTCCTCGTTCAAGCGGGGCGATCCGCTGTTCGCCGACTTATGCGAGATCAAAAAAGCGGCCGACCGCGGCGCCAGGTTGACCGCGCAGTTGCTGGCCTTCAGCCGCAAGCAGATCATCGCGCCGCAGATCATCGACCTCAACGAGG
>Ga0116156_10005443_pt1 | contig 10560 bp, 9 predicted proteins | sample AD_UKC045_MetaG_FD_89891 | JGI IMG/M metagenome (GOLD analysis project Ga0116156, IMG submission 89891) | Active sludge microbial communities of municipal wastewater-treating anaerobic digesters from USA - AD_UKC045_MetaG | ecosystem: Engineered > Bioreactor > Anaerobic > Digestate | place: USA... | reverse complement strand
CATTGGGGCGATGTTATTCATTTTTTTATCTATGACACGATAAAAATAATCATTTTACTATGCCTACTCATATTCCTTATTTCGTATATACAGAGTTATTTTCCTCCCGAAAGGACAAAAAAAATACTTGGCAAGTTTCACGGTATAGGGACAAACGCGGTAGGTGCATTGCTTGGTACGGTTACTCCATTTTGCAGTTGCTCCTCTATCCCAATATTTATGGGATTTACAAGAGCAGGAATATCCAGTGGTGTTACGTTTAGTTTTCTTATTTCCAGTCCGCTTGTTGACTTGGGAGCCTTGATTCTGCTTGCTAGTGTGTTTGGATTCCCGATAGCTATTGCCTATGTTGTAGTAGGTCTTTTGCTTGCTGTTATAGGTGGAACAATCATTGAGAAAACTGGTGTAGGTAAACATGTTCAGGATTTCATTTTAGAAGGTACTATCGCAGAGGTCGAGGGAGTCGAATTAACCCGAAAAGATAGGTTTATTTATGCAAAAGACCAAATGCTTGCCACTCTGAAAAAAGTTTGGATATATATCCTTATAGGCGTAGGTATAGGTGCGGTTATCCATAATTTTATACCAGCCGAATGGATAGAGAAGATTTTGGGTGAGGATAAATGGTATAGCGTTCTTGTTGCAAGCGCAGTGGGTGTACCAATGTATGCTGATATTTTCGGCACAATCCCGGTTGCTGAAGCCTTGTTTGCAAAAGGAGCGGGAGTAGGTACTATTCTTACTTTTATGATGAGTGTTACGGCATTGTCTTTGCCGTCGATGATAATGCTGTCAAAAGCGGTAAAACCTAAACTACTGTTTTGGTTTATAGTGATAGTGGTTGTAGGTATTATAGCCATCGGCTACATTTTCAACGCACTTAACTTTATTTTCATTTAGGAGGAAACAATGAAGGATAAATTACTTATAGAGTACCTTTACCTTGACCTATTTAGCTGTGAACGTTGCGTAAGCAATGACAAGCAACTTGAAAGTGTTATCACTGCTCTAAAACCTGCATTGGAATTAGCAGGATACGATTTGGAGTATAAAAAGATTGAAATGACTACCGAGGAAATAGCGAAGGAATACCATTTTGTATCTTCTCCGACTATTCGCATAAACGGCCGTGACATTTGTAAATCGATACAAGAAAACAATTGCTCCTGTTGTGGCGAAATAAGTGATGAACAGGTAGATTGTAGGGTATTTGAGTATAAGGGCTCAATTTACGAAATAGCACCTGAAGAATTGTTGGCAAGAGCAATCTTAAATGAAATACATTTAGAGAACCCAAAGGAAAAACAAACGAAATATGCCTTACCAAAGAATCTAAAGGTGTTTTATGATGGCAAGAAACGCAAACAAAAATGTAATTGCACCACAAAATGTTGTAAATAAAACGGAGGTAAAAAATGCAAATATTAACTTTTGGTAACTGTTGTAAAAAGTCAAAACAGAATCACTTGAACGCTGTTGAAGCGGCAAAAAACTGTGGCATAACCGAAGAGGTTGTAAACGTAAGTGATATGTCAGAAATGATGAAGTACGGAATAATGTCAAATCCTGCTATTGTCATAGATGGCAAGGCTGTTTCTACAGGCAGAATGTTGTCTGTTGAGCAGATTGAGAAACTGATAAAGGATAGGATGTAATACGGCTTGCCCTAATGTAAAGGAACGTATATGTCCTAAAATTAACTATCCAAATCATGGAGATAAATCCAATCAAAATCAATATAAGATTTTGAATAATAGGTTTAATAAGTAATATTGTTAATTATCTTGGTTATATTTGAAGTGAAAAAACATTTTTAATGAAAGAAGACGATGGCTTTCTACCCATCGTCTTTTATCTAACTATGATGTTTTAGTTGAGATAGAAGAGAAAATCAAAGTTTTTTATTTATTATAGCTTCAATATGAATTAGTACAACACTACATTTAGCATATAAAATGGAATTGCTTCCGTTGACAATTATAAAACAAGAATATATAATATGTTTATCGTGCTAAAAAAGTAAGGAAGGTAAAAATGGAACTAAAAAAAGGAATTAACTTAGGTGGATTTTTAAGCCAATGTGTTCATACAAAGGAACACTATGATACTTTTATATTAAAAGAAGACTTTTCATATATTAAATCGTTAGGATTTGATCATGTAAGATTACCTATTGATTACAATGTAATGGAAGAAGATGATGGAACAAACAAGGCTGAAGGTTTTAATAGAATAGAAGAAATAATCAATTGGGCTAAAGAAAGTAATTTAGATATCATTTTAGATTTACATAAAGCATATGGATATGACTTTAATGATGCGGGAAGTAAAGAAAAGAACAATCTATTTTCAAATCATGATCTACAAAATAGATTTACTAACTTATGGAAAAAAATCGCGAATAGATTTACAAAACATGAAAATGTTGTATTTGAATTGTTAAATGAAGTTGTAGAAGAAGATAATGCAAATGCGTGGAATCAATTAATTAATCAAGCAGTAAAAGAAATAAGAAAGATAGCTCCAACAAAGATTATTATTTATGGTGGAATCTTGTGGAATAGTGCAACTACAGTAAAACTACTAGAAAAGCCAATGGATGAAAATATCATTTTTACTTTCCATTGCTATCAACCAATCGTGTTTACTCATCAAAATGCTCATTGGATGCCTCAAATAAAAAATATAGGAGAGATTCATTATCCAGAAAGCTTTGCTTATTATAAAGAAAAATCAAAGGCATTAGGTGTTCAAGGAAATGATGTTTTTGAATGTGGCCTTGATGGTAATATGGGGATTCAATTTTTAGAATATGTTATTAATGAAGCGGTTGTAGCTGCCCAAAAAATGAATGTAAGATTGTATTGTGGTGAGTTTGGTGTTATTGACCAAGCGCCAGTCGATGATTCATTGCGATGGCTGAAGGATATTGTGAAAGTATTTAATGATCATCATATTGGTTATGCTTTATGGACGTATAGAAAGATGGATTTTGGCATCGATGAAAAGCATTATGATAAGATTAGAAATGAAATGATAAAAGTTCTTACGAAATAAAGAAAATGGATTACGATAAATTCGTAATCCATTTTTATTGTTGCATACATTAAATATACACTTTTACATTCACTTCTTTCAATGATTTCTTGTATGGAATAGTTGTTCCTTCGATTTCTTTTCCATCTACTATCATTTGATAAGGTGCATGATTATTTAATATTTCAATATTATATTTTATTCCGCGATAAATTCTTGTTACTTTCACGTTTTTCATTTCTTTTGGTAGATGAGGTTCTATCTGTAAGCCGTCGTAATCAGGTTTAATTCCTAGAATTTCTTGGCTTGATGCTACAAATGACCAAGAAGCAGCGCCAGTTAAGAAACTATTTTTTGCTTCTCCATAATTTTTAGCATCGCGGCTTGCAATAGTTTGTGCATATACATAAGGCTCTGTCTTATGTATTTCAGATATATCTTCTAGATATGCTGGACAATTACGTTTATAAACATCAAATGCTCTCTCATTTTCACCAATTACTGTATTTGCGATTACTATCCAAGGATTATTGTGTGTGAATACGGAACCATTCTCTTTATACCCAGGAGGATAAGAAGATATCTCACCTAATTCAATATGGTATTCTTTATAGGTTGGATATAGAAGTTCAACCCCATAATCATTAGTAAGATATTTTTCGACTGAATTTAGAGCTTTCCTGCCTAATTCAAGTTTTTCACCAATTCTAGCCATGGTACAGAAACCTTGAGGCTCAATATAAATTTTACCATCGCTACATTCGTTGGAGCCAACCTTTCTCTCAAATGCATCATAGGCTCTTAAGAACCATTCCCCATCCCAACCGTGCTTAATAACACTTTCTTCCATTTTCTTGATTTCTATATTGATATGATCTGCTTCTTTATCGCTACCATATAATCTAGCGATATTCACATATTCGCGTCCATAATAGATGAACATACCAGCTATAAAAATTGATTCGGCTTTTCCGCTCTCATAGTTTGCCGCAGTTTGAAAAGATTCGCCAGGGATTTTAGAGAAACAGTTAAGGTTAAGACAATCATTCCAATCGGCTCTACCAATTAAAGGAAGATTGTGTGGGCCTAAATTATTTATAGTATAATTAATAGAAGCTTTTAAATGTTCGAAAAGAGGAACTTCAGATCCTTTTTCGTTATTGAAAGGGACTAATTCATTTAGGATAGATAAATCTCCAGTTTCTTTTAGGTATTGTGCAGTAGAACCTACAAGCCACAATGGGTCATCATTGAATCCACCACCGATATTAGCATTACCCCGTTTTGTTAGTGGTTGATATTGATGGTAAGTAGAACCATCTTTAAATTGAATGGAAGCGATATCGATAATTCTTTCACGAGCTTTTTCAGGAATAAGGTGTGCGAATCCAAATAAATCTTGACAAGAATCTCTAAATCCCATACCTCTACCAATACCAGACTCAAAGTAAGAAGCACTTCTAGACATATTAAAGGTAACCATGCATTGATATTGGTTCCATATATTAACCATTCTATCAAATTTTTCATTCCCTGTTTCAACATGGAAAATCGATAATAGATCGTTCCAATATTTCTTCAAATCATGAAATGATTTTTCTACTTTTTCTTTGGAATTATATTTTTCTTGTAATAGATAAGCTTTTTCTTTATTGATAACATTTACCGAAGCGAATTTCTTTTCATCATCATTTTCAACATAGCCTAATAAGAAGATGATAGTTTTTTCTTCATGTGGTTTTAGTGCGATGTTTAATTGATGACAACCAATTGGACTCCAACCAGAAGCAATAGAGTTATAGGATGTTTTATTCATAACTGCATCTGGTGAATTATAGGAGTTGTATAACCCTAAAAATGTATCTAAGTCAGAATCAAAACCATTATGTTTAACACTAGAATAGAAGAAGGAGAAATGGTTACGTCTTTCTCTGTATTCTGTTTTATGATAAATTGTATGATCATCAATTTCTACTTCGCCAATGTTCAGATTACGTTGGAAATTGGTTTGATCATCGATAGCATTCCATAGACAAAATTCTACCATACCATGTAGGGTAATATCTTTATCGATATCGGAATGATTAGATAAAGTGAGCATATTAATTTCACAAGCATCTTTAAGAGGAACAAAACAAGTAAGTTTTGCGTTTAAGTTATTTTTTGTACTATTAAATATAGAATAACCCAAACCGTGATGACATTCATAGCTATCCAGTTTTGTTTTTAATGGTAAGAATCCAGGATTCCAAATGGTATCATGATCATTAATATAATAGTATCTACCCCCATTATCTCTAGGAACACTATTGTATCTGAATCTAGTGATTCTCCTTAACATAGCATCTTTATAGAAAGAGTAACCTCCACAAGTATTACTAATAATAGAAAAGAAGTCACCTTGACCGAAATAGTTGATCCAAGGTAATGGAGTATTGTAATTTGTTATCACATACTCTCTATTTTGATCATCGAAATGTCCAAACCTCATAAAAATCATCTCCACGTCTTTTAAAATTTCCTTAAACGTTTAAGGATATCGACATCATTATATCATGTTTTTCGCTAAAATCAACATAAAAAAATATTAAATTAATTTATAAAAAAGTATTGACAAACTGAAAACGTTTTAATATAATATAATCGCGTAAACGTTTAAGTTAAAGAAAATTAGATTTTAGCTTAATTGTTTCTAAGAGGCAGCCCTCAAAAACTAATTAAAAGGAGAGAAAAAAATGAGCAAATTATTCAAAAGATTTATGGCTGTTGCTTTGGTCGTTGTTTTAGCATTCGTCTTTGTTGGATGTGGAAACGGAAAAAAAGCAGATTTAAACGATGGTGGATCTGTATTCCATATTTATGCATGGAACACTGAATTTCAAGGATTTTTCAACAAGTATGTATCTGATGAAAAGAAGAACGATCCTAGTATCGAAACTTATCATCTAGATGGTATTCCAGTAAAATGGACGATTACTACTTCTGACAATGGTGCTTATCAAAATGCATTAGACATGGCACTAAGAGAAAACGGAACAGCAAATGAAGAAAATAAAGTAGATATGTTCTTAGCAGAAGCTGACTATATCTTAAAATATGTTAACACTTCTTTAACAAAAGATATTGAGACTATTGGAGTTGATGATTTTTCTCAAGCTTACCAATATACAGTAGATATTGCTACAGATAGAGCTAATGTTATTAAAGCTGCATCATTCCAATGCTGTCCTGCTGGTATGGTTTATAGACGTTCTATCGCTCAAGAAGTTTTAGGTAAGTCTGAACCTGCTGAGGTTCAACCATTAGTTGATTCATGGGCTAAATTTGAAGCTGTTGCTGCTCAAATGAAAGCAAAAGGTTACTATATGACAGGTTCATATGCTGATACTTATAGAGTATTCTCTAACAATGCTGACAAAGCATGGGTTGATGAAAATAAGAATGTTCAAATCCCTACTCCAGTTAATACTTGGATGACACAAGCTGAAAAGTTTGTAAAAGAAGGCTATACTAAGACTGAAGGCGTTTGGGATGGCGGTAAGACAATCGAATTTGCAGAAGGTGGAAAAGTTTTCTGTACATTTGGCCCTGCTTGGTATTATAATTTCTGTATGGGTCCTGCAATGGGAACAGGTGATAACCACGAAGGTGGAACTTATGGCGATTGGGCTCTAGTTGCTGGTCCTCAAGCTTATTTCTGGGGTGGAACTTGGTTATTATGTCCTAGTGCTGGATCTAATGATTCTTTAGTTTCTAAGACAATGAATGCATTCTTAACTGACGAAGAAGTTATTGAAAAGTTAGTCAAAGACGATTCACAATTTTCTAACAATAAGAAAGTTAATGCAAAAGTTGCTGCTGACTATGAAGCAGAAGGAAAAGGCAATGGATTACTAAAGGGTCAAAACGACACTAAAGTTTGGGTTGACATGGCAGATAATATTCAAGTAAAGTATAGTACAATTTATGATCAACAATGTAATGAAGGATTACAAACTGCATTTGTAAAATTCTTAAAGAATGATGAAGAAATCAACACAAAAGCAAAAGCTTTAGCTGACTTCTTTGCTGATTTACAAAAAGCATTCCCTAATTTAGTTGTTCCTAAATAAGACTAAAGTTAAGTGTTTAAGCCATGGATTTAAAAACCATGGCTTTTATTAAAAAATGAGTGGAGGTTTTTTAATGAAAAAAGACAAAAATAAAAAAAGTCCAAGCTATGCTAAATGGGGCTATATATTTGTAGCATCATTCTTCATAGTATATTTAATATTTACTTTTATTCCACAAGTATTAACGATATATGATTCATTTTTTGATTATTCAGATATTGTTGGTACTTTAGAGAACATAGTCTATTTTTGTGGATTTAAAAATTACAAAATGCTATTCTCTGTCAATATGCGTGGAGAGATTGAGTTATTAAGATGCTTAGGTAATACCATTGTTATTTGGGTCATAGGGGCTATTCCTCAAATGCTATTTGGGTTACTTTTAGCTTTAATATTCACTAGTACTAAATTAAGACTGAAAGGACAAGGATTTTTTAAGACTGTATTCTATATGCCTAACCTAATTATGGCTGCAGCTTTTGCATCTTTGATTCTTGCTTTGTTTGGTACTATAGGTCCATTTCATACTTTGTTTGTTGAAAACGGATGGATTGCACAAACATTCGATTTTATTTCGGACAAGACATGGGCAAGAATTCTAATAGCATTTATGAATTTTCTAATGTGGTTTGGTAATACTACTATCCTTCTAATGGCTGGAATTCAAGGTATTGATGATAGTGTATTTGAATCTGCAAAGATTGATGGTGCAAGTTCATCTCATGTTTTATGGGATATTACTTTACCATTATTAAAACCAATCTCGGTTTATGTACTAGTTACATCCATGATTGGTGGTCTACAAATGTTCGACGTAGCCCAAGTATTAACAGGAAAAGCTAAAAACAATAGTACGAGAACGATAGTTATGTTAATTAATGATTACTTAGTTAATGGAAATTATGGACATGCAGGAGCTGTATCAGTAATATTGTTCATTATTACTGCTGTTCTTTCTATTTTTGTCTTTAAGAGTATAAATAGGAAAGGAGACGAAAAATAATGAATAAAGCAATCAGAAATAAAGTTGTTACAGATTTTAAAAAAGAAAATCGTAAAGCTGTTATAAAATTTGTTATTTTAAAAACTTTATCTTATATCTTTTTGTGTTTTGTTGCTGTCATGTGTATATTTTTCTTCTACTTATTATTAGTTAATACGACTAGAGCAAACAATGCTTTGCAAGGTGGTAAATTTTCGTTAATGTTAAGTGAGTTTTTTAATCAAAACTTAAGAAATCTTTTTACAAAGTTTAAAACCGACTTTGATGCATTGAAGGGCTTTCGAGCAAGTTTTGTTATTGCATTTGGTTCTGCTTTATTAACATGCTATTTTTCTGCTTTAACTGCATATGGTATTTATGCTTATGACTTTAAAGGCAAAAAACTAATGGAAGTATTTATTCTTGCAATCATGATGATTCCTACACAATTAGCATCAGTAGGTTTCTTTCAATTAGCAAGCCATTTTAGTTTAAAGAACAGATGGTGGTTATTGATTTTACCATCTATTGCTGCTCCATCAATATTCTTCTATATGATTCAATACTTAAGGGCTACTTTACCAAAGGATTTGATTGAATCATCAAGAATCGATGGATCAAATGAATTTATGACATTTAATAGAATCGTTGTTCCAATTATGAAACCTGCAATTGCAGTCCAAATGATTTTTTCATTTGTTGGTTCTTGGAATAACTTATATATGCCATCATTATTGTTATCTGATACGAATAAGAAAACTTTACCAGTAATGATTAATGCTTTACAACATACATCATGGGGTAATATTGACCTGGGTTGTGTTTATATGGCTATTTTCTTATCGATCTTACCAGTTGTTATTATATATTTATTCTTATCTAAATTTATTATTAAAGGTGTTACAGCCGGATCCGTTAAGGGTTAAGAAAGGAAAATTATGGCAGATGTAGTTTTAAAACATGTTGAAAAAACATATCCTTATGTAGAAAAGAAGAGCAAAAGATATAAAAAATCTTTGAATAATAAAGCCGAAGAAACAGTTAAGAAGACTAATCTTCAAATAACTGAAAATGGTGTTTTAGCAGTTCAAGATTTTAATATTGAGATTAAAGATGGTGAGTTCATCGTTCTTGTCGGTCCTTCTGGCTGTGGTAAATCAACAACCTTAAGAATGATTGCTGGATTAGAAGAAATAACGGCTGGTGAACTATTTATTGATGGAAAGTTATGTAATGCTGTCGAACCAAAGGATAGAGATATTGCAATGGTTTTCCAAAGCTATGCTTTATATCCTCATATGACTGTTTATGATAATATTGCATATCCGTTAAAATTTGTAAAATACAAAGATCCGTTACCTGATAAACCTGATAATGTTCGCCATTTAAAACCAAAAGAAATTGAAGAAAGAGTACTTGCTGCTACTAAACTATTAGATATTGAAGACTTATTAGATAGAAAACCAAAAAATCTATCTGGAGGACAACGTCAAAGAGTTGCAATTGGTAGAGCTATTGTAAGAAATCCCAAGGTTTTATTAATGGATGAACCATTATCAAATTTAGATGCTAAATTGCGTAATCAAATGAGAGCAGAAATTATTAATTTACGTGAAAAGATTAAGACAACATTTATTTATGTAACTCATGATCAAATAGAAGCCATGACTTTAGGGGATAGAATAGTCATAATGAAGGATGGTATTATCCACCAAATCGATACTCCTCAGGATGTTTATGAACACCCAAGCAACTTATTTGTTTCTGGATTCATTGGAAGTCCTAGAATGAATTATTTTGATGCGGATTTGTTGTTCGAAGATGGAAAGTACAAGGTTGTTTTAGAAAATGGGTATTCTATAATTCCATGTGAAGAAAAACAAGAAAGATTACGTAATCATAGTGTTGAAGCACAAAGGATTACTTTAGGTGTAAGACCTGAACATATTTCTATAGGAGAAGAAGGCATTGAATGTAAAGTACATGTATCTGAATTAATGGGTGCATCAAGTCATATTCACGCTGAAATCATAGGGGATAAGTATAGTTCTAGTAAAGATGAAGTTCAAAAGGACATCATTGCTATTATACAAAATAATGGTACCTACATAAACTATGTAGGTAAGACATTAAAATTTGGATTTAATGGAAATGTTGTTCATTTGTTTAATAAAGAAACTGAGAAGAATCTTGAATTTTAGTTCATAGTATTTTATAATAATAGAAGTAGGAGAAAATCGATGGTTACCATAAAGGACATAGCACTGAAATGTGGATTATCTATAGCATCAGTTAGTAAAGCACTTAGTGGTAAAGCAACTGATATTAATCCAAAGACAATTGAACATGTACAAAGCGTTGCAAAAGAAATGGGTTACATTCCTAATGCTTCTGCTCGTGTACTAAAAACGAATCATTCATATAGTATTG
>Ga0116156_10005442_pt1 | contig 10560 bp, 8 predicted proteins | sample AD_UKC045_MetaG_FD_89891 | JGI IMG/M metagenome (GOLD analysis project Ga0116156, IMG submission 89891) | Active sludge microbial communities of municipal wastewater-treating anaerobic digesters from USA - AD_UKC045_MetaG | ecosystem: Engineered > Bioreactor > Anaerobic > Digestate | place: USA... | reverse complement strand
TCATGTCGCGAATCAAGCCCTCTTTCTCGCAGAGCTTCTTGAATCGCCGAATCATCTGCTGTACGGACTCGCCTGATCGCATCTTTACTTTGAGCATGTGTACTCCTCAAAAACCCTGTTTCGATCCGAAACACCCACGACTGCAAGGGGCGTCGATGCCCGGTGCAGAGCGGAAAACCCATAGCTTAGCGGGATGTCGGTCCCATTTCAAGTCCTAAAAATGCTCCGCGAGATTTTTCGTGAATTCTGCGGGGCATGGGGTATCCTTCTTCCATAGTGGGTTTTGCAGACCGGTCCGGCGTACGTCGTCGGGGCCGCGCGACCCGTCCGAACCTCGATGTGACATTACGGGATGGTTTTGGGAGGTGCAAGCGTAGTTGGAGAAGCTTCGTGAGACGCTCAGAGTGAAGAAGGAGCGGGCCATTCTCGTGGCCGCCTTGCTGCCCAATCATGGCACATACGACAATCTGGCCGAGCTGACCTCCCTGGCCGAAAGCGCCGGGGCGATCGTCGTCGACCGGTTCAAGCAGAAGATTCGCACGATCAATCCTTCCACCTACATCGGCAAGGGCAAGGCCGACCAACTCGCCGGACGGGTGAAGAAGTACAAGGCCGACGTCATCATCTTCGACAACGACCTCTCGCCGGGCCAGATCCGCGAGTTGGAGACGGTCGCTCAAACCAAGGTGGTGGACCGCAGCGAGCTGATCCTCGACATCTTCGCGACCCGGGCGCAGACCAGGCAGGCCAAGCTGCAGGTGGAGTTGGCGCAGCTTCAGTACACCTATCCGAGGTTGACGCGCATGTGGTCGCACTTGGACACCGTGACCGGCGCGGCTGGCGGGAGCACCGCCGGCGCAGTCGGCGCCATCGGCGTGCGTGGTCCCGGCGAGCAGCAGTTGGAGATCGACCGGCGAATTGTCAGCAAGCGGATTGTCGAACTCAAACGCGAACTCGAAGGCCTCGACCGCCGCAAGCTCCGCGAGATCAAGGGCCGCAAGGACTTCTTCCAGGTCTGCATCGTCGGCTACACCAACGCCGGCAAGAGCACGCTGCTCAACGCGCTGACGGACGCCGGGACGTTCGTCGAGGACCGGCTCTTCGCGACGCTGGACACCAAGACCCGCAAGTGGGTCCCGGCCCGGGGCGTCGAGGTGTTGCTCAGCGACACGGTCGGCTTCGTGCGGGACCTGCCGCACCAGCTCGTCGCGTCGTTCAAGGCCACGCTGGAAGAGGCGGTGTTCGCCGACGTGTTGCTGCACGTGATCGACGTCTCGAATCCCGAGGTCCTCTCGCAGATCGAGTCGGTCAACGGCGTGCTCGCGGAGATCGGCTGCAGCGAGAAGCCCGTCGTGCTGGCGTTCAACAAGGCCGATGCGATCACCAACGCCGGCCCGCTCGAAACGCTCCAGACGATGCATCCGGAGGCGGTGACCATCTCGGCCAAGACGGGTCTGGGCCTGGCCGACCTGGCCCGCAAGATCACCGAGCATTACAGGGGCCGCGAGATCGTCCTTCGGATTACGACGCCTCACGCCAACGGCAAGGTGCAGAGCTTCCTCCGCACCTACGGGCAGATCCTGAGCGAACAGTACGACGACGGCGTCGCGGTCATCGAAGTGCGGATGGGCAAGAACCAGGTCCCCGAACTCGAACGCCTCCGCCCGGAAAAGCTGGAGGTGGTCCAGGGCTGAGGAGCGTGCGGACGACTGAACATTGGTGGAATGTGAATGGACAACTGAGGGAGAGAACCATGAGACATGGGGCGTCGAATGTAGGGACCGTTCTATTCGTGGTGTTCGCGGCGTTGCTGATCGCAGCCTTTCTTGCGCCGACGTGTGGTCATCCTACTCGTCGTGGCATTTATGTGAGGCAGAAAGCCCAATTGCACTCCATGGACGCGGGGATCGAACTCTTCAACCATGAGTTCGGTTCCTATCCGCCCTCCGACGCCAACGACTCGACGGGCAAACCCTATTGTGGCGCGATGAAGCTGGCGGAGGCGATGATGGGGCAGGACTTGCTCGGGTGCCACTCCAGGTCGGTCTTCCGCCGGGACGGGCTGGATGCGGCGGGGACTGTCGACCTGTACCCCGACGGCATCGAGAAACTGGATTTTGGGCTCCGTGGCGAGATCCTCAAGGCGAGAATGGGACCGTACCTCGCTGTCGAGAATGCGGACGCGGTGCGATTGTCGGACATCTACGGCAAAGGCAACACGGGGTCGTTTCCCGAGGACACCTACGTTCTGTGCGACGTCTTTGAGGCGCAGCGGCCCAACGGCAAGAAGACCGGCATGCCGATTCTGTACTATCGTGCGAATCGCTTGGGCAAGACTCACCGAGCGGGCGATCCGAACAACATCTACGATTGTCGCGACAACCTCGCCTTGCTCGCATTGGGCGTACCCGGCCGGCCGGGCAAGACGCACCCGCTGATCGATCCGAACCGATTCTACCTCAACACGCAGGACGTTCGAGTCACGTCGTCTCCTCAGCCGGTGCGGCCGGACTCGTACATTCTGATCAGCGCAGGCTGGGACGGCATCTACGGCACGGCCGACGATATCTGCAACTACGATTGGAAGTATCGCGAGCAGTGAGCCGGCGCGAGGGCCGTTCGAGTTCTCGGTTGGAGGATCGAGGGAGGAAACCTTGAAAAGCATACTATCTGTCCTGTGGACCGTCCTGGTTGTGACATCTGTGGTTTTTCTGCTGCTCTTCGCGCTTGTTGCCGTAATGGTCGAGCCTCGGGCAAGAGCCTGGGAGATGAACATCAAGCAGAAGGCCCAGTTTTCTTCCATGTGAGCGGCTGCGGAACTCTTCAAGAGTGAGCATGGCTCCTATCCGCCCTCGGACGCCAACGACCCGACGGGCAAACCCTACTGCGGCGCGATGAAGTTGGCGGAGGCCTTGATGGGCCGGGATTTGCTGGGCTTTCACCCTCGCTCGGCCTTTCGATGCGACGGTTTGGATCCGGACACGCTCGTGGTTCTCTACCCGACGAATCCATCTCAAGCCGATCTCAAGAGCAGATGGGGACCTTATCTGGCCAGGGAAAATGCGAACGCCTGGAAGCTGGTGGATGTTTTCGGGAAGGGCAACACGGGGCCATTTCCCGAAGACGCCTATGTTCTGTGCGACATCCACGAGCGGAAACGCCCCGGCGGCAAGAGGACCGGAATGCCGATTCTGTACTATCGTGCGAATCCCCGCGGCACGTCGCACCGGCTGGGCGACCCGAACAATATCTACAATTCCGCGGACAATCAGGCGTTGATCGCGCTCGGCGTCCCCGGCCGGCCGGGCAGGACACACCCGTTGGTCGATCCGAATCAGTTCTACGAGGCCACGCGGGATGATCGCGTCGCCACCCCAATCCGTCCCTTCCGCAAGGATTTGTTCATTCTGATCAGCGCCGGCCAGGACGGCCTCTACGGCACGGCCGACGACGCCTGCAACTTCGAGTCCCGTTTCCGCAGGCGATAACGACGCGACGCGCATGCACGCACAAACACACCGGCGCGCCGGACCGCGCAGCGGCGCTCCTGCTACCTGTCAATAACAGGTAGCAAGGACCCCAGTGGATACGGGGCACCGGCACTTGCCATGCTGAGTGAAACGAAGCATCCGCCCGTCGAATGGGGGGGGCGTGCTTCTTTTTGGGTTCTTCACGGAATAATGGGGATCCTCGGAACCATCGGAGCGGCACACCCGCAGTGGTTTCGCCGGGTGGGTTTATCGCTTTGCGGATACCGGCGGGGAGGGGGCAGAGAAGAACCGTCCCAGGATCGCTCTCAGAAAGCTCGGATTCTCGGAGATCTTGCGAAGGGGCCCCCGGCGAACCACGCGGCCCTCCTGGCATACGTTCGCGGCGGGAAGTCTTTCGGCGCCGACGGACGGTCCACGTTTCGGGGCGGGCTCGCCCCCGTTCTCCCCGCCGGCATCCCGAAAGCGGCAATCGCAGGTCGCGAACACGACCCGCCCGTGATGCTCACGCAACTACGGACATGCAGCCCGGCCGGGGGCTTGCTGCTGCGTCCCGGTTGACTTGGCGGGCGTCGGCGGTTTTAATCGGCGGTGCGGGGGCCCGCCGTGGGACGCCGCGTGAGGTTCGATCGGGATCGTTGAGGTGGTCATGCAGGCCAGCGGGTATCAGAATGTCGCAATCATCGGCGACGGCGGGATGGGAACCGTGCTGTCGATCTTGCTCTGCGAGAAGAACATCCCCACGCGGATGTGGGGCTACGACGCGGGGCAGTTGGCCGAGATTGAACGGCATCGGGAGAACGCCAGGTTCCTGCCGGGCTACAAGCTGTCCGAATCGCTGGTCTTCGAGCCTCGGGACGAGCGGGCGATGGCGGGCGCGGACCTGATCGTCTCGGCGGTTCCCTGCCAATACATGCGGGCGGTCTGGAGCCGGCTGGCCGGGCACGTCCCGGCCGGGACGCCGATCGTCTCGGTGACCAAGGGGATCGAAATCGGCACGCTGCTGCGCCCCTCCGAGATCCTCGGCGACGTCCTCGGCTCGAGTGTTCCGCTGGCGGCCCTGAGCGGCCCGACCATCGCGGACGAGCTGGCCCGCAAGCTGCCGGCCACGGCTTGCGCTGCAGCCCGGGACGAAGCCCTCGCACAGCGGGTTCAGGCCACGTTCAACTGCTCGTGGTTTCGCGTCTATACGAACACGGACCTGATCGGCGTCGAGCTGGCCGGGGCGATGAAGAACGTGATCGCGATCGCGGCCGGCATCATCGACGGCGTCGGCGCCGGCGACAACGCCAAGGCGGCGCTGCTGGCCCGGGGTCTGGCGGAGATCACGCGGCTGGGCCTGGCCATGGGCGCCAACGAATACACTTTCGCCGGCCTGACCGGCCTGGGCGACCTGGTGACCACGTGCATCTCGCCGAGCGGGCGCAACCGCTCCTTCGGCGAGCGGGTCGGCAAGGGGCTGACGCCCGAACAGGCGCAGCATGCGACCGCGTCGGTCGTCGAAGGCGTTTCAACCTGCAAATCCGTCGTAGACCTCGCGGCCCGCCGGGGGGTCGAGATGCCGATCACACAGGCGGTCTACGAGGTGCTGTTCGAAGGCAAGCCCGTGCGAACGGCGATCGAGGACCTCATGACCCGGCGGCCCAAGCCCGAGCGAAAGACGGGCGCGGGACAGGGGCCCACAATAGCCCGATAACGCATCTGACGCTTCTCACACCCGGGCCCAGATTTTTCCGGCTGCGATCCGACATCCACGAGTGCTGCGGCTGAAGACCCCGCACTCCTGACGGACGTCGCTGTGGGCCAAATCCCTCGAAAGACGCTTCTCCCATCGTGTTGCGGCGACGCCTTTCGGTTATCGGTCTGGACACGTCGAGAGAGAACCGCGTGCCGGTCGTTTTTGGCGTTTTGGTTTGGCGAGCTTCCATTTCATATACTTTAAACGACGCCGGGCGGACTGTCGAAGCACAGGATGCCGCCTGGCCCGGAGAAGACTCGGCCTAACCGAGCCGGGGTTCACCAAAAGGGGGTCCGAACGGATAATGTGAGACACTCGTGACAGGTTCCTGCTTCCGCGCAGAGGCAGCTCACATTTCTTCTAGGGTTACGGATTATGTTTGGATTTGGCAAGAAGCAATCATGTCTGATCGGCGTCGATCTGGGCAACGACTGCGTGAAACTGGCGCAACTGGCCAACGGCACGGAGGAAACGTACCTGATCGCCGGACAATGCGTCAGTCGTCCCGCGGACGTCACGGCGGGCACGGCCCGATGGCAGCGGTGGGCGATCGACGTGATGCGGGAATCGGTCTCCAGCGGGCAGTTCAAGAGCAAGGAGGTCGTCGCGGCTGCCGGCCGGCGAGGTGTTCATCGACCACCTGCGCTGGCCCAAGAAGTTCGACGGCAAGATCGAGGACGCCATCTTCGCGAAGATCAAGCAGAAGCTGCCCTTCGAGCCCATCGAGAAGAACACGATGATCAAGTACATCCCGGCCGAGCAGGACAACGTGATCGTCCTTGCGGCCGAGCGGACGGTGATCGATCGGCACCTGGCGATCTACGAGAGGGCGGGCCTGGCGATTAAGTCCATCGGCGTCTGGCCGCTGGCGCTGGCCAACTGCTACGCCCGGTTCTTCGGCCGCCGCAAAACGGATCTCGAAGCGATCGTCCTGCTGCTGGACATCCAGCCGGACTGCACGCACCTGGTGATCAGCCGGCACAAGAATCCGCTTTATGCCTGCTACATTCCCGTCGGAGCCAGACAGCTCAAGGACGAAACCGCCGTAGGGCGGCTCGTCATGGAGATGACGGCATGCAGGCGCGAGTTCGTCTCCCTGTACAAGAATGTCCAGCTCGAACGGTTGATCTTCCTCTCCGGCCTGGCCGTGGAGGCCGAGGTCTACCGCACGATCGCCAAGCAACTGGAGGTTCAGGCGCAGATGGGCGACTGCATGGCGGCGGTGGAGATCCGCGATCCGGACCGCCTCGGCCTGGACCGCAGGAACACGACGGTGAGCTGGGCGCTGGCCTTCGGGCTGAGCCTGAGCATGAATTAATTCAGGATGATTGACTATTGATGATTGGCCGGAGCGATCGAGTCCCTTCTTCAATGAGCCATCATCCATGATGGGGTACATACGATGCCGAACATCAACTTTGTGCCGGACGATTACATCCAGAGCAATGAATCTCGCAGGGCGAACCTGATGTGCCTGATTCTGTTCCTGGTCGTGATGGCCGCCCTGGGGGGCTCGTTCGTGACGATCCGGATCCGCCAGCGGGCCTGCACCGCGGAGGAATCCCTGGTGAACGCCCGGATGGCGAAGATGGAGGAGTCGATCCGGCAGTTCGAGGATCTCCAGACGCGGCGTCAGGAGATGATGCGGACGGCGCTGACGACGGCCGAGCTGCTCGAGCCGGTGCCTCGCAGCGTGCTTCTGGCCTCGCTGACGAACACGTTGCCGCCGGGCGTGTCGCTGATCAAGCTGGACCTGACGCAGAAGCAGGATTCGACGAGGGCCCCGGCGGACAAGGCGGCCAAGCCCACCAAATATCAGGCGGCCCAGGGCAGGCCCGCCGCCGAGGCCGACGCGAAATCGTCGCCGGAGAAGGGGGTGTCGATCCGGATGGACATCGAGGGGATCGCGCCCAGCGACCTGCAGGTCGCGGCCTACATCGAGCATCTGGGCAACTCCGTCCTGCTGGACGACGTGGCGCTGGTCGAGTCAAAAGAGAAGAAGATCGACGACACTGCGTTCCGACAGTTCAAGCTCACGGCCATGCTGAACCGGGAGGTCCACCTGACCAAGGAGGACATCGACGAGATCCGGGCCAAGGCCGAACACACCATTCACCAGTTCTAACGGACTCGACCGACAAGCGTCGGATCGGCGGTCCTGCACCGTGGGAGCAGACAACATGACGAGCGGTTTGAGACAAGCGATATTCTTCGTCCTTCTGGTGGGCGTGGCCGCCGCGGGCTACCAGTATATGATCAAGCCGGCCAACCAGAATCTGGCCGAGTCGAAGCGCCGGGTGGAAGGCAAGCGGGCCAAGCTGGCCGATTTCGAAACGGCCACCAGCCAGGCGGAGGACTTCAACAAGCAGGTCGAGCAACTTCAGGAAGCGGTGCGGTTCTTCGAGAGCAAACTGCCTCCGACCAGCGAAGTGCACAAGGTGCTCGAACAGGTCACCGTGATCGCGCAGAAGCAGGGCCTCAAGCCCAAGACGATCAAGACCCTGGTGCAGAAGGACAACAGCGGCTACATCGAGCAGCCGCTGACGATGAAGCTGGTGGGGGACTTCACGGCGTTCTACTCGTTCCTGCTGGAGCTGGAGAAGCTGCCGCGGATCATGAAGTTGCGCGAGCTCAAGCTCGAAAAGCCCGCCGACGGGGACACCGAGATCGGGGCCGAATTCATCCTGAGCATCTTCTTCCAGAACAAGACCGCCTGACCCGGAAAGTGAATTGCTGGAGCTGACTTATGTTGTCATTCATGCGTGAACCGGAATCGGGAACTGCGTCCGAACATGCCGCCGCAGGGCCCGGCCCTCAGGCCGCCGCCTCCGCCGGCCCCGAGGCCCAGGAGTATCTGACCGTCGCGGCCAACAGCAAGAACCTCCGACGGAGCACGATTCTCGTGGCCGTCCTGGTCGCCATCGGCCTGGTCTGTCTGATGTTCATGATTCGCAAGAGCCAGCCCCAGGCGGCTTCGGCGAAGGAGGCCGTCAGCGACGAGACGAAGATCGAGGCCGCCATCAGTCGGTTGACCGGTGTGCGGTCCGAGATGACCAATCGCATGGGCGCGATCATCACGAAGTTCTATGAGTTCTCCGATGTCTTCCAGGTGAAGGTCAATGAACTGTCGAAGAACCCGTTCGAGGTCCAGGGCCTCACGATGAAGGGGCTCAAGGGCCAGGCAGTCGTCGGCGATGATCCCCAGATCCAGGCCGAACTGATCCGGCGGGAGAAGATGCAGGAGCGGGGCCGGACACTGCGGTTGCTCAGCGTCATGCGGTCCGACCAGGGAGACTCCTGCATGATCAACGACCAGATCCTCCAGCAGGGTCAGTGCATCGAGGGCTTCACCGTTCACCAGATCCGCGACAACTCCGTTGAACTGGTCTGGTCGGAGGGGGCGACCTCGGACAACGCCGCGTCGGAAACGAAAGACTGGACGATCACTTTGAAGCTGTCTGAATGATGCTGCGATTCCTATCCTCCAAAGAGAAAGTGAAATCCCCTGCGGCGAGTCGGCCGGGGCCGAGCCAGCCGGCGATGGCCCCTGTCTACCCCGACGACGCCGAAGTGCGGGGTTTGTGTGATCTGTATTCGCCCGAACCGACGACCCGCGTCCAGGCGCGCGACGCGGCGGACGTTCTGCTCGAGATGAACAGGATCACCGAGGAGCAGTACGGCCGGCTGCGCCGCGAGACCCTGAACAAGCCGGGGACCGATCCGACCGCGGCATTGTTGAAAGAGGGGCTCGTCGGCGCCGACGATGTGCTGGAGGCGAAGGCCAGGCTCAACGGCCAGGAGTTTCGCCGCATCACGCCTCAGGACGTCGAAAAGGCGGCCTTCGCGAAGCTGGAGGCGGACTTCATCCAGCGAAGCAACATCGTGCCGATCGCCATCGACGACGGCAAACTCATCGTCGCCACCAGCGAGCCGTCGAATGTCTTCGCCATCGAGGACGTGCGACGCCAGGTCGGGATGGAACTGCGCGTCGTGGTCTGCCCGCCGGAGGACATCGCCGCCGTTTGCGAGGCCTTCCGCGAGCAGCCCGGCGAGTGCGTTCTCGAAGACATCATGAGCGACATGACCGAGGTCGAGGTGGTCCAGGACGTCGAAGACGTCTCCGAGGACCTCGAGAAGATGGCCGGCCAGTCCCCGGTCATCAAGTTCGTCAACTACCTGATCAGCAACGCGGTTCACGAAGGGGCGAGCGACATCCACATCGAGCCCAAAGAGAAGCAGACGAAGATCCGCTACCGCATCGACGGCGTCCTCTTCGAAGCGATGCAGGCGCCGCAGAAGATGCACCCGGCGGTCGTCTCGCGTATCAAGATCATGGCCAACCTGGACATCTCCGAACGGCGCCTGCCTCAGGACGGCAAGGTGGCCGCGATCATCGGGGGCCGGGCCATCGATCTGCGCGTCTCCACGCTGCCGACCAATCACGGCGAGAAGACGGTGATTCGTATCCTCGACAGCAAGTCCATCCGTCGCGGTCTGGAGTCCATGGGCATGGAGCCGGACGTCTGCGAGACCTTCCGCGAGCAGGTGAAGCTGCCGCACGGGATCCTCCTGGTGACCGGCCCGACGGGGTCCGGAAAGAGCACGACGCTCTACTCGGCCCTGGGCGAGATGGACGGCAACAAGCTCAACGTCTCGACGGTCGAGGACCCGGTCGAGTACGAACTGGACTTCTGCAACCAGGTTCAGGTCAACGAGAAGACCGGCCTGACCTTCGCGGCGGCGCTGCGAAGCCTGTTGCGGCAGGATCCCGACGTGATCATGGTCGGCGAGATCCGCGACAACGAGACCGCCCGCATCGCGGTGCAGGCGGCCTTGACCGGGCACCTGGTGCTTTCGACCCTCCACACGAACGACGCCTCCAGCAGCGTCACCCGGTTGGTCAACATCGGCATCGAGCCGTATCTGCTGGCGGCCTCGATGAACGCGGCGCTGGCGCAGCGTCTGGTCCGGCGGATTTGCCCCAAGTGCAAGGAAATCTACAAGAGCCCCGACCGGCTCAAGAAGTACATCGAACGCGCCGGCATCAATCCGAACGAGTTGGTGCACGGCAAGGGCTGCGACGCCTGTCGAGGCTCCGGCTACGTGGGACGAGCGGGCATTTTCGAACTGCTGGTCCTGGACGACAAGTTCCGGGACATGATCAACCGGGACTCGTCCGTGAGCAACATGCGTCGCGCGTTCCGCGAGAGCGGCCGCGACACCCTCTTCGATGACGGGATGAAGAAAGTCAAGAAGGGCGTCACCACGATCGAGGAGGTGCTCCGCGTCACCGAGGTGTACGGGCAGAACGAGAATGAGGAGTTCGTCGAGAAC
>Ga0116156_10005437_pt1 | contig 10566 bp, 16 predicted proteins | sample AD_UKC045_MetaG_FD_89891 | JGI IMG/M metagenome (GOLD analysis project Ga0116156, IMG submission 89891) | Active sludge microbial communities of municipal wastewater-treating anaerobic digesters from USA - AD_UKC045_MetaG | ecosystem: Engineered > Bioreactor > Anaerobic > Digestate | place: USA... | reverse complement strand
GGATTTGATGAGTATCAGTGGCAATAAAATTTATGGGCCAAAATCATCCGGTATTTTGTATGTCAAACAAGGAGTAAGATTGCAGCCGATAATTTGGGGCGGAGGACAAGAATTTGGTTTGAGAGCCGGGACGGAGGATGCAGTCAAAATTACCGGAATGACGGAAGCTCTAAAGATTGCTCGTCGTATTGTGGAAGTGGAAAATCAACGTTTGTATGAGTTGCGGGAAAAGATTTTTTCTTTTTTGCAAAGTGAAATAGATGATATGGTGATAAACGGTAGTCGCAAAGATAGGCTGGTGAATAATATTAATGTATCGGTCGCCGGGGCGGAGGGAGAATCTTTGGTATTGTATTTAGACGAAGCGGGGGTAGCCGCGTCAACCGGTTCGGCTTGTTCGGCAGCAGATTTGAATCCTTCGAGTGTATTATTGGCCATTGGTTTACCGATAGAGTTGGCTCATTGCAGCTTACGTATCAGTTTGGGAAGATATACGAGTGAGGAAAGCGTGGAGCAATTATTATTGGTTTTGCCTAAAGTAATTAATAAAGTACGTAGCATGTCGGCATTTGTAAATAAATGAGGAAAACAATGAGTGATATTTTGACAAATCAGCAGAAGTGGATATATAGCGATGAAGTAAAGGAGCATTTTTTGCATCCGCAAAATTTTATGGAGGGAGAAAAACCGACATGGGAATATAATGGGTATGGAGAAATTGGTAGTCCGGCTTGTGGAGATGTGATGAAAATATGGATATTGGTAGAAGAGGATAAAATAATAAAATGCGGTTGGAAAACTTTCGGGTGTGCTTCGGCGATTGCCAGTACATCGGTTTTGTCAGAGATGGTATTGAGAGATGGTGGAATGAAAATTGCCGATGCTAAGATGATTAATGCCAAAATGATTATAAATGAATTGCATGGTTTACCTGATAACAAGATTCACTGTAGTGTGTTGGGTGACAAAGCTTTGAGAATGGCAATTGTTGATTATGAAAATAGGAGAAATCATGAAAATGGATAAAATAAAAGCAGTGGTGATTGAGAATAAAAAAATCACGGAAGATATTTTTCAAATCAAATGTCAGGTGAAAGAAAAATGGAATTTTGTGGCCGGTCAATATATTTTGATTTCCAAGATTTTTGCCGGCAAGGAAATCAGACGAGCATATTCAATATCTTCTATTGCCAGTGATTTACCAACCATGGAATTAACGGTAAGACGTTATATCGATGGAATGATGTCGAATTTTTTGACCAATTTGAAAGAGGGTGATGAATTTGATTTTTCCGGTCCGTATGGGAATTTCACGGCAGCGAAAAGAAAAGGCAAACAAATTGTCCTGATAGCAATTGGTTGCGGTATTGCTCCTTTGAAATCAATTGTTGAACAATGGTGTCATGATAACGAAAAAGATACAAGTTGTATGTTGTTTTTTGGTAATCGAACCATCTCCGATATTCCTTATCATGGTCGTTTTGTGGAGTTGTCGCATGTGTGTGAAAATTTTGAATATATTCCGTGTTTGTCGAGAGTAAAAAAAGAAGATTACCGGTATTTCGGACGAGTAACGGAAATATTAAAGGAATATCCGATGGATTTTGGTAATAAGGAGTATTATTTGTCGGGTAATTTGGAAATGATAAAACAGTTGTCCGAAATATTGGTGGAAAGAGGAGCGCAAAAAGAAAATATTTATTTTGAGAATATTTATCCGATCATGATAAAAAAAGATAAATAATTTATTTTTTAACATTTATCAATATGAAAGAGATTATTACAAAAGACACGAATATTGCAGAGATGATTAGTCAGCATCCGGAGACAAGGCATTTTTTGATGGAGCTTGGTTTGGGGTGTATCGGATGTGTGGCCAGCAGTTTTGAAACGATTGAGGAAGGGTTGCAAGCACATAATATTGATGTGGAAGAGGCCTTGAAAAAGATAAATGAAATAATCAAATAAATTATGCCGATATTTTCGTGTGTTTGTCTAAAATGTGAACATCATTTTTATAAATTGTATGCGAAATGCAGTACGGATGAAAAAGTTTATTGTCCGTTGTGCGAAGGGCTAACAGAAATTGATCAAATGGGCGTAATGAATGAGGTAAACAAAAATGGTCAAAAAAAATGCAACGGTGGTTGCTGTGGTGCTTGTGGTGGTGGAAGCGAGTGAAGTCCAATGTATTTTATCGAATGAGTGATAGAAAAAAATGATAGTCTGGTTGATTGAGTTGTTTGTAGAGTTTTAAACAAGTTTTTTCGACTTGATGTTCAGACCAATTTGGTTCAATTTCGTGAATAAATTCATGAATAATTGTGGTGATTTTTTCTTGGTCATTGAGATTTTGATTGATGAGAATAATATCATTTTCCGGCATAATAAATCCTTTGATAGGAGTATTGCTAAAACCACGAAATGACTTAACAAATTTAATTTCGTAGTGGCCGGTAATAATAATATTTTTTATTCTGTTTATCACAATATGAATTTTTATTTTTGTTTTTTAAATAATTGTAATATTGTAGCAAATTTTTTTGGTTTTTGTCAATGGTATTATGGTAATAGTCGCATCTAGATAGCGTTTTTGATTTTTTTAAAAAGATAAAACAAAAAACACAACATAAGCGTTGTGTTTTTTTGCTAATTATAAATAATTATTTTCTTTTCTTAGCTACTTTTTTAGCAGGTTTCTTAGCTACTTTTTTAGCGACTTTCTTGGCAGGTTTCTTAGCAACTTTCTTGGTAACCTTTTTGGCAGGTTTTTTTGCTGGCATTTTTTATACCTATTTTTTTATTAATAAATTCTAAAACATTTATATTGTAAACTGGTTTGAAATATTTGCAAATTGTTTTTTGATATGGTTTTATATAAGCGTATTATGAAAACTTTGTTGTACACAATTTGTTTGTTATTTTTTTTGTCCGGTTGTCAAAATGTACAAGCGAAAAATTTGGGAAAAGCTGAAAGTGATTTATTGAAGTCTATTTCTAATGCAGATATTGTTTTGTTAAAAAAAGATTGGCCGGAAGAAAAAATTTTGAATGTGCCATTTGTAATGCAAGCTCCTTTGGCAAATTGGGAAATTCACAATGAAAGTTGTGAAGAAGCGGGTATTTTGCTGGCGAATTATTATTATTTGGATCAGCCTTTGTCAAAAGAGCAAGCGAACCAGGAATTGCTGGAGATGGTAGATTTTGAAAAAAAACAATATGGTGGAGAATTTGATATTTATGCGCAGGGGATGGGACAATTGGCCAGTGATTATTATGGATATAATGATTTTCGGGTTTTGGAAGGTAATGTTGATAATATCAAAAAGGAAATAAATAATGATAATCCGGTAATAGTGCCGACAACGGCTGCTTATTTGAAACCAGAAAAAAGTGATTATCCAGAGATGGGTTATCATGTAGTGGTAGTGGTGGGGTACAATCGAAGAGGTTTTGTGACGCATGATCCGGGAACATATTCTGGTGAAAATTTTACATATTCATATAGTGCTTTACAAAACGCAATGAAAGATTATGATAGTGAAGTGCTTGTTTTAAAGTAGATTGTTAAAAATTTGATGCAAAGGGGGTGAAAAAAGTGGAAGAAAAAGATGGATATAAAATAAAAAAATGCGACTGTTGCAAGAGTGGGATGTGCAAAAATAATGAACCATTTTGCAAGTGTTGCGTAAAAAAAGTATATGATGATGAAATAGATAATGAAGAATTGGCTGATTATGTTTACAATCAGCATTATGCAACATATTAATTAAATTAATAGCCAGACAAAAAGTTTGGCTATTGTTTCTTTGGAGAAGTGTGTCAAAGATTATTGAAGAGAAAGTCGAAATTGCATAAAGCTGGGTGGGACTTGAAAGTAATCGGCTAGTTCAGCGATGTCGTCACTGTGAATGGATGATAACGAGATGGGCGGAATGAGTAAAAAAGCGGCGAATTCTTCGGCTTGTATTTCTTCCTTGGTATTTTGCAGGTAGCGCATTTGTGAAAAAAAGAGGTAATTGCCGGCATGCAAAAAATGATGGCCGAGAGCATGAGCCAGATAACGTCTTTTTTGCGAGTATGGCATTTTTTTGTTAAGAATAATATAATCGCCAAAATATAGTTCTTTAAGGCGGCCGGATAAGTGGTGTTCCAAGACAGCGATATCTAATTTTTCAGCGATATAGTATGGATCATTGGTGCGAAATGATTGAATGGTGTTGGCGGCTTTTTGTTGAGAGAGAGTGGACATGAAATGTGAGTTTAGATCTTGATTTTTTGTTGGCGACGGGTTTGGACAAGTTCAAAAGCATCAAGGATAGATTGTTTTTCATCGTTGGTCATGTGAGGAATTTCTTTGAGCATCAGAGTGACAGCCGGATCGGCTATGCCGGCATCGGACAATTTGGCTTCAACTACAATGTTTTCTATTTCGGATTTGGAAATATTGAGACCGTTGTACATAATAGTCTCGTAAACTTCATATTTTTCCGGAATACGAGCGAAGTTGGTAATTTGACTAAGATAAGCTTCGGTGTAACCGGTTTTTTTGGCAATTTGTTTGAGAGGTGTGCCGGCAGGAATTTTTTGAGATAATTGTTTGATGATTATTTTTCCGACATTTTTGGATATTTTTTGGTTTTTGTTGGCCATGTTGTATGTGGTTAATTGTAAAAGTATTCTAAAATTATGTTAACACATTTGTTATTGAATGGTAAATAGAGTTGTGGATAAAAAAATAGCAATATTCATGAATAAAGGTTTTTCGTGATTTGTTGAAAAAATAATAACAAAATTGTTAATATTGGTTTGTAGAGAAAATTAATAAATCGCTAATAAGCTATTAATTACTTGTTATTGATAGGCAAGTAAATATTTTTTAATATTTTAATTAACATTTTAGTTAATATTTATATATTTTGGAGGAACATTATGAAAAAAGTAAAAAGTGCCAAAAGTTTTGGGGTGCAAGTGCTTGATTATGTATCATTGTTGACGGTTTTTTTGTTGTTTATCGGAATGATTTATTAGTTTTGATAACTATGGATTATGATAATAATTAATAGAGGTGCGGGGATGGTGAGAAAAATAGTTTATTTGCTGGTGACAATGGTGGCGATTCTAGGCGTGAATCAAGTGATAGCGATTGGTCATAGTGTACCTTGGGGCAATTGGTGGACGATGTGGAGAATGCAGATTTTGGAAGCACGGGATTGGTCGAGCAAGACATTTGGTATAAAAGAAGAAATGCAGGTTAAAATAGTTGACCAGTATTTGAAAGATCATGATAGCCCGATGGTTGGTAGTGGGCGTGATTTTATTAAATGGGCGCAAGAATATAACCTCCCTGTATATTTGATGCCGGCGATGGCTGGTTGGGAGAGTGGTTTTGGGAAATATGGTTATGCGGCGGAGGGAACATACAATGCAGTGGGATTGGGGATACACGAACAACGACGATACAATAGTTGGGCGGAAGGAATTGAAGATATGGCTTTGGTGTTGAGAAAATATTATTTTGATGAAGGACTTGATGATCCATGGAAAATACAGAACAAGTGGGCACCGCGCGGAATTGATGGTAATGGTTGGGATGATAGTTGGGCGGAAGGGGTGAATGGTTTTATACATGAGATGCAAGGAATGGAGAGAGAAATGAATGGATGATTTTATAAACGAGAAATTAAAAACCTTCTTGAAAAACAAGAAGGTTTTTAATAAAGCTGAATGGAGACTACCAGAAATTTTTGGAACGAGTTTATTGAAAAGATTTTAGAATGGGGACCAATAGTAAAAGAGATCAGGAATGATCTTATTTTAAGCATTTATTTATGCTGATCATTTTATGATTTAGATACAGATAAGGGGAGTGGAAAAGAACAAAGACGGTATAGTTTTTTATAAAAGAAATTGAAAAGATTTTTTTGTTTTTACAAATTTTGACAATGAAAATTGATTTATCCAAAATCCAATACTCTAGTTATAGTAAGTTAATACAGGTTAATAAACTTGACATAAAATATAAAATAATATATAATATTATCAATTATAAATTATGGTCGATTTAAATTGTAATAAATAAAGAATAATAAATAGGATTAATAAAATGAAAAATTTAGAAAGAAAATATTTTGGAGAATGTGGTATTAAGAAACATGACATTAAGGAAATCGTTAAACGAGAAACTTATAGTGAAGGATTAGATGAAAATCGAGAGCTGAGTACAGAAATAATGAAAAAGCTCAAGGGTGTAGATTTGCGCTACTATATTTATGGTCAATGTTTCAACTCATCAAGTATGGGGTGGGATTCAAATTCAAAATATTTTCACGAAGACCTCATTATTCCTGCTCATTGGAAAATTAATGGAAAAACTGCAGAAAGCATTGGCGGAAAAGATGAATATGCTAGCAAGGGAGAAAATGACCCTTATTACTCAATTAATTCATTAGCAGCAATTGATAAAAACCACGATTTTAAACTGCAACATAAGTCATTGAGTGGAAAAACGGACATAGATTTTACTGTTTATTATGATCTACAAGATGAATCATTTCAAATAATTGATGTGAACGCCAGCAAAGTATCAGACAACACTATGTGGGCTATAAATGAAGCGTCTTCAATGTGGAAGAACGATCATGAAAAAAAAGATGCTAATAAATAAATTACTGATATCTGACAGATTCTTATAATAGATCAAAAAAATAATATTTCTTACTATAATGCACAAAAAGACAGTCCTAGACTGTCTTTTTGGTAAAAATGGAGACTACCAGAAATTTCTGGAACGAGTTTATTAAGAAAGTTTTAAAATGGGCGCCAATAGTGAGAGAGATTAAAAACAACCTGGAATTAAGTTTTTCTTAATTTCTGATTTGCTGCGTTTAGGTGTGGATAGAGGGAGTGGAAATTTACTGTGTAAAAATATTCATATTTACCGCAAGTAAAATAAGTGAATATTGACCATAATTTATACTATTGCTATATTGTTTACATAAATGAAACATAGTTATTTTCAATAATTTATTAGGAGGTGAATTATTTGAAGAAGAACATTGAAAATGTGCGGATATTGATTATCGAAGATCAATTAGGACCGATGGATGTTTATGATATAAATTTTGATATGGCTAAATTGGAACATCCAGAACTAGACAATCTAAAAATAGATTTCGCAACAAATTTTTTGGATGCCAAAGAAAAAATACAAAATGAGCAATATGATTTAATTTTTTTAGATCATCGGATGCCATACGAGGATCTTGGAGATCTTCAGAAAATCGACTTTAGTGCTTTTTGCCATAAATTAAAAAATATAGGCTATGGCTTGATTGACGAGATAAAACATAAACAAAATAAGGTGTTAATAATCGGTACATCATCGCTTTGCAAGGAAGAATTTGACAATTACACTATTCCGGATAAGACGATAGATAAAGATGATATTGTTAACGAGATAGTTAATTTTTTATTTACAAATTAATATTCATAACTGATTTATTTTATTGCACAAATCAAAATAGTAAAAAGACTGTCCTGGACAGTCTTTTAAATTATAACAAGTGGACCCGGCTGGGATCGAACCAGCGACCAATCGGTTATGAGCCGACTGCTCTACCCCTGAGCTACAGGTCCGACATTGATAGTATATTAATGTGTACGGTATTAATTTACATTTTTTGATCATGTTTTTCAAGTCAAGTAAAAAATGGTTATAATAAATTATGAACTATTTTGAATAAAAAATGATGTTGGAAAAAGAAAAAAGAGAGTGGAGAAAAAAACCGCCGGTGGTATTGGTAGTGCTGGACGGTTTTGGGGTTTCTTTGGAACATAAAGGCAATGCGATATTAAATGCCGAGATTGCAAATATTGATCGGTTTTGGAATGAATATCCGCATACTTTGCTTAACGCTTCCGGCGAGTCGGTCGGTTTGCCGTGGGGTGAATATGGAAATTCCGAAGTGGGGCATATTACTTTGGGAGTTGGATCAGTGATAAAACAGAGTATGGCGATGATCAAAGATAGTATCGCCAATGGAGGTTTTTTTCAAAATGAAGTATTGATCAAAGCAATTGAGAATGCCAAGAGAAATAAAAAGAAACTACATGTGGCCGGAGTGTTTTCTTCGGCGGGAATCCATGGTCATACTGATTATTTCGATGCTGTTTTACGACTCTGCAACCAGAGAAAGTTTAAAAATGTTTATTTACATCTTTTTACAGATGGTCGCGATGTGCCGCCACAATCGTTTAATGATTTCTACGAACGTTTACAAAAAACTATGCAGGAATCGGGAGTTGGTAAAATAGCATCATTGGCTGGTCGTACATATTCAATGGATCGTATTAGCCGATGGGATAGAACGAAGTTGACATATGAGGCAATGGTTGGCGGAGGAGTATTACAGGCGAGAAGTGCGGAAGAAGCAATAAATAATTCATATGCGCAAGCAGTCTTTGATGAAAATTTATTGCCGGTGACTATTGTTGATACGAATGGAAAACCGGTAGGGCCGGTAGAAGAAGGTGACAGTTTAATTTTCTTAAATCATCGACGAGATCGTATTCGCCAAATTGCCAGTTTTTTTGTCTCCGACGAGGAGGTGATTGTACAGTCGCGACAAATACCAAAGATTAATAATTTGCACGTAGTGAGCATGGTTTTTTACGAATTAATCAATATGGGTGTGAAAATTGCGTTTACGCCGGAAGAAATAAATCGGTCTTCGGGTGAGATCACCAGCTTAACAAAAGTTGTTAGCGAAAATAATATTTGTCAGTATCATGTGGCTGAATTGGAAAAATTTCCACATGTGAGTTATTTCTTTAATGGCGGCGATAAAGTTGTTTTCGAAGGCGAGGTGCAAAAGAATATTCCGTCGCCGCGGGTAAAAGGTTATGAAGAAAAACCGGAGATGAGTTTGTTTGAAGTAACAGAAGACTTGGTGAAGGCAATTAGTAGTGAGCAATATAGTTTTTTTGTGGTAAATTTTGCCAATCCGGATATGGTGGGTCATACCGGAGTGTTTGAGGCAGGGATAGAGGCGATTAGGGCGGTGGATATCGCGTTGGGAAAATTGGTGGACGTGGTGATGTCGAAAGGAGGAACGGTGTTGGTAACGGCTGATCATGGAAATTGCGAAGAGATGATCAATTTGATATCGGGCAATATTTCCAAGGAACATACTAGCAATCCAGTGCCACTGATGCTGGTTGATGATCGTTTTAGAATGCGTCGCACCAGGAAAGAAAAATTTGAGGAAGCCGGTAATTGTGCGGTGAGAGGATTGTTGGCAGATGTGGCGCCAACGGTTGTACAACTTTTTGGCATCGACGATGTAAAGGATATGAGTGGCATGTCTTTGTTGGATGCCTTGGAATAAAATATCTTCGGTTCATTTTTGCTTAAATATTTTTTAATACCCATAGAAGTATCTTGAGGGTATGAAGTGGTCGTGGTCAAAAATAATGGACTGGTGTTTGGATTGGGTGATGCCGAGATATTGTCTGGGATGTGGACTGGAAGGAGGGTGTTGCTGTCGACGGTGTTTCGAGATGAGCGTGAAATGGAGAGAACAGCAAATTTGTCCGATATGTCGGCATGTGAATAATACTGGCAAAATATGCACGGAGTGCCATCAAGATTGGAATTTGGACGGTTTGGTAGTGGCAGCGGAAAAGAATAAATTTGTATTGAAAATGATTGCTGAGTACAAATATAATGATGTGATTGAGTTGGAAAAAGTATTGGCAAAAATTTTGTATCAGGTAGTAGCCCAATTGAAAAGCGATGTTGGGTTGTGGTGTGGTGTGCCTTTAGCGCCAAAAAGATTTTATTGGCGGGGTTTTAATCAATCGGAAAGGTTGGCAAAATTGGTGACGGGCAAGATAGGAATTAAATATGATGACTTGTTGCGACGAAAAAAATTTGTTAAGCAGCAAGTGGGTTTAAAGAAAGAAGAAAGAATGGAAAATGTGAAAAATGTTTTTGAAATCAAAAAGTTGGTGGAAAATTCTTTGCCGGGGAAAAAAGTATGGATTGTTGACGATGTGGCGACGACTTTGGCGACTTTGAATGAATGTGCCAAGGTTTTGAAGGAAAGCGGTGCAGCGGAAGTAATGGGCGTAGTGTTGGTAAGAGAATAGCAAGGTATGAATTGGTTTATGAATAATGTTGATCAAAAATATCAATAATTTTTGATAGTATTGCTTGTTGGCGTGAAGAAAAATGATTTGGGTAGGGCATAGGTTGACGAACCATGTGGTCGTTGTCGGATAATTTTTCACCGTCCAATCCGATCTCGTCACCGTAGTAGATACAGGGAAGACCATGATGGTTGATAATGAAGTTGTAGAAATCATAAATATCGGTTTTATTTTGAAGAGCGGTATATAATCTGGTGGTATCGTGGTTGCCGGTAAAATTTAGAAGATAATTGTGCGGATAGAGTTGGTGTTGGCGTTTGGTTTCTGATTGCAGTTGCCAAGGATCATGTTGGTTAAACGAATCGATGATGGTGGAATATAGTTGGTAGTTGGTGCAACTATCTAGTAAGTCAT
>Ga0116156_10005429_pt1 | contig 10578 bp, 7 predicted proteins | sample AD_UKC045_MetaG_FD_89891 | JGI IMG/M metagenome (GOLD analysis project Ga0116156, IMG submission 89891) | Active sludge microbial communities of municipal wastewater-treating anaerobic digesters from USA - AD_UKC045_MetaG | ecosystem: Engineered > Bioreactor > Anaerobic > Digestate | place: USA... | reverse complement strand
TGAGCGTGACGGGAACGGGCGGAGGCGGCTGGGCCAAGGCGGGGGGCTGATGTGGGGGTCTTGGTAGAGAATACCGGCTCCCGCATCACTTCCAGCGGCGGGACGGTCACTGTCACCGGCCAAGGCGGAGGCGCCTATAGTCCCTCCATCGATTTTAGTTCATTGTTTGACCACGGCGTTTCCGTCCGAGCCGGCAGCACGATTTCGGCCGGCGGTGCAGGAAGCGTCGTCGTGACCGGGACCGGCGGGGACCACTTTTACGTCCGAGGAGGCGGTACGATCACCGGCGGGACCATGACCACCGTGGGCACGCTCACGGTTGATCCCCAGTGGCCTAGGAGTCACGGCTTGCGGTTAGAACCGATAGCCGCCGCCGACGCCGCTGAAGAAGTCGTCCGAATCGGGCGTCAAGCCGACGCCGACGCGCAGGTCAAGGACCAGGTTGTGGGTGGCGTAGTAGTCGACGCCGATGTTGAAATAGACTTCGGCGTAGTCATCTTCCAGACCGTAGGAGAAGATGCCGTAAAACTCGTTGTACATCGTTGTCCGCTCGGTGATTTCCGTGCCGAGCGCAACAGATTGAGTCCAAGCGATAAAGCGGTCACTCGCCGGCTCCTCTGGCACCAGCCCGAAATCTCCCAAAGCCTGGGTTCCAAACCCTGTTGACCCGTACAGTTCACTGCCTTCGATGATTTTCCATCCATAGATGTAGTCGAGCCCGAATTCGACTTGCTCGGTAGAAAAGGCGCGGCCGCCCGTCGGTGCAGTGAAGCGGAGTTCGAGGGCACTTTCGGGAATCCAACCGTCTTGATCGGTCGCACGCAGCTTGAAGCTCCACCGCAGGTCCTCGGCGGAATCCACATCGTCCCCCTCGTCGACAAACCCCCAGGCGTAGGTCCAGCGGATGCGGAATTCGATGTCTTCGGTGAGACCGAGACGAACGAGCATTTCCGGAGTCGTGTGGGCCTGCTCGATCTCTTCCTCGTTGTCGCTGTAGAAATAGGTGTACCCCGCTTCGACCTGCGCCACGCCACGTCCCACGGTGGTCGTGGATTGCGTGAAATCGTGCCGGTCCGTCTCGATCCGCTCTTCAAAAGGATCACGAAATGATCCCGTGCGTCCCAGGCGCCAAAGGTCGTCGAGGAACTTCAGACGCGGTTCCCCGACTTGATCGGCACACTCTCCGCAACAGGGTTCCTGTGCACAGACGGTGAGCGGTCCCGACAAGAACAAGATCGCCAGGATTCCCAATCCGACTCTACAGCTTGGCTTCATCCCTGCATTCCTCATGTATCGCTCCGTCAACGCGCGACATATCCTCTCTGGTCATCGACGGACGTCCCCGCGCCCGATGAGCCCCTTTTTCTCTGGCCGTAGGCAGTAGCAGGCCCGGCGGTTTCAAGGGGACGGCAACAGCGACATGATCGTCACACTTTACCTCGCGGTCCGCTTGCCCGGGTTATTCATGAGCCGGAGATTTGTTGACAACGTGCGGCGGAACGCACGGTTGACAGCTGCGATAACCGGGTCACACTAGGTCGGCGACATTCCAGCGTTGTTCCCTTTGCGAGGTATCGTCTCGGAATTGGGTCGTTCGTTCGAGCAAGCCCTGCAAATTGCCGGGCACAATTGGGAGGTTAGAAGTAGCTGATGTCTGCTGAATCCAACACACATTTCTTGTGGATCGCCACCCTGCGCGATTTTCGATCGTCCTGGAAAGCGCTGGTCCTGACCGACATTGCCTTCAAGGTCATTGCGTTTATCGTCTTGACGCCGCTGGCGGGCATCCTGTTTCGAGTTCTGATTGCGTTATCCGGCCGCGCGGTGTTATCCGACATCGACATTCTGATGTTCTTCCTCGGTCCGGTGGGTTGGATCTGTGGAATTGTGGTCGGCGCGATCGGGCTCGCAATCGTGGCTCTCGAGCAGGCATCGCTAATGGGCGTCCTCTGCGCGCAGACCGGCGATCGACGACTCGGGGTCGCGGGTGCGCTACGATTCGCCGGAGGCAACGCCTGGCCGGTCATTCAGGTGACAGCTCGAATCGTTGCCCTTACGCTGCTGGCGGCAGCTCCTTTCCTGGCGATCGCAGCCGTGGTCTATTTCAGTCTCCTCACCGAATACGACATCAACTATTACCTGAAGGAGAAGCCGCCCGTGTTCGGGGTGGCGCTCGGCATCGGCGGCGCTTTGCTGGCAGGTCTGGCGGTGCTGCTACTTCGTCTGTGTACGGGGTGGTTCTTCGCCTTGCCGCTGGTCTTGTTCGAAGACGTAAGCCCGGCCAACGCCCTGCGGCGCGGCACCGTAAGAGCCCGAGGGCATCGCTGGAGAATTCTGTTGTGGGTCCTCGGTTGGGCGGTGGTGATGATCGTCTTGTCAGCCTTGGCAACCGCGGTGGTGGGCGTTGTAGGGCGGTTCGTGATACCAGGCTCCACAGGTTCTCTCCACTGGCTGGCGATCGCCCTTGGGATGACCGTGCTGCTATGGGCTGTTGTCAGTCTGATGGTGAATCTGCTGAGCACCACGACCTTTGCGGCGATCATGTTCAGCCTTTACCGGCGCCTGGGCAGCGAGGGACGCAGCGATTGGTGGTTGGAACTCGCCGAGGAGATGGACGAAGCTGCCGAGTTGCGGATCACACGTCGGAGGTTGCTGGTCGCCGGTGGCGTCGGCGTCGTGGCTGCTGTGGCAATCGGCGTTCTTGCCGTTCGGACCGTCCGCCTGGAAGACGATGTCCGCATCATGGCCCATCGTGGTTCTTCCAAGGCAGCGCCCGAAAATACGATGGCCGCCTTCAAGAAGGCCATCGAAGACGGAGCCGATTGGGTGGAACTGGATGTTCAGGAAACGGCAGACGGAGAAGTGGTCGTGCTGCACGACAGCGACTTCATGAAGATTGCCGGCAAAGACCTCAAGATTTGGGATGCAACGCTGGAGGACCTGAAGGGCATCGACATTGGTAGCTGGTTTTCGCCGGAGTTCAAGGACGAACGCGTTCCCACGCTGGGCGACGTGCTGGACGAATGCAAAGGAAGAATCAAAGTCAATATCGAACTAAAGTACTACGGTCATGACCAGCAGCTGGAAGAACGGGTAGCCAAGATCGTCGAATCGCGCGAGATGGCGTCCGAGATCATGCTGATGTCGTTGAAGACGGATGGCGTTCTGAAGATGAAGTCGATTCGGCCGGATTGGAAAGTCGGGCTACTGATGTCCGTTTCCGCCGGCAATCTGCAGGAGTTCGAGGCGGATTTTCTGGCGGTCAACGCCGGTTTCGCCAATCGGAGGCTGGTGCGGACCGCGCATGCCGGCGGCAAGGAGGTCTACGTGTGGACGGTCAACGATGCCCCCACTATGTCGACGATGATCAGCCGAGGGGTGGACGGCCTGTTGACCGATAAGCCGGCTCTGGCCCGCTCGGTGCTTGAGCAACGAGCCAAGATGAGTGCTCCGGAAAGACTTCTGCTAGAAGCCGCGGGATTTCTGGGAGCGGTTCCCGAGATGGGCGAGCCGTGAACTCCGAGACCCCACCGAGCCGCAGATTGCTGGAACGAGGACACCGCCAGTTTCGTCTGCAGCGCGGGCATGGGGTCCGGTTTCGAAGCCGTGATTCAGGCCGACGGAGACCTTGGCGTCCGCACCAGGCGCGAGCCTTGGAGCAACAGGCAAACCTGGCCGGCGCCACCCCAGGCGATCAGCAACACGATGAGCCACTGACCGGCGAGAATCCACCATCGGATCCTGCCCTGCAATTCGCCGAGGCGACTCCTCGTTTCATCGAGGCGGGTCCGGAATACGGCGATCTGCTTCTGCACGACGTCGAGTTTGGCGACGATGCCGAGCGATAGTCTCCCGATCTCCGAGAGATGGACGTCCACATCTCGCTTCCGCTGAAGCTCGGTCAGGCGGCGTTGGACATCCCCCAGGCGTTCTGAGACATTGGCCAGCGATTCGCGTGCCGATCGCATCGTCGGCGTCAGTCCGGAGGCGCTTTTCAGATCCACGTTCCGCTCTGCCGCGATGCTGCCCACGATGGCCAGCATCTGCTCGATCAGTTCAGCCGTCGAGGCCGAGAGCTGCACCAGGCCGTCAGCGCGTTCCATCGCCGCCGCGAGCCGCCGCTGCAGGTCGTCGATCTCGGGCAGGGACGCCACTCGCTCGGCCAGCAGTTCCGGCGCCGATTCCTGCAGTCTCTGCTTCAACTGGTCGACCAGCTCGCGTGTCCCGCCAACCGCTTCGCGGGCTTGCGCCGCACGCTGGTCGACCTGAACGACCAATTCGTCGGCTCGGCGGAAGACCTGCGAGTTGACCCGCTGCAAACGGGAACCGGCGATCCACACGCCGCCGATTCCCGCCAGGCAAATGACAATCCCCAGGACGCCCAGCGCAGAGAGTCCCAGACCGAGCAGACGTTTGGCGGCGTGCATGGTTGATGATTCTCCCCGAGGCGACCTGCCGACTCAGTCAAAGCAGAACAGGTTTCAATCCATTCGGAACGGATTAAACTCGATTCTACTGTTTTTTCTCTTCCGGCGCGGGCAAGCGGACCATCAGCCATGTCTGCGGTTGGTCAGCGCCAAAATGCACCAGGGCCGTCGCCTCTTCCTGAGTGTGGTTGTGGATCCCCGTCTCCATCACAATTTCGGGATTCTTGCCGACCCTAGCACTCACTCCTGATTACCGTTTACATGTTTGTGCTGGCACCTCGTCGATAAGGAAAAGTACATAAAGTCAAAGAAATTCCGGTTCGCATCCGAACTCGGACACGTTGCGTGGCGAGGTGGTTTCACGTGTCCGCGTCTCTGGGAGACGAGGCTCCGCTCTCATGGAGACGGGACATCGTAGACGCGTCGCACCAGGAGGCCGAGCGGCACGATGTGGATTCTGGGACTTTGGCCGTTTTGCAGGTATCGCCGGCTGTCCAGAGGACGGCGTATAATCATCAAGGTCTGAGCGAACCGTCGGGCCCAGGACCGTGCGGGCTCAAGCCGTCGTCATTGACGTTCTACGAGGCCGGAGGAATTGCCATGACCAGGATCGATCGCGACGCACGCATTTTGATCTTGGGCGCCGGGCCGGGGGGACTGACGGCAGCCCATTACCTGCGCCGGTACGGGTACAAGAACGTCACCGTATTCGAGAAGTTGGGCCGCGTGGGCGGCTTGTGCTGCTCGATCACCGAGGACAACCAGGCCTTCGATCTGGGGGCCGTGATGACGTCGCCCGACTATCGCGAGGTCCATCGGCTGGCGCGCCGCGTCGGCGTGCGGCTGGAAAAGCTGTGCGGCGTGGCCGCCTTTTCATTGGATTGCGTCGGGCAACCCGCGGCGCCTTATCACCGTCTGCTGGACTACGTCGCCGGCGGTTCGACGTTCTCGGCACATCTTCGCTACTGGTGGGAGTGCCTGCGCTATATGTGGATTCGATTCCGGATGCGGAGACTGTTCCGCAGACCGGGCTGGGCGGGGATCAGCGAGCATCCGGAGCTGTGCATTTCGATGTTGCAGTGGCTGCGCGATCATCGTCTGGAGGGGTTGGCCCGCGCGTTTGAGATGCCGGTGACGGCGTTTGGGTACGGCAATCTGGACGAGATCCCGGCGCCCTACGTGTTGCGCTACGGAACGGTATGCGGGATGGTGGCGTTCCTGCTGAGCGCCGCGCCGTTTGCCCGTTGGATTCCGAAGTGCCTGCTGCTGAAACGGTTCCGGCACGGGTTTCAACGGCTGTGGGAACGGCTGGCTTGGGAGTTGAACGTGCGACTCAACGTGGAAGTGACCTCGATCCAGCGGCAGGGCGATCGGATCGGCGTCACCTACACGCACCCCGTCCAGCTGTTGAATCAGCAGGTGACGAATGCCGAAGAGCGCGCCGAGTTCGATTACTTGATTCTCGCCTGTCCATTGGTCAAGGCGGAGCTGGAGCGGATCATGACGCTGACCGAGGAGGAGGCGGATCTCCAGTCCCGCCTGCGGTTCATCCCCTACGCGGTCGCCTCGTTCGAGATTTCCGGCGCCGTGCTTCCGGAGCGAGTCGCATTTCACCTGCCCCTTCCCGAAATCGGCGCACCGATGCTCGTCTACCAAGCGCATCGGGACAACGAGTTGATGGTCTTCTACGCCCGGCTGGCCAGCAGCCAGCCGACGCCCGACGACGAGCGCCGGCTGCGCGAACACGTCGAGCGCTACGTCCAAGCCTTCGGTGGCCAGATCAACGTCGACGACGATTGGCACTCGTACGACGCCTGGCTGTATTTCAAACACGTCTCGGCCGGCGACATGCAGAACGGCTACTACGACCGGTGGGAAGCGATTCAGGGCGAGAACCGGACTTTCTACGCCGGCGGCCTGTTCGATTTCGATTGTGTGGAAGGCGCGGCCCGCTACGGCCGCGCGGTGATCGAAAGACACTTCGTGAACTAGGCAAATCACTGGCACCCGTTCTTGAGACGGAGGCCTTCGTGACGGTCACAGCGCTCTCTCGGCCTCGCCAACAAGACTCTCTCACCTGCCTGACGAGCAGGGCAGCGGGCGATCGTCACGCGGTGGCCTTCTCGCGGGCCGGCCCAAAGTGCTCGCCCCAGTTGGCGGCCAGGCCCCGCCCCAGGTCGATCGCTTGGGCGGTCTCCTCCGGCGACAGCGGCTTGAAATTCTTGATCATCTGCACGTTGTGGCGGATCTGTTCGACCGTGTGAACGCCCAAATCGGCCGAGACGACACCGGGGATGCTCAGGGCATACCGCAGCGCCAGGGGCACGTGCCGGCTGTCGAGCTGAGCCCGCTGGGGATTCTTGTAATCCATGCCGAGAGCGCCGCCGAAGACCTTCATGGCGACGATTCCCACGTTGTGTTTCCGGGCTACCGGCAGGACTTCCTCTTCGAAGTGGTACGTGTGGCGATCGACGAAATTCACGATCGCCAGCACCACGTCCACTTCACCCGATTCCAAGAAGTGTGGAAAGCGGGCGGCCAGGTTGTGGCCCGACACGCCCACGAAGCGGCACTTGCCGGCTTTCTTCTGCTTCAGCAGCCAGGTGAAGACGCCGTCGGCCTCCCAGGCGCGGCTGATGTCCAGGTTCCCGAGGCCGTGATAATACAGCACGTCGAAATAGTCGGTCTTCAGCAATTTGATCGACTTGGCCAGCGATTTCTCCGCGTCGGCGATGTTGTTGGCGAACACCTTGGTGGACAGGAACACATCCTTGCGGCGCTTGCCCAGCGCCAGGCCCACGCCTTCTTGCGAGTTGTTGTACATCTCGGACGTGTCGACCGCGGTGACGCCTTCGTCCAAGGCGGCATTGACCAGTTTGGCGATCTCGGGCGGCGGGAGACTGCCGCAGGGCGCGGTGCCCAACGTGAACATGCACAGCGGCACGTTGGTGCGGCCCAAGATCCGCCGCGGCAGCCCCCCGGGCGTGGCCGGCGGCAAGCTCGGCGGCGGCCCTTCCGCCGCCAGCGCCGCAGCGCCCTCGCCGCCCAACGTGACGGCACCCGCGAGGAGTCCAGCCTGACGGACAAAGTCCCGGCGAGACAACAACGACCGCTGCGAACCAGACGAGGATGTCATGAATGCGTCTCCTTTGGCTAATTTACAGGTGAGATCAACTCCGCGATTTGTTCGTAGAGCGGACTTCAGTCGGCTGGGGCGGAATGGCTTCCGCCCTACGAAGTTGTTCCGCGACAGGTGCTTAAAACCTGTCCAAAAACAAAACTGCTCTTTTGTCGCCTTTCGCTCCGCGAAAGGGCGCTCTTTCGCGGAGCGAAAGGCGACATTGTCCGTGAACGAGTCCTTAGCAGCGGAGCGAACCGCTGTAGTATAGTCCGGGTCGTAATGCTTGACCAGCGACACCGCCGCGCGGGATTGCGGTAACTGGACTGCGTCGAGGGACAACACGGCGCGATCAGGTTGACGGCCCGACCACGATTTTCCTACCTCGCGCTGATCCTGTTGCCGATAACATGGTGAGGGACGCTTACTCCAATCTGCGGCGGTTGCTTTCAGGAAGCTAGCGGTGCCAGCGCCTCGACACATCAACGCGACCCACCATTTCGATCTCTCGACGGCCCTCCGGCTGGCCTCGGCCGCCGAACTGGTCTACGCCGATCCCCACCTGGTGGAGCGTACGGTGATCGCGGCGTGGCAGTACGCGGATTTTTGCTTCTTGGACGTCGAGACGACGCAGTGTCTGGTGGCGGCGGATTCGCAGTCGATCCTGGTCTGCTTTCGAGGGACCGAGGCCGACCGGGCCGAGGACTGGATCACGAACCTGGACTTCGATCTCGTCGACGGCCCCTTCGGCGGACGCGTGCACGAAGGATTCTACGACGCGCTGAGCTGCGTCTGGCATCTGTTGGACAAGGAAGTCGGCCGGCTCCAAAACGACGGCCGGCGGTCGCTGTGGGTCACGGGGCACAGCTTGGGGGCGGCCTTGGCCGCGCTGGCGGTCGCCCGCTGGTGCGAGGCCGGCCGCCCGGTTTCCGGACTGTACACGTTCGGTCAGCCGCGCACCGGCGATTCCACGTTTGCCCGCAACTTCGATTTCGCCTTCCGGCCGCACGCGTTTCGCATCGTCAACGATCTGGACGTGGTCACGCGCGCTCCGCCCCGTGCGCTGGGTTACGAGCACCATGGGACGTTTATCTACTTCACCGAGTCCGGCACTTTGTCGGATGATGTGCGCTGGTGGCAGCGGTTCCTCGAAGGCTGGCACGGTGCCATCGAAACGATCCTCGATTGGGGCGGAGAGGGCATCGAAGATCATCGCATCGGCGCCTATCGGCAACGGATCGAGAGCGCTCTCCAATGTGGCGCGCATCCGAGTGCAGTTCTCGACGCGGGGCTGCGTTGCCCGCGAACAGCGGAACCTGGGTGGCCGCTGATTCGGCCGCGCCGCCGCGCCGCTTAGCATCGTTCGAGAAATAACTGTCCAGTGTTTATTGCCGATCATCCCACGGAGTGTGATGGCTACTCTGACGAGGCGACAGTTATTTCTCGAACGATGCTTGATTCCCGCCGCCGAGTGGGGCGTCTGGGTTCAGCGAATGAGTTCGGCAATGGCGCGGTAGTGCTCGGCGGCAATTGCGGCTCCGACGGAAGTCTGACGCGCGATCGTGGCTGCCAGGGAAGGTTCTTGTGCCACGTGGATTTTGGCCTGTTCGGCGGTCCGGAGGATCTTGGCCGCCGCGTCGCCGCTGCCTTTGGCGACGACGACGGGTGCGGACATGGTGCGGGGATCGTAACGGAGCGCGACGGCCCAAGACGTGCCTTGGACGAGCACCAGTTGGGCCTGGGCGACCGCCGCTTCCAGGTGCGACAGGGCCAGCGTCCCCTGCAACTGGCGGCGACGCCGCTGCACGGCAGGATCGCCGTTCTGTTTGCGCATTTCCTCCCGCATTTCCTCCGGCGTCATTCGCAGCGAAAGTTCGTATCGCCAACGCTGGAAACCGTAGTCCGCCGCACCGACGACCAGCAGCGCGCCGCCAATTCTGAGACAGAGGCTGCTGACGATCTCAACCAAGCTGCCGGCGAGGGCGGCAGGGGCCAGGCTTCCCAGCGCCACGATGCGGTCCCGCTGGTCCCACAGGGCCCAGGCAGCAACGCCCATGACGACGCCGAGCTTCAGGACGTTCAGCAGTTGCAGTGCGGCCGTGTGGCCGGAGAACATCCGCGTCGCCGTGGCCAGCGGCTGGAGTCGTGACCAATCCGGCGCGAGCCGCTGCGGCTGCAGCCGGAAACCGGTCTGCAACAGGTGGCTGACGGCGGCCACGCAAAACAGGACGCCGCCAACGAGGGCCAGGCTGGGTCCGAACAGCCGCACGGCGTCGTACCACCATCTGCTCGCGGCGTCTGCGCCGGCCAGCGAAAACGCCTCGCCGCTCAGCTGCCGGCGCGTATACTCGCTGAGCGTGCCGGACAACTGGTTGCCGCCGAGCAACAGTAGCAGCACGCCGGCCAGGAACACGGCGGCGAAGGTCAAGTCGTGACTCTGGGCCACGTCGCCCTGCTGCCGGGCCAACTCGCGGCGGTGCGGCGTGGCCGCGTGGATGCGTTCTGTGGACTCGCTGGACATGTTACCTTCCCCAAGGCGAACCCTGACCCAGCGCGCTGATCGCGCTCCAGATCGTCTCCATCGTCGCCTGGCTCTGATCCTGGAACATCCAAGCGACGGATGCCAGAGACAAGGACAGCGCCGTCAGCGCTACCAGGGAATTCACACCCAGACCGGACGCCAACACGTTCAACTGCGGCGCCAGCCGGCCAATCAATCCCAAGACCAACGCGGTCACGACCAGCGACAGCAGCACCGGGGCCGCCACGCGGACCGCCAGCAGGAAACTCTGTGCGGCAATCTCGCTCAACGTTCCTGTCAGCCCGGCGGAGAAGCCAACCTGCCCAGGCGGCATCCAGGCAAACGTATCCAACAGGCCCGCCATCAGCTGGCGATGCCCGCCCGTGAGCAGGAAGACGGTGGTCGCCAGCAGCGCAAACAACTCGCCCAGGACCGTCGAGCCGCTCCCTTCGGGCGAAACCATGTCCGCGATCGTCATCCCGCTCAACTGGCCGATCGTCTGCCCTGCCGCC
>Ga0116156_10005428_pt1 | contig 10578 bp, 11 predicted proteins | sample AD_UKC045_MetaG_FD_89891 | JGI IMG/M metagenome (GOLD analysis project Ga0116156, IMG submission 89891) | Active sludge microbial communities of municipal wastewater-treating anaerobic digesters from USA - AD_UKC045_MetaG | ecosystem: Engineered > Bioreactor > Anaerobic > Digestate | place: USA... | reverse complement strand
TTCTTGCAAGAAAGTGCTCAGCGACAATCCATTGTTCTTTATTGTGAACGGCTACGCCGCCGGTTATTCCGCCATTGCCTATGAAAATAATTTAAAAACTATTTTTCACGATGGCAATTTTGAAAAAGGCGAATTAACGATTGAAGAATCTCGCACGGGCAGATTGTTGCCTTGCGGCATCTTCGCGCGCTGGTCGGCGTCACGTAACACATAACACATAACATGGAACAATCATGCCGAGGGCATAACTGCTCCATGTTCCAAGCTTCATGAAGTTAACCGTCCTATACGAAGACAATCACTTGATCGCCGTATTCAAACCGTCCCGTATGCTCGTCCAAGATGATGTGACCGGCGACTCCAGTTTGTACGATCAAGTAAAATATTATCTCAAAAATAAATACCATAAACCGGGTAATGTTTTTTTGGGCATGTTGCACCGCCTGGATCGTCCGGTCTGCGGTGTTATTTTGTTTGCCCGAACCAGCAAGGCGGCCGCCCGATTGTCTGAACAATTTCGCAATTACTCCATAAAAAAAATATATCACGCTTTTGTTATCGGTCATCTTCGAAAAAAAGAAGACACTCTAGTTCACTTTTTAAAAAAAGACCAGAAATTAAATATTACCACTGCGCAGCTGGAAGAAATTCCGGAAAGTTTGCGCGCGGAGTTAAGCTATGAAGTTGTCGAAGAGTTCACGAACGCTTCTTTGGTAAAAATAAAACTAAAAACCGGTCGTCCTCACCAAATTCGAACGCAACTTTCTGCAATTGGACATCCGATCATGGGCGACATTAAATACGGCGCGCCAGATTTGTTGCCAGACGAAACTGGTATTGCGCTGATGTCCACGGAACTAACTTTCAAACATCCGACAAAAAAAGAAACAATTACCGTGACTTCCGATTTACCGGAAAAATGGTTTGAATATGCCCGCAAAAATTAAAATCGCTTGGTACGGAAAGCATTTTGGAGAAGAGCCTCCGCTCGTCGGTCGCAAGGATCAGGGCGCGGGGACTATTTTTTTTACAGGTTGTAACTTGCGTTGCGTCTTCTGTCAAAACTATCAAATTTCTCAAAGAAATTTGGGTAAGGATTATGCCATTGAAGAATTAGTCACCATAATGTTGGATTTACAAAAGGCAGAGGCTGTCAATATCGACCTGGTTTCTCCCACTGTTTGGTGGCAGCAAATTAAAGAAGCGATTATCTTGGCCAAAAACAACGGTCTCGTTATTCCAATTGTGTGGAATTCTAACGGTTATGAACGGCTGGAAATTATTAAGGCCATGAACGGATTGGTTGATATTTATTTGCCAGACTTCAAATACTCTGATGATGATGTGGCTTTAAAATATTCCGGTATAAGAAATTATGTTGAAACCGCCGAGCGCGCGTTGCGCGAAATGTGGCGTCAAGTCGGTCCTTTGCAAGTCGATGAGCGGGGGATTGCCAGATGCGGTCTGTTGGTTCGCCATTTAATTTTGCCGAATAATTTAGAAAATAGTTTCGGCGTGATTGATCGTTTGGCCGATCTTAATGAAAATATAACCGTGAGCTTAATGAAACAGTTTGCCCCGATATTTAGAGCGACTGATTTTTCAGAGCTTTCTCGTTTTGTCAGTCGAGATGAATCTGAACAGATATTTAATTATCTATCTGCCATGGAGCTCAATGGTTGGGTGCAAGAAGATGATTGTGGCGAGATATTCATACCCGATTTTAAAAAACAACATCCCTTTAATAATTAAAAAAGCCGATTGGGATATGATCCAATCGGTTTATGTTTAGTGTCGTCGTGGTTGCGACACTATCGGTTCGAGAGATAGCCGCATCTTGGCTCGGATAAAGCGATATTCTACCTTGTCGATAAATATTTTTTCGTTTACCGCACCCAGGAAATCATGCCAGAGGCTGTCCTGCATAAATGGCTCCAATTCGAGGTTTTCAAAAAAGGCGCTGAAAAAACTGATTAGTATTTGTTTCGCCCAATGAGGAAGTTCTTCTGTTTTTTCGAATTTTTCGAGATCGGTGCGCCAATTTTTTTTCGTGATACTTAGCACTGTGGGCATTCTTCCCTCCCAATCATCCCACGCGTAGCGGGAAAAGTTTATCAATAGTTTAGCGAATTGTCAATGTTTGTTTTCTGTGGCATAATAAAAACATGATTTTACTTGAACTATTTTTAATTTTTGTTGTTTCCAGTTTACTGGGTTTTTTTATTGAGACGATTTATCGTTCTTTGCAGGAAAAGACAATTATAAAGCCAGGTTTTTTAAGCGGACCGTACCTGCCCATTTACGGGACTAGCGCTTTGGTTTTTTGGGGCATTGCTTTGTTGCCGATTGACGTGATTTACAAATTTATTTTGTTTATTTTGATTCCCAATTTGTTAGAGTTAATTGTTGGTGGTTTTTTTCTAAGATATTACGATATGCGCCTTTGGGATTACACCGAAGAGCCTTTTAATTATAAGGGTTTTATCTCTATTAAGTACGCTTTCTTCTGGCTGGTCTTGGCGATTATTTTTTATATTTTTCTTTTTCCAGGATATCAATCCATGATTGCCTTTTTTAGAGAGCACGTGATTTACTATTTTTTTCTGGGAATTTTGGGTGGGATCATGCTGGTTGATATGGTGGCTTCTTTTAGTATTGCCATCAAGGTAAAAACATTCCTAAGAGAATTAAATAAGACAAGATTGGAAAAAACTATTTTGGACTATCGTTCTTTTCGGCGACGTTGGCGTCGTTATTTAAAAAAGTCAATGTTTGTCAATATTTTTGAACGTAATTTTTTGCCGCTAAGCGGACAGACTATTCGCGAGTTTTATGTCCAGCTTGGCAAATTTATCGACAAGAAAAAGAAAGCAATATCTTTGAAGCGAAAAAAAGAGTCTCTTTAGACTCTTTTTTTGTAATGGATGACAAATTTCCCAAATATTGTTAATATTCGAATATAATTAAATTCTTATGAAAAAATTTTTTTTTGTCGTGATCTTTGTTCTTTTGATGGCGGGACTGCTTTTCCTGTCTTGGCTTTATTTTTCAAAAAAAGAAGATGCCAAGAATGTTTCTTCCAATATTGTTGCCGCCGAATATCCGACGAAGATTGTTTACAATATGTCTGCCGGGGATGAGTTGATCTTTATGGCGGACTGCAAGAAGCGCGCGGGCGCATTTGATAATTGCGGATCCAGTTGTGAGGACAGTGCGTCTTTTTGCGCCGCTGTCTGCGTGCCCGTTTGTGAATTTGAGAGGTTGGTTATTTACAAAAATGACGTATTGGGCTTTGAAATAAAATATCCTGAAAATCTAATGCAGATCGACGCTAATGAAGCCGATACGGTTAAATTTATTCTTCAAGGAGAATTGCAAAAAGTTGGCAAGGAATTTCTTGATGGATTAATGCTGAGTGTTGTACGCGGGCCGAAAAAGGCAACTCTTTCGCTTGAGAACTTTGTAAAAGAGCAACGAGACGGGTATATCTCGGCTGGCACAATTGTCAGTGATTTGCGCGCGATCGAAATCAATAAACAAAAAGGCTTTACTTATTCGGAGAAAACGATGACGCACTTTTATTTTGAAAATAATGATGATATTTATCAAGTTCTCTATATGGCGCCAGATCCGCGCAATCAGGGTTATGCCGCGTTAGCCGAGCGCATGCTACAGTCTTTCTTGATAAAAAAATAGTGATCATGGTCAGGCGTATTGCAAATTAAATTTTATATGAATGCAAAAAAACTAACAGAAATATTGGCCCACGAGCCCAAATTTCGTTTGAAACAAATCAAACGCGCTCTTTTTGTTGATTTGCTTGACGATTGGGAAAAAGTGACAACCTTGCCATTGGAACTACGAGAAAAGTTAAAACGAGATTGTCCGCTCGAGATTCACTCAAACGTTTTAATTTCCAAAGATAAACAAACAGTAAAGGCTTGTATTACTCTTAGTGATGGTTTGCAGGTTGAAGCCGTTTTGATGAAACACAAAGGAAAGACAGAGCGAAATTCTGTCTGCATATCCGCGCAAGTCGGTTGTGCGTTAGGCTGTAAGTTTTGCGCTACCGGCATGATGGGCCTCAAGAGAAATTTGGAGGCTATGGAAATTGTCGAACAAGTTTTATTTTTTGCGCGTTACTTGAAGCCGCAGAAAGAAAAGATCACTAATATCGTTATTATGGGAATGGGCGAACCGTTTTTAAATTACGATAACGTGATGGCTGCGGTGCGCATTCTCAATGGGGAGGATGGTTTTGGTTTTGGGGCTCGTCGCATTTCTGTTTCCACCGCCGGCATTGTTGAAGGCATTGAGAAATTAATAAAAGAAAAAATAGAAATCAACTTGGCAATCTCTTTGCACGCGCCAAACGACGAGATCCGAGAAAAAATAATGCCTATTAATAAGCGGTATCCGATTAAAAAAATTCTTCAAGTCGTGGACAAATACATTGCCGCAACCAATCGCAAAGTTATGTTTGAATATGTGGTGTTGCAGGGCGTGAATGATAGCGACGAATGTGCGGCTGAATTAGTGAAGATTATGAATAAGCCGCTGTACATGGTCAATCTCGTACCGTACAACGAGACCGGATTATTCAAGCCATCGACCACGCCGCGCATCAAGCGCTTTCGTGAAATTCTTGAGAAAAATAAAATTTCCGTTACACAGCGTTTTCGATTCGGAGACGACATCAAAGCCGCTTGCGGACAATTGGCGACAAATAAATAATTTTAAAAAGATAAACGGCACAAGAAGACTTTCTCCGGGGGGGGGCTTTTTTTGTAATAATTTGACAAAAATGTCAATAATTTATTTAATTTTAATTTTGTTCTAAAATAGTAGGGCTCTACGGAAAGAAATTGTCCGTTGGTTGCGTAATAATTAATGAATTATGGTGGAGAAGCAATGTTTGGAAAAAACAGACGCTGAACTAGTGGAATTGAGTTTGAAAAATTCTAACAATTTTTTGTGTTTACTCAAAAGGTACGAGAAAAAACTCTTATTTTACATTGTTCGTCTTTCTGGTTTTAGAGAGGAAGAAGCGGAAGATGTTTTACAGGAAGTGTTTGTAAAGACTTATTATAATTTACGTGATTTTGATAGCCGTTTAAAATTTTCTTCTTGGATATATCGCATTGCCCACAACGAAACGATTTCCGCCCTTAGAAAGAAGAAAGTGCGTCCGGCGGAATTGCTTGATGATGAGTCATGGCTAAAAATCGCCACCAAGCTGGATGTCCAAGAGTTCGTCGAAAATGTCTTGTTACACGAACAGATCAAGCACATTATCGATAGAATCGACGAAAAATATCGTGACGTTCTGATCTTACGCTTTTTGGAAGAAAAGGATTACGCCGAAATCTCGGATATTTTAAAGAAGCCGGTCAATACCGTAAGCACGTTAATTAATCGAGCACGAAAAATATTCAAAAAAGAATTTGATAAATATGAGCGAAAGTAACATTAGCGAAAAAGCATTTACGCAGATCCAGGAAGAGGGGATTAAACCTTCTTCTGAAATAAAGTTTCATTTTCAGAGAAGCTTGTTTTGGCTTTTTGCGTTTGTGTCTTTGTTGATAGGAGCGCTTGCGGTCGCCGTTACACTTTATATTATTGCGGACAATGACTGGGATCTTTTTTGGCAGCATGGAGCTGGTTTTGGCTGGACTCGCGCAATTCTTTATGCCTTGCCATACTTCTGGTTAATTGTCTTGGGCGGATTTTTGCTGGTTTCGCACTATACATTTAGGCACACGAAATTCGGTTATCGTTATCGCTTATGGCAGGTGATTGTGGCAAATATTATTTTGGCGATTCTTTTGGGTGCGATTTTTTACTTTTGTGGTTTTGGGGCGAAATTAGACTATGTTTTGGCCAAAAAAGTGCCTGCATATCAAGAAATAAACAACCCGCGTATCAAAATTTGGTCCAATCCTCAAGAAGGTCTTATCGCGGGAGAGATTATTCAGCCTGGGTTGGATATTATTATCTTGGAAGATTTACAAAATCGGCAGTGGCGTGTCAATATTGGACAAGCAAAAATCAAACCCGCCGTTCTCCTCTTGGACGGAGAGAGGATTAAGGTTCTCGGTCGGATCAACAATGAGATGGAGTTTTGGGCAGAAGAAATTCGTCCTTGGTTTGGTCGACAAATACTTTGGGAAGTCCGACACGAAACGAAAGAAAAAATAAATCATTAGCGTAATATTATTTGAGAGACAAAATAATTATTAATTTAGAAAAAAATATGAAAATCAAAAAGAAAATTATCATGGGAGGTTTGACAGTTGTTATGGCGACGGCGATTACCGCCGGTTCCGTATACGCCGCTCCACACGAATTTAATCAAAAGAAAAATCAAGGGAACGAAACCCTTCAACAACACGACACTGAGGATCTTCTTGTTCGTCATGAAGCAATGGAAAAAGCCTTCGCCGACAACGACTACCACGCTTGGAAAGAATTGATGAAAAATAATCAAGGACGCGTCGTTCAAGTTATCAATGAAACTAATTTTGCAAAGTTTGCGGAAGCTCATCGGTTAATAAAGGCCGGAAAGCTTGAAGAGGGGAAAAAAATATTGACCGATTTGGGCGTAATGAAAAAGTTTACAAAAAGAGATCCGAACAAAGAAAAGATGCGCAATCATGAAAAGTTTACGGACAAGAAAGTCAATAAAGGCAAGCATCTTGGTCTAGGCCAGCATAAGTTCAAGAAAAACGGCGAAAATAAATAAGTGAAATACCTAAAACACATCGTCTGCGGGGCGGTGTGTTTTGGAAAACTTGCTTTTTGGGAGGGGATCACCTAACATTCAACGATAATCATTAACATTATTCTATGGCACAAGAAGTAAAAAAACTGCATCGCTCTCGCACTGACAAGATGATTTTTGGCGTTTGTGGCGGATTGGCGAAGCACTTTGATATTGATCCTGTTTTCGTGCGTTTAATTACCGTTTTGCTTTGTTTCGTAAACGGCATTGGCATTATTGGTTATCTAATTTTAGCCATAATTACGCCAGAAGAACCCGTTCAAGACGCAAGTAACGATAATCCGGCGAAGGAGTCGGTGGTCGATGCGGAGTTTGTGGACAAAAGCGAGACCCCTGAACAAAAGGCCTAGTTTTGCGCAAAAAAAGCCAAGGTTTGACTTTTTTTGGAAAAAGGCGTATCCTATTTGTAGAATTAAAAGTCGAGAAATATTAAGTTTAATACTAAATATAGAAGCGGCTTATAGTTCAAAAGGTCGCTTTTAATTTAATTTAAGAACGTAGAAAAATTATGAGAAACGACGACAGAAATTCAAACGGTTTTTCTCCACGCCCAATGGTACAAGGTAACTGGACATGTACTTCTTGTGGTGCGGAAATTACAGAATTGCCATTTGAACCAGCCCCAGGCCGCGACATTTATTGCAAAGCTTGCTATAAGAGCGGTAGTGGTAGTACACGCAGAGACAATAGCCCAAGACCTCCAAGACAGATGGTACAAGGCAATTGGCAATGCAGCGAATGCGGCACTGATATCGCAGAGTTGCCATTCGAACCAGCAGACGGCAAGCCAATTTTTTGCCAAGAATGTTGGAAAGCAAAGAGACCTCAAAGATTTTAATCTCACTGCTTAGATAGAGAGAGCCCGCGCCGTAAGGCGTGCGGCTCTCTTTGTATTTTTTCGGGTATTGATATAATATAGCAAGAAGCAATGCAATATTTATTATGAAAGATCTATTTATTGAAGCCTTTATGTGGTGGGTAGACTGGATCGTTGATGGTCAAGTCTATGATATGATTTTACGAATTATTGCGACCGTTCTTTTTATTGGGGTTCTGGGTTTTGCTTTCTGGGTGAGTATTTGGGGTGAGGTTTTTCATTTTTAGTCATTAGTCTCTCCGCATACCCCTGGGTGGCGGTTTTTTTATAGAGATTCTTCTATTGACGAAATACTTATTAACTGTTATAATTAATTGTTAATGGATTAATCTAAAATTATATGGAACTAACACTTATTCTTGTCGCGATTACTTTAGTTTTTCTCGGGGGAGTATTGTTAACCGAGACGCCTAGAAGCTAATTTTCGAAACGCGCTTTTTCTGCGCGTTTTTCATTTCTCGTAATATCCGCTATAATCCGCTATAATTTATTTATGAACTCAACTGTTGAAAAATACGATGTCGCCGTAATTGGCGGAGGCCCGGCAGGTATGATTGCCGCGGGCAAAGCGGCCGAGCTGGGTGCGCGGGTTATTTTAATTGAAAAAAACCACTCGCTTGGTAAAAAATTATTGGTTACTGGTGGTGGACGTTGTAATTTCACGAACGCTGAATCAGACGTTCGTAAATTGGTGAGACATTACGGTGATTCCGGCAAATATTTAATTTCCGCATTTTATCATTTCGGCGTGACCGAAACGCTAGATTTTTTTCGGAAACTGGGGATCAAAGCGAAGATTGAAAAAGACGGACGTATTTTCCCGTCGACAGATTCCGCGAGTTCTTTTCTTCAGGCTTTGTTAAAATATTTGGAGGACAATTCTGTCGCTGTGGCGAAGGGAGCGATTATTAAAGATTTTAAAATTGACAAAGCCGGATTGGCTAGACTGGATGTAGGCTCAAAAGATATTATGGCCAAGAAAGTTATTATTGCCACTGGAGGCATTGCTTGTCCCTCGACCGGATCAAATGGCGATTTTTTTCAATTTTTAAAAAGGATGGGACACAATATCGTTCCGACTAAGCCGGCACTTGTTCCTCTCAAGGTAAAAGAAAAATTTTGTCGACGCCTGTCCGGTTTGGGATTTAATAACGTGGAATTGCATTTTTCCAAAATAAAACAAAGAGGTGATTTCCTTTTTACCCATTTTGGTATCAGTGGGCCGGCTGTTTTAAATTTAAGCGAACATCTTCAACCGGGCGATGAAATCACAGTGGATTTATTCCCTGAAAAAGATATTGATACCTTGTCGAAAGAGTTGCAGTCAATTATTGATGAATCTCCAAATAAAAACGTGGAAAACGTTTTCAATAAAATTCTTCCGGAGCGATTTGTGGAAGTTCTATTGTACAATTTGCACTTGGATGCAAAGAAAAAGGCTAACGGTTTTTCTCGAGAAGATCGAAAGGTTTTCGCCATCGGTTTAAAAAACATCAAACTTCATGTGACTGGCAACTTGGGCTATGAACAAGCGATGTATTCTCGTGGCGGTATTGACTTAAGCGAGATTAATTTACGAAAGATGCAATCAAAAATAATGCCTCAGATATATTTTGTGGGGGATATTTTAGATGTTAGTCGCGAGTGTGGTGGATTTAGTTTGCAGTTATGCTGGACGACTGGTTTTATTGCCGGCGAATCGGTGGTTGAGTCTGGCGCTTAATTGATGTATAGTTAAGTTATAGGATAAATTAATAAAAAATATACTATGATAAAAAAAATAAAAATCAATTATTTTACAATTCCGCTTATCACTTTTGGTGTGGCTTTTTTAGGTAGTTCGTTTACAAATATTGGCATGCCGTGGTATCGCGCCATTGCTGTCCCGGATTTTACTCCTCCGGGTGGTGTAATCGGCGCAGTCTGGACCGTACTTTTTTTCTTGGCCGCCATTTCTGCGATTTTATTCTGGAATGCGCAACGCACCAAGATCTTCCCACTTGTTATTTCCGTTTTTTTGTTAAACGGCGTCTTAAATGCCGGCTGGAGTTATCTGTTTTTTGTGAAGCATCAAATTTATTTCGCTGTTTGGGAATCAGGAGCGCTTGCTATTTCGGTTTTGGCGCTTATTATAATGATTTGGAGTATAAAAAAAAGCGCTGCCGCGTTGCTTATCCCTTACTTTTTGTGGGTTTGTTTTGCTACCTATTTGACTTATCAAGTTTATCTATTGCAATAATTATTGATTTTCAAAAAATATTTTTATGAAAAAGAATATCATCATTGTTTTATTGATTATTTTAATTTTGGTTTTTGGCGTCACTGTGGCGGTGGTTCTATACAAGCCGGCTACTATCAGCGTTATTGACAATCAAAATAATCCGCCGGCATCTTCTGACAAAGAGAATTCTCAAAGCGCCTCGATACCGCCAATTGAAGCCAATACGGGGGATGGACAAGTCATTGTTCAAAAAAATATCATCGTTGTAGCTCCGCAAGCCAACGAAAACATTTCCAGTCCGTTCATTGCAACAGGCAAGGCTAAGGGTTGGTATTTTGAAGGAGAGTTTCCTGTTAGATTGTTTGACAACAAGGGCAAGGAATTAGCCGTAGGTCATGCGAAAGCCCAAAGTGATTGGATGGTTGAAGGGTTTGTCTCTTTCAAGGCGGACTTAGTCTTTGATCCGGGCACGGCAAAGACCGGTAAGCTTGTCTTTGAAAAATCCAACCCCTCGGATTTGCGGGAGTTTGATGAGAAATTCGAAATTCCGGTTAATTTCGCTATAAACAACAAGATGAAAGTAAAAGCCTTTTTTATGAATTCCCAGAAAGATCCAGAGAGATTGGACTGCGCAAAATTATTCTCCGTGGACCGAGAAATTTTGCCGACACAAGCTGTCGCTCGTGTTGCTTTGGAAGA
>Ga0116156_10005415_pt1 | contig 10590 bp, 9 predicted proteins | sample AD_UKC045_MetaG_FD_89891 | JGI IMG/M metagenome (GOLD analysis project Ga0116156, IMG submission 89891) | Active sludge microbial communities of municipal wastewater-treating anaerobic digesters from USA - AD_UKC045_MetaG | ecosystem: Engineered > Bioreactor > Anaerobic > Digestate | place: USA... | reverse complement strand
TTTGCTCGAAATATTGCTGAAAACACACGGCTTTGAGGTCATGAAAGCGGAAAACGGCGCCGACGCCCTGGAGATCGCCCGCCAATCGCCGCCGGATCTCATCGTCAGCGACATCCTCATGCCGGTTATGGACGGATATGGTCTGTGCCGACGCTGCAAGACCAATGAGCGCCTGCATCGCATCCCCTTTGTTTTTTACACGGCTACCTATACCCAGCAGGAGGATCAGGAGCTCGGCTTGGATCTCGGCGCCGATCGCTTCCTCCTCAAGCCCCAGGAGCCGGAGGTCCTCATAGGCATCTTCGAGGAATTGTTGAACAAGAAGCACCGGGAGAAATCACCGGTGCTGGCATCTCTGGAGGAGGAGATGGAATTTCTCCGCCGCCACAACGAAGCCCTGTGCCGCAAGCTGGAGAAGAAGATCCTGGATCTCGAAGCCGTGTATGAGCAACTGCGGACCAAGGAGGAGAAGCTGCGGAAGGAGGAGGAGTTTCTGGCCAGCGTCATCGAGAACATCCCCGACATGATCTTTGTCAAGGACGCAAAAACCCTGAACTTTGTCCGGTTCAACCGGGCCGGGGAAAAATTGCTGGGAATTAGCCGGGACGATTTGATCGGCAAAAACGATTACGATTTTTTCCCCAGGGAGCAGGCGGATTTTTTTACCGCCAAGGATCGGGAGACCCTCGCCGGGAAGACCCTGGTGGACATTCGCGACGAATCCATCGAAACCCGGGATCTGGGAACGCGGATCCTCCATACGAAGAAGATCCCCATCATGGATGAAAAGGAGGAGGCGCTTTATCTTTTGGGGATATCGGAGGATGTTACCGAGCTTAGGGTGGCCGAGAAGAAATGGATCGCCAGTGAAGAGAAGTATCGCCAGATCTATGAAAACGCCGTCGAGGGAATATACCGGACCACGCCCGAAGGACGCTATCTGAACGTGAACCCGGCCTTTTACCGGATGTTCGGCTACGATTCCCAGGAGGAGATGATCAACGCCATCACCAATATCGGGCAACAGCTCTACGTTCATCCCGAAGACCGGGAGCGGCTGAAGCAAGTCCTGACGGAAAAGGGCATGGTCAATGGTTTCGTTGCGCAACTCTATCGGCGGGACGGGAGCAAATTCTGGATTTCCATCAATGCCCATACGGTAAAAGATGAGGAGGGCAACATCCTTTACTATGAAGGGACCAATGAAGACATTACCCAACGCATGCAGTCGGAGGAGGACCTGCGCCAGGCCGAAGCGCAGTACCGGACGATCTTCGAGGGCGTTCAGGACGGGATCTTCCGTTCCACGCCGGAAGGCGCCTTCTTAATGGCCAATCCGGCCATGGCCCGGATGCTGGGTTATGCCTCTCCCGAGGAACTCATCGCCAAGATGACTGACGTTGCCCACCAACTCTATGTTTATCCCAAGGACCGGGAGAAGATCCTCCACCTCATCGACAGGCAGGGTTACGTAAAGGATTTTGAGGTCCAGCAACGTTGCAAGGACGGCACCCCCATCTGGGTCTCCCTGACCTTCCAGGCGGTTCGGGACGAGCAGGGCAACATCCGCTATTACGAAGGCATGAGCCAGGATATCACCGATCGCAAACTGAGCATGGAGCGTATCATCAAATCCCTTGAAGCGACGGTGCGGGCGATGGCCGTGACGGTGGAAACGCGGGACCCATATACTGCCGGCCATCAGCGCCGCGTTGCCGAATTGGCCGGCGCCATCGCCGAGGAAATGGAGCTGAGCTGCGAACAGAAAAACTCCGTCCGGCTGGCCAGCGTCATTCACGATCTCGGCAAGATATCCGTGCCGGCGGAGATCCTCAGCATGCCGCGGAAGCTGTCGGACATCGAGTTCAGCCTCGTGAAGAACCACGCGGAGTCCGGCTTCGAGATCCTCAAGGACATCGATTTCCCCTGGCCTATTGCCGAGATCATCCGGCAGCATCATGAGCGACTGGACGGTTCGGGCTACCCCCGGGGGCTCAGGGACGACGAACTGCTTATCGAGGCGAAGATCCTGATGGTGGCCGACGTGGTGGAGTCCATGATCTCTTACCGTCCCTACCGCCCGGCGCGGGCCCTGGAGGAGGGGCTGGCGGAGATCGAAGAGAACCGGGACCTCCTTTACGATCCCGAGGTCGTGGATGCCTGCCTGCGGCTGTTCAGGGAAAAGGGCTTCCAGTTGGCGTCCTGAGCGTTCGAGGGCGCAATATCTCGCCTGCCGGAGGTTAGGCTACGGATAACCGGACCGGCAGAAAATATTTTCCGGAGTTTATGATTGACAAACGCTGGTCCCGTATATAGGTTAGCGGTCCGATAAGATTTGACAAGGAGGATCAAAATGTTTCAAGTAACCGAAAAAGCAACGGAAGTCATCAAGGAATTCCTGCAGAACAAGGCTATCCAGACGATCCGGATCATTATGACGGCCGGTTGAGGCGGCCCCAATCTGGGGATGGCTCTGGATGAGCCAAAAGAAACCGACGAAGTGGTCCAGGATAACGGCCTGACCTTCCTGATCGACAAGTCCCTTTACGAAGAGGTCCGGCCGATCACCGTAGATTTCATTACCGGTGCCATGGGGTCGGGGTTCAAACTGACCTCCAATCTGGCGGCGGGCAGCGGCGGTGGCTGTGGTTCCTGCTCCGCCTGCTAAGCCGGGGTGGTGATTGCTGAAACAGTTATAAACACAGGCCTCGGCTACAAGCCGGGGCCTTTTTCCGTAGGAAGGATGGCAGGGTTCTTTTCACCATCGCCTCCGGTGCGACGAGAAAGAAGAGTGATAATTCCCGGCCTGAAATCCGCATATTTACGGGTTGCGAACCGATGAAGATAGATGATAGGGACGGCAACCCTCGGTGGGAGGATCTGAATTCCGAGGAACTTCAGATCCTTGTTGAAGATTGTCTGGAGGCGGGTCGCTGCGGCGACGCGATCGAAATCTTACGGCGGCTGGTGGCCCGCCATCCCGGCGAGGACTCCTTCGTCCTGAAGTTGGCTTGGGCCTATCACGACGGCGGTTTTCTCGATGAGGCGGTGGCCTGCTTTGAAGCGCTTCTAAAAAAGGAACTCCAGCGCAAGATTTTTACGGGATTCGCCTTCGACGAACTGGTGCGGATCTTCAAGCGGGAAGGACGCTATGATCGTCTCGTGGCAATCTGCGAACACGCCATGGCTGCCCAGCCGGAAGACTACGCCCTGATGGGGGACCTGGGAGATGCCTATCTGAAGACCGGGGAAGTTGCCAAGGCCGTGGCGGTCTTTCGCCGGATGACGGAGCTGGAGCCCGACGACGCCATGGCCTGCTGCCGGCTGGGAAACGCCCTGGCGGCGGGAGAGGAATTCGACGCCGCAGAAGCGGCCTATCGGCGGGCCGGAGAGATCGAACCGCTTTCATCTGCCGCCTATTATGGTCGTTTGGCGGTGGTTTACCGCGATGCGGGTCATATCGAGCCGGCGATCCGGATGGCGGCGCTGTGCATCCGGGAAGACGCCGCCGAACCGGCCCACCACCTGCTTGCCGGCGATTTGCTCCTTGCCCGGGGCGACATCGAGGCGGCGGTGGCTGCCTATGAAACGGCCATGTCGCTCCGGCCGGAATTCACCGCCGCGTATTGCAACCGCCTCGGCAATGCCCTGGCCGGGGCCGGACACCACGAAAAAGCCGTGGCGGCCTTTCAGAGGGCCGTCACGGCGGAACCGCAAAATCCTTTTTATCTCCTCTACCTTGCCGATGCCCAGCGGGCCCTGGAGGAGAAAGATAACGCCCGGAAGGATTCCTCCACCTGAGCAAAAAAATCCTCAAGCTTTACCCATCTTTTTCAGGGTTTCCCGGAAGACGTGGTAAAAGGCGGTGTTGTCGGCGAAAGCCCGTTTGAAAATCGCCGTGAAATCGTCGATGTTCTTTAAATTGACCACGAGATTGACGCTTTTGTTGAAGGCCGCCATGTTGTCCGAGGAGCGGTATCTATCCGTGAGCAGGACCAGGAAGGACCGGCGCCTCGTAGTCATGGGCAGGGCCTCGTAATACACGAGAATGTCGTTGGCGTCGGGGTTGTCCGCGTCGAAGCGTTCATTTACGACCACGACGTCGTAAACGTGAAACCGGGTCTTTTTCAAGGCGTCCCGGGCGTTTGCCGCCTCGCTGGTCTGGTATCCCGCCGCCTTCATGTCGGCAACGATCTTTTCCCGCACCGACCCGTCGGCTTCACAGATCAGAGCGGTTTGCGCCCCCTCCTCGACGAAGTCGAAGGGCATATCCGAGGCGTTGTAATCCGCCGCTGCTACGTCTTTGGCCAAAGTCTTCTGCTCTTCCATTGGTTTCGTCCGTCCCCCTTAAGAAAATATCGAGAGTTTAGATAAATGCCCCCGCCTGCCAGGATCTTGTCCTGGTTGTTCGCCGGCGATATGCGCTGCGTCGTGATTACGGCCATTTAGGTTTCTGCTTTCCGTAGTCCTTGTCGATGGCAAGCTTGCCAAGTTCCGTGGTCGCCTCGCCCTTGGTGCTCTTCACGGAATCGATGCCCCGGCCGACGATGCCCTTGTTGGAGGCATAGGCCCGGGCGGTTTCTTCGGTGATCAGGCCTTTCTCGTAAAGCTCCACTATGTAGTCGTCGAAGGTGATCATCCCGAAGGCCTTGCTGGCCTGGATGATTTCATAGAAGGTTTTTCCCTCCGATTCGCCGTGAAGGATGGTATCCTTGATCCGGAGATTGGAGCCCATGATCTCGAAGGCCGCCACCCGGCCGCCGCCGACCTTGGGCAGGAGGCGTTGGCAGACGATCCAGCGGACCGTATCGGCGAGGCGGATGCGAATCTGGGTTTCCTCCTCCGTGGAAAACATGCCGAGGATGCGGTTGATGGTCTGACCGGCGTCCACGGTATGGAGGGTGCTGACGACCAGATGGCCCGTTTCGGCGGCGGACAGGCCGATTTCCACCGTCTCCCGGTCCCGCATTTCCCCGACGAGAATGACCTTCGGGGCCTGGCGGAGCGCCGCCCGGAGACCACTGGCGAAGGTGTCGAAATCATTTCCCATTTCCCGCTGGTTGAAGGTCGCCTTCTTGTGGGGATGGGAAAATTCCACGGGGTCCTCCAGGGTGACGATGTGAACGGACTTGGTGTCGTTGATCTTGTCCAGGACGGCGGCCAGGGAGGTGGATTTCCCGCTTCCCGTGGCCCCGGTTACCAGGATGATCCCGTTCTTTTCCTCCGCCATCTTGTAGAAGGCCCCGGGGAGATTCAGATCCTCACAGGTGGGAATCCGGGTCTCCAGCTTACGAAGGACGATGGAGTAATTTCCTCGCTGGGAGAAGATGTTGACGCGGAAACGGGCCTTGCCGGGCAGTTCGTAGGACGAGTCGCAGGAGCCTTCGGCAATGAGGGTTTCCGTGAGGCGGCGGTCCTGATTGATCAGGTTCATGGCGAATATTTCCGATTGGAAGGGCGTCAGTTTATTAAGGGGCGGATCGAGTTCCACCCCGGTCAACTGTCCGGAAGCCTCGACCTGAAAAGGCTTGCCCACAGTGATGTTCAGATCCGATACATTGCCGTGGGAGTCGAGCATTTTTCCTAAAATGAAGTCGATTTCCTGTTTTCTCATCTCAAGCTTTCCTCCCTGATCGCTATTATTGGTGGATGGCTATAAAGTTCTATAGTTGCCTCGGCATCGGGAATCAAATCCTTCCCGTGAGCGCTGCCGGTAAATGCTTCCGGCGCTGCCCGTCTTTACGCGTCGGTGAAATCCGCCGGGGGCTTTTTCAGCAGCGGACGGAATTTAGTCTTGTCATTGGCCTTGGCGTAAGCCTCATCGGGGTCGATCCAGCCCTTGTTGACCAACTCGTAAATGGCGTCGTCAAGAAGCTGCATCCCATACTTCTTTCCCGTCTGGATCATGGAGGCGATCTGGAAGGTTTTGGCCTCCCGGATCAGGTTCCGGACGGCGGAGGTGGCGATGAGGATTTCGAGGGCGGCGAAACGGCCCTTCTTATCAATGCGTTTGAAGAGGACTTGGGCGACCACGGCGCGGAGACCGTCGGCGAGGGTGGAGCGGATCTGGGCCTGTTCGCTGGCGGGGAAGACCTCGATGACCCGGTCCACCGTCTTGGCGGCGGAGGTGGTATGGAGAGTGCCGAAGACGAGGTGACCCGTGGAGGCCGCTTCCACGGCCAGGCGGATGGTTTCCAGGTCCCGCATTTCGCCGACGAGGATGATGTCCGGGTCCTCGCGGAGGGCGCCGCGGAGGGCGGAGGAGAAGCTCTTGGTGTGGACCCCGACCTCCCGGTGATTCACGATGCACTGCTGGCTCTTGTGGACGAATTCGATGGGGTCTTCCACGGTGATGATGTGGTCCTTCCGGGTCCGGTTGGCCTGATCGATGATGGCCGCCAGGGTGGTGGATTTGCCGCTGCCGGTGGGGCCGGTGACGAGAACCAGCCCCCGGGGCAGGGAGGCCAGTTTGGAGACCACCGCGGGGAGCCCTAACTGCTCGGAGGTGAGGATGTTGCTGGGGATCTCTCTGAAGACGGCGGCGCAGCCCCACTTCTGCATGAAGAAATTGGCGCGGTAGCGGGCCAGGCCTGGAATTTCATAGGCGAAATCGACGTCTCCCGTCTCTTCGAACTGCTTGATTTTGTGCTCCGGGGCTATTTCGTAAAGCATGGCCTTGAGACCGTCGTTGTCCAGCAGGTCGTATTTGATCCGCTCGATTTCCCCCCGGATGCGGATCGCCGGCTGCTGCCCCGTGACGAGATGGAGGTCCGAGGCCCCCTGTTCGTTCATCAACTGGAAAAAGGCGTCGATTTTTGCCATGGTAACCCTCCCGTTAGTTTCGAGGGAGTATAGGAAAATGGACAGGGCTTGTCAAGATTCAAATAAAATTGACCTCTCGGCGAGGGGGAAGCCCGATTACGTCCCCAATGATTTGTCCCCAGGTTAAATTTGTTCTCCGCACAAGTAGTTGATATTACTTGGGCGACAAAAAATCCGCTGTTTTCAGCCTGTTTAGTCCAGAACAACTTTACCGTGGATTTGCCCCCTTGACAGCGACACGGGAAATCATATATGGAGGCAGTTCAGAAAAGCGGCGGCGGCAACGGCGCCCCGCCTACCGTGACAACAAGGGGATGTAGCTCAACTGGGAGAGCGCGGCGTTCGCAATGCCGAGATCAGGGGTTCGAGCCCCCTCATCTCCACCAAGACATAGTCCGAGGATGTCCGAGGACGTATTAAACCCGATGAAAATCATCGGGTTTTTTATTGTCGTTTGTCTCATGCTGTACTTTCTCGTCTTGCAACATCCTCCTTAGAGCAAAACATCTTCCCCGGGGTAGCAGCGATGCCCATTGAAAGCATAAGATCACCCGACCTTTTGAAGGAAAAATTGAAAAAGGGATTAACAGTTGGCGAGCATCAGGATGCAGCAGGTGCCATGCGGGTATGTTTGTGCATGATGAATTGCTTTTTCTGTCTTATTTTCGACCATCAGGGATTGAAAGACCTTAAGGCGATGGAAAAAATTGGTCGGGCTGCCCTCTTGCTCGTTAAGGCACGGGATGTCTTGGAGAACGATCTTTTCAATGCCGCACCCTACGAACAGCGAGTGACGGCGGAAATCAAAGATTGCTAAGGCGGGCCGGTTGAGAGCGCGGACCTGGACAGGGTGCGACAAATGTGGCGCATTTCGAATAAAACTGAATCGGCAATCAAAGACGAATGATTTTTCAGGAAGAAGAACGACTATGGGAATCAACGGCCTTTTCCAATGCCGATTTGATATAGGCGTTAAGCGTCACGCCTTCATTCATCGCATTGACGACAAGCCTCTCATGAAGCGCCGGTTCTATACGGATGTTGAAAGTTCCCTTGAAAGGCTTTTCCGGTTCGATGCCTTCCTCAGCGCACATATCAAGGTAATCGTCAACGCCAGTCTGGAAATCCTTCACCAGTTCATCGACGGTCTTTCCCTCATAGGCGATAATCGCTTTTTTCAGGCCAAGGACACGGCCATAAAAAAGCATCTCATCGGCGTCAAACTGCACGTTACCCGTAAACCCCTTATATTGCATAGAGTTTTTCATGGCCTAACCCCTGTGATCGTCAAAAAATCCCTTATGCTTTCAACGGTGCTTTTGGAAGCCACCTTTCCCGGATGCGGAGCATGAATATGGAGACTGTGACCTTGATACTTAAACCGCACCCGCGACCCGCGACCCGCTTTCATGGATGCTCCGATACTCACAATCAGGGATACAGCCGCAGTCCAGGAAATGTCAGCCCTTGTGGGCGTTTCAAAGATCAGGGCCAGGGTTTTCTTGTTCTTCGCGTTCATTTAAATCTTTATGGCACAAGTGGCGCCAGATTGCAAACCTGTTTTTAGTTGCAAAATTTTCTTTACATTAAAACAAAGCTGGTATTCTGATGGCGCTAAAACTCGAATACGGAAGGACGCCCGACAGATGTCTTGTTTTATGCCAAAAAATCAAAATTGGTCACGGAATCCGTCACCCGCAAGGGCCGGAAGGCTTTCTGTAAGCCTTAGCAATTCCAGGCCCTTTTTTTTCGCCAGAGGATTTTAAGTGGAGATTTGTCTTGCATGTTATCACTGGTGTCCCAACGTTGATTTTTGATGACACCGTAACATCATAAAATCTCTTCGTTTATAGCGTAAAATCTCATTTATCGATTTGAAAAATTTTTCTCGGATATGCCAATCTCCGCCATCACTGAAAAAGGAGATGGCGAATGAATTCCGGGAAAACGATCTTTGCCCAGTTAATGGACTTTGTCCCCGCATACGAGTTCCGAAAATGCGTCGATCGATACAACGGCAATCACAAAGTGATCAGCTTTTCCTGCTGGGACCAATATCTTTGCATGGCGTTTGCTCAGCTCACCTACCGGGAAAGCCTGAGAGATATTCAGGCCTGCCTGCGGGTAACCCCGTCCCGGCTTTATCATTTGGGCATCCGGGGGAAGGTGTCTCGCAATACCCTTGCCCATGCCAATCAGACCAGAGATTGGCGAATTTATGCCGATTTCGCTCAAATACTCATTGCCAGGGCCAGAAAACTTTATGTCGAAGATTCCTTTGGGGTCGAACTGGATCAAGCAGTTTACGCCTTGGACCCGACTACCATCGATCTCTGTCTGGCCCTTTTCCCATGTGCGGAATTTCGAAAACGGAAAGGTGCCGTAAAACTCCATACCCTCCTGGATCTGCACGGAAACATTCCTTCTGTGATCATCATAACAACAGGAAAGGTTCACGACGTCAATATCCTCGACAACCTGATCATCGAAACCGGCGCCATCTACGTTATGGATCGCGGCTATCTCGATTTTGCACGCCTCCACAAAATCCATCAAACCTCGGCATTATTTGTCATCAGGGCAAAGAAAAACTTCAGCCGAAAACGCCTCTACTCCATACCCGTCGACAAATCCACCGGGGTCCAATGCGATCAGATTGTTATCCTCAAGGGCTACTACGCCAAAAAGGATTATCCGTAAAAACTCCGCCGCATTCGGTACTTATATTCAAAGAACAAGAAAACTCTTGTGTTCCTGACCAACAATTTTACCCTGCCCGCTCTAACGATTGCCGATCTCTATCGCTGCCGCTGGCAGGTGGGTGTGTCCAGACAAGGACGCATAATCCAGTCGGTGAAAGTCCGACCAAGGCTAAAAGACTCAGGGCCTTGTAGCTTGGAAGGTGCCGTGGCGCGAAAGCAAGACGGTAAAGCCCTTCGACAACATTCTTTGAAAGGAGGATGCGCAACGTACCAGGTTGTAACGTACAGTAAACGCAGATGTAGCCTCGTTACACGCATTCCGGTGGCCGAGACGGTCGATAACGCGCGAAGGCAGCAAGAGATGGCGGTGATGAGTCATGTACGCTATCTCTCACCGGCGGGGTATCAGCGGCGACATGGTACGAAGGATTATGCGGAAACTGGAGAAGCCCTCGACGCCCGTCGAAGAAACCTCGATGAGGAGTTCCGGCCTATAACCTTGAGTGGGAAGTGGCGGGAATGGCGTCAGGGTGGCGGATCGGGTCGTAGTACTTATGATCTGTGCGCAGTAAAACGCACGGGGAGGGATGGACCCGGACCGGCAGATATTCCGTTTTGGCAAAACGAGGCAAGGGTGAAATGACAAAGGCACCCATCAGTTTGAAGGAGTTGCGCCGACGGATTTACCGAAAGGCGAAGCCTGAGAAAGAGATCGTTTTTGGGGGATCTTCGTGCATGTGACGAAGATCGAAGTACTTGCGGAGGCATACCGTTTGGCAAAGAGGAATGGCGGCGCCCCTGGTATCGACGGGCTAACCTTCGAAGACGTCGATGCGTTGGGTGTGGAGACATTCCTCCAGTCCATCCGAGATGACCTTATTGCAGGAAATTACAAACCGCAAGCGAATCGTTTTGTAGAAATACCCAAAGGGGACGGCAAGACCCGCACCCTTCAGATTCCGAGTATCCGTGATCGCGTGGTACAAGGGGCGCTGAAGTGGGTTCTCGAAGCTATCTTCGAGGCGGATTTCTGTCCGAACTCATACGGATTTCGACCGAAGCGATC
>Ga0116156_10005412_pt1 | contig 10597 bp, 13 predicted proteins | sample AD_UKC045_MetaG_FD_89891 | JGI IMG/M metagenome (GOLD analysis project Ga0116156, IMG submission 89891) | Active sludge microbial communities of municipal wastewater-treating anaerobic digesters from USA - AD_UKC045_MetaG | ecosystem: Engineered > Bioreactor > Anaerobic > Digestate | place: USA... | reverse complement strand
CATCGCGCATAATAGCTGCATATTGCTGCTTAAACGTTGTATCATTTCCATCTACGACCACTAAACCATATGCACCAAATAAGGCATTTACTAAATAGCGTGCTGCATGTGTTAGCGTTGGTTGTGCATATGCTTTCTGAAAAATTTCAATCAATTGATTTGCAAATTCACTTTCGCCTAAAATAGTTTTAATTTCTTCAATTAATGGTGAGATACTATTTGTTGAATATTCACCGGTGGCACCGCCTTGCTTATCTTGCCACTCTATCTTTTTACTGTATAAATAGATGTGGTTGATTTCTTCAAAATCGTGGTCTTCACTTCCCAACCAATAAACTGGCACGAAATTATAATTTGGAAATTTTGTTTTTAGTTGATTACACGTAGAAATCGTTTGTGCAATTTTGTAAATATAATAAAGTGGTCCGCCGAAAACATTCAACTGATGTGCCGTAACGACGCAAAAAGTCGTCGGGTTTTCAAGTGATTTTATATTTTCAGAAACGTGTGCAGGAACTTCAAGACCAGCATATTGTTTCTTGATCGTTTGAACTAAAACCTTTCTGTCAATAATTTCTTTTTGTTTTTCGGTAATTACACTTTCAATAGCATCAATACTAACTTCATAATTATAAAATGGTTTTACATTTTCATTTTTAGAAAGATAATCCAATATAAGTTTAGAAAACAGATTGGTTTGTGAGAAAGGAATTTGAGTAACAGTCATTGGTTTTTAGTCATTAGATGCTGAGATAATACTATTGACCATTGTCTATTGACTAATGACCATTTCTCCATATAAATCAAAATCAGTTGCGTCATTTATTTTAACCATACAGAAATCACCGATTCTACAGAAATATTTTTTAGCATCAATCAGTACTTCGTTGTCCACTTCCGGTGAATCAAATTCAGTACGTCCAACAAAATAGCCACTTTCTTTTCTGTCGATTAAAACCTTAAACTCCTTTCCTATTTTCTCTTCATTTTTCTGAAAAGAAATTTCCTGTTGAATTTGCATTAACCTGCTGGCGCGTTCTTCTTTAGTGTCTGTATCAATATCATCTTCAAAATCGTGTGCTGCCGTATCATCTTCATGCGAATATTGAAAAACACCTAAGCGTTCAAATTCCATTTCCTGAACAAAGTCGCACATATCCTGAAAGTCTTCTTCCGTTTCACCAGGAAATCCAACCAACATTGTAGTTCTGATGGCAATACCAGGAATCTTAGCACGAATTTGCTGAATTAATTCGCGTGTTTCTGCCTGTGTAATTTGACGCTGCATACGCTTCAGGATATTGTCATTTGCGTGCTGCAATGGCAAATCCAGATAGTTACATACTTTTTCGCAATCGCGTATAGCATCTAAAATATCTAACGGAAATTTACTTGGATAAGCATAATGCAAGCGAATCCATTCAATACCGTCAACTTCATTCAACTGGTATAATAATTTTGAAAGTGCACGTTCTTTGTAAATATCTAAACCATAGTATGTCAACTCTTGCGCAATCAACATAATTTCTTTGACACCTTGTTTTGCTAAATTCCTGGCTTCTGCAACAATCTCTTCTATGGTTTTAGAAACGTGTTTACCGCGCATTAACGGAATGGCACAGAATGTACAAGTACGGTTACAGCCTTCTGAAATTTTTAAATACGCATAATGTTGTGGCGTTGTCAGAAAACGTTCGCCAATTAATTCATGTTTATAATCTGCTTTTAATTTTTCAAGTAACTGCGGTAATTCCAGCGTACCGAAATAGGCATCTACTTGTGGAATTTCCACTTCTAAATCGTCTTTGTAGCGTTGCGACAAACAACCGGTAACATATAATTTATCAATCTTGCCTTTTTCTTTTTGTTTTGCGTAAGATAAAATGGTATTGATAGATTCTTCTTTGGCTCTGTCGATAAAACCACAGGTATTTACAATAATGATGTTGGCGTCTTTTTTTTCAGACTGATGTTCTACATCAAAATCGTTGTATTTTAATTGTGATACCAACACTTCAGAGTCTACTAAATTTTTAGAGCAGCCTAAAGTGATGACATTGTATTTATCTTTTGTATGTGATTTTGTTTTCAAGTTTATTTTGTTAATGCTGATTTATATAAATCTTCAAATTCCTGCAAAGTTAACAAGGAAACCACAGGAAATTCAATAGTTTTTAGAATATTAAAATGATTATCGTTTGAAACTAAAAAATGTGCATTTGATGCAACTGCACAGTCTATAAATTTATTATCTTCTTTATCCAGATCAATTAATTGAAAATTAAAATGAGTTACTGTTTGAATTGTAGTAGGTAATAATAAAATCAACTCTATTACGTTCTCAGCAATAGTAACTGTTGTTTTTCTTTCTAAAATTTCTCTATATTCTAACAAAATTTCATTTGTAATACATAAAGAAATTCTCTCTGAAATAATTGCATCAAAAATCCATCGATGAGCAGAAATTTTACCTATAATTGATATTAAAATATTCGTATCAATTACCAGTTTTAACTCTGTTGTGTTCATGTGTCCAATCAATCAAATCTTGTTGTGTAATATTATTTTCTTCAATAAATTTATCCATTTCTTTTGTTGCTTCTTCAGCAAAAAAATTAGCTAACATACTTTTAATCTTTAATAATTTTTCATCAGAAATGTTAGTTGAATAAATTTTCAACAATTCAAGCTGTAGATTTGATAATTGATTTGGCGCTGACATGCTTCAAAATTAACAAAAAAAAATGATTTTCGCTTTAAAATCAATACTTTAACAGCCATTTCACCGTTTCGTTGGCATCTGCAATGGACCAAGAATGTGGTTGTTTCATATTCATCAGCTTTCTGATGCCTTTATTTTGAGTTAAAATAAGTTGTGCCTGCTGATTACCATTTTTAGTCAGCTCATTTATAAAACTAACATTATCTGTTATATTTAAATCATAAGCATTCCATCGCTTTTCAAGCATTGCCCACTTAAAATCCGGTTCGCAATAAATTGTAATTGGTGTATTTTCAAACAGGCGTACACCAAATTTGTTTTTGTCATCGTAACAATAAGGTGACAAATGCACATAGTTTTCATAGGCTGTACTTAAATCACCTTGAAAAAAAGTACGCATTTTATCCAGCATCATTTTATACAAAGGTTTGTTGGTATTATAAAATTTTGCGGTATCATTCATCCAATTGTCATATACTTTATACAAGCGCAAAAAATCTAATGGCGGATCGATGGCAAACACCGCTTTAGGTTTTAGTTTGATATCGTAGGTATTACAATGCTGTACATATTTTACGACGCCGGAACCACCGAGTGAAAAACCACCTAAATAATAGGCATCATCAGGAATTCCATAGCGCAACAACAAAATCGGAATCATGCTGTCTAAATACGTTTGTGCATTACCATCAATTTGAAAAGAAGCGGAACCTTCGTTATTGGACAAGATTACCGTTAATATTCCATTGATAGCTGCAATGGTTGGAATATTCGTTTCACGCTCTGCGAGCATAGGCGATTCACCGAAAGCAGGCAATAAAATCAGCAGTTTTTTGGCCGGTGCGTTGGGTCTGTAAACTACTGCAAAATTTTTAGTACTGTCTTCTTTATCAAAATAATCTACCGTACGGAAATAAGTTGCAGATTTTTGTGCAACTAAATTTACACTTATGACCTGCAATAAAAAAAACAGTATAAATATCTTCATTAAAGTATTCTAATCAATAACTCAAATATAGTTATTAATTATCGCCATCAATAATAGACTTTATCATTCTAAAGAATTTTTTACCTTCTTCAGCTTGTGCTTTTGGTATTTTTACCTCAAGTGGTGCACTATAAGGAATATTATTAAAATACTTTGTATTGCCTTCTATTCCAATTTTAATATCTGCGTCCATATCTAGAGTACCAGCTGTTTCAAAAGATATGTATTTTAAGCTTTTAAGTGGAAAATATTTATATTCTTTTTTAGAACCGGTAAAACCTTGAACATCAATAGAAAAAATGCCTTTATTCGTTATGATCAATTCGTCTCTAAAAAATTTAAATGCAGCTATAATACTTTCATTTTCAGATAAAAAAGGTTTAACCAAATCTGATTGGCTGTTTAAATCGGCATGTCCTGCAAGTTTACTAAATAATCCCATATGATTTTTTTACACAAATATAAATAATAAATTTAATCCTAAGAGAATTCAGTATGAAATAAACTTGAGGTGCCAACTTGGCACCTCAAGTTATCAAACTCTTCTTTTGTTAATTGAAACATAAAATCTTCTGGAAATCTTTCAATATTTCTATTAACTTGACGTTTTAAATTTTTAGTTTCTGTCTCATAAAGTGCTGCTAAATCATAGTCGAGCATTACTTTTACATCTCTAAACGTGTGAATTTTGGTGTTTATCAATTCAACTTGCATGTGTATATCATTTGTCTATAGAGAGACAAAACCTATACAAATTCCATAAATTTATAGAAAAATATTTTTAAGGTGACAAATTGAAACCTTAGAACTACTCAAACAAGGTCTCAATAAATGCCTGACGATTGAATACTTGCAGTTGTTCCATCTTTTCGCCTAAACCTATATATTTTATTGGTATTTTGAACTCATCTGCAATACTTAACACTACACCGCCTTTTGCCGTACCGTCTAATTTGGTTAATGCCAATGCAGTTACTTGAGTTGCAGCAGAAAAATGCTTGGCTTATTCCAATGCATTTTGTCCTGTAGATGCATCTAAGACCAATAATACTTCATGTGGTGCGTCCGGAATGACTTTCGACATCACTTTTTTGATTTTGGAAAGCTCATCCATTAAGCCTTGTTTGTTGTGCAAACGACCTGCAGTGTCTAAAATGACCACGTCGACGCCTTTTGCCACACCACTTTGAACAGTATCAAATGCCACAGCTGCCGGATCTGAGCCCATTGCCTGTTTTACAATTTGCACACCAACGCGCTCGCTCCAAAGGTTCAATTGTTCTACTGCAGCTGCGCGAAAGGTATCACCTGCACCTAACAGTACTTCTTTTCCTGCTTTTTTCAATTGATACGCTAATTTTCCAATAGTAGTGGTTTTACCGACTCCGTTTACGCCAACTACCATAATCACGTATGGTTTTTTATCTGTGTTCGGTATAAAATCAGTTAAATCTTTCGTATTATTTTCGGCTAAGATATTGCCAATCTCATCTTTCAATATCTGATTTAACTCATTTGCATTCAGATACTTATCTTTTGCCACACGTGCTTCTAATCTATCAATAATTTTTATAGTGGTAGGTAAACCAACATCAGACGAAATGAGAATTTCTTCCAATTCATCTAAAAATGCAATATCAATGGTGGATTTACCGGCAACTGCTTTAGATATTTTGGAAAAAAATCCTTGTTTGGTCTTTTCCAATCCTTCATTCAGGTGTTTTTCGTCCGCTGCAATTTCATCTGCAGGTTTAGTTTTACCGAATATTTTATCAAAAATTCCCACGTTTATCTTTTTTAGTTTAGCTAACTTTTCTAAAGTTTTGGAACTTTAGAAAAGTTTAAAGAAATCAAATATAAACAAAAAAGCCTCTCAATTCAGAGAAGCTATATATTCTGTTTGTAATCAATCCATTACATACTTTTTACAGTGTCCTGTAATAAGTCTTTGTGTACTACTTTTTCACGAGTAGAATATGCACCAGATTTATCAGAGCGAACGAACTTGATGATTTTTACCATATTTTTGGATTCACCAACGTTTTTACCTCTATCTACTTTCGCGTTTTTGGATACTTTTGCCATGACTTATTATTTTATTTCTTTGTGAACAGTTACTTTTTTCATAATCGGGTTGAATTTTTTCAACTCGATTCTTTCAGGTGTATTTTTTCTGTTTTTAGTAGTAATGTAGCGAGAAACACCAGCTAAACCGGATGTTTTGTGTTCAGTACATTCTAATATTACCTGAATTCTATTGCCTTTCTTCTTTGCCATTGTTGCTGAATTTTAGAAACCTAATTGAATTTCACCTTTTTTCTGTAATTCTTTTAAGTACGTGTAAATACCTTTTTTGTTGATTGTTCTGATAGCTGAAGTAGATACTTTCAACTCAATCCATCTGTCTAATTCAGGAATAAAAAAAGTCTTTTTCTGTAAGTTTGGATAGAATTTTCTCTTCGTTTTGATATTAGAGTGAGAAACGCTATTTCCTGACATTGGACCTTTACCTGTTAAATCACAAAACCTTGCCATAATTTTTTCTTTTAAGAGGTGCAAATATCGGAAAATTTTTCATCTTTTCCAAATAGCTTACACACAATTGTTTACAAACCAAAAAAAACAAAATTTAGTGAACCTGAAGGGAGTCGAACCCCTAACCTTCGCATCCGTAGTGCGATGCTCTATCCAGTTAAGCTACAGGTCCAGCTAAATTTGGAGTGCAAAGATAGTATTTAATTTGTGAAATTGAAAATAATGCGATTTGAAAATGATGTTATGAGATAATTAACAATCGCATTTTTCAACTTAGACAATGGTCAATGGTCAATAATAAATAGATAATAGAAGATCAGTAAATTGCAAAAGATATTTATTAATGACTGATTATCAATCCATCTTTCATTACAAATTTTTTATCGGCTTTGTCGGCTAACAGGTCGTTGTGCGTTACAATAATGAACGTCTGGTTAAATTCTTTCTTTAAATCAAAGAATAATTGATGCAGTTCCTCGCTCCTTTCCGTATCCAGATTGCCGGTTGGCTCATCTGCTAAAATAACCAAAGGCTGATTCATGAGTGCACGTGCCACGGAGACGCGTTGCTGCTCACCACCGGAAAGTTCGTTCGGTTTATGGTTCAATCGGTCTTTTAATCCTAAAAAATCGAGCAACTCTTTAGCTCTTTTCTTCGTTTCTGCTTCATTCTTTTTAGCAATAAATGCAGGAATACTCACATTTTCTATTGCAGTAAATTCCGGCAATAAATGATGAAACTGAAAAACGAAACCTAAATACTGATTTCTGAAATCGGAAAGTTCATTGTCTTTTAAGGATGAAATTTGTTGATTATTGATGTTAACAGTGCCACTGTCAGCTTTATCCAGTGTTCCTATAATATGCAATAAGGTAGATTTACCAGCACCGGATGGACCAACAATACAAACCAAATCGCCTTTAGTGATTTCCAGCGAAACGCCTTTCAGTACTTGTAGTTGCTCATAGGATTTATGAATATTGGCACAAGAAATCATTGTTGAATAAGTTAATCGTTATGTGTTAAACGTTATTAGAAAACAGAAGAAATATCATTATAATTATAAAACTATATAACTGGTATGTTATAACAATTGGCTTTTAATTCAGATTGCATTTTATACAATAAATCCAGGCACGTTGATTTATTTCTGACTTAATTTTTTGCAAGCTATTTTCGACATCTTCATTCTCCACAAGCACTGTTGTGCGAAATAAACCATTCGCATCTTCTTTGGCTACATTTACGATATATCCTTTTGCTTCAGCTTCCGCTTTTAGTTTATTGGCACGTATTTCATCGAAAAATGCACCTATTACAATGTATGATTTATTTTTAGAAACCGATTTAACAGAAGCCACAACTACTTCTTTTAAAATTTGAGGCGAAGAAGTATTGATTGGTGATTGCTCTGTTGCTGCCGGAATAACTTCCTGTATATTGCCTTCAGACTTTATTGTAGAAAAAGCAGGCAACAGAGACGATTGATTCTGATAGGTTTGATTCATAAAAAGAGAAGCACCTAAAAATGAAACGGCTAAGATTGCTGTGAACCAATAAGCAGCCTTAGAAGCAGCTTGTTTGGTGGTGACAGCATCTTCCATGCGTTCCGGATGCAATATGCGTTGATACGTTTCTTTAATATCCGCTTCGGCATCTTTAAGTCGTTGAATAGGCTGAATCTGCATGGCAGACAGTCCGAAACTATCTAACAAATAATTTTTGGAGTAATACGGCTGAAATTGAATCTTATTTTCCGCATCAAGCGAAAATCTACCAATTTCCTTTAAAATCAAACTCTTATTATGCGCTAATGAATCGTTACATTGTTTGGCAAATGAAGTTACTTCCATTTCTGCATCGTGATAAGAAACCGCAAATTTGTGAGCCACTGCATTAATCAATAAACCGTCATTATTTTGCAAAGAACGATTAAATGCAATAATTTTAGATGGTGGAAAAATCTTATTTTCCATCAACCGAATTTCAGAAGGATTATAATTTCCAATAAAAGCGCCGAAATTTGGAATAATAACGCAGTTGTTTTTAAGTAATAATTGTTGAATCAGCTCTACCATCGAAGCAAAGTTAAAAATTTTGAGCAATTATTCTTGAATTTTCTTGCTTATAACTTTCAATTAAAGTCACTAACTGAATTTAAAAAGGTTTCTCGCTTTGCTCGAAATGACAAATTGGTATTAAAAACTCAACTTGACGCCGCCAATAACCTGAAAGGTATAGGTTGGATAGCGATAGAAACGTTGCCATTTCTGAAAACCCAAATTATTTAAATCTACGAAAATGCCAATATTTTTGGTAATGAAATAATTAGCCGATAAGTTCACATCAACTAATCCTTTAATTGGAATTATCGTTTTTGCATCCGGAATAAAGCCACCTAAATCATTTTGAATAGCGTTCACTTTGCTTTGTCCGGTGATATCCATGTTGACATACAATTTTTCTTTCCAGTTGTAGAAAGCTGAGAATCCAGCTTTAAACGAAGGCAAATAAGATAATTCAACTGCCGTATTCTTATTGTAGATAAAATAATCAAACCATGCTTTTGCACCAAACTGATTTCCTTTGTTGTAAGACAACCCGATGTGTGGATTCCACGATTTCAGGTTGGCAACACTTTGCACACCAAAGCTGATCTCTTCGCTGGAAGTTGGCAAGAATACATTATTGACAAATTGTGCATTCGTTCTAGATACTAGTTGACTAAATCTAACATCATAACCGAAACCTTTTACACTTCCTCGTAAACCTGCTATGGTTCGAACCTCATCAATTGAATTATTGTAATTATCAGAAACTATAAATGGATTTTCTAATGATAAATTATTCAAGCTGTTAATTTTCACTTGTGTTTTCCATTCATTATACATCACTAAATAATCTTTATAAATCTGTAGTTGATTTTCAATTTCAGGTAAGATGTAAAACGTTCTGTTGGTAACAATCAAATTTGGACCTGCTTTGAGCTGCCAGATTTTAAATTTAATTTTTCCGTAAGGAATTGCCTGTACTGTAAGATGATTCTGATTATTTAAGAATGCAAAAAACGTGGTATCCTGGTAATTGTCTTTATAAGAAACATTCGTCACATTCAACTTTGCACCCAACCAATAGTTCTTTTTGAAATTATAACCAGCTTCTGCATTTACACCAATCGTTAATTCTTTTGGTTTATGAAAAACATTTTTATTGATAACTGAAGTAAAATTCACTTCACCGTTATAATAGTAATCTGACTCTTCAATGCCACGTAATTTTATGGCACCGCCAAAACGATTAAAGTTTGTTTTCAGCGAATCTCTATTCGTGATGACATCTGAAAAACCATAAAAATTATGCTGGTTTAATCGATAAAACAACTCTGCACCAATGGATGCTTTTTTCTTTATAAAATACTCACCAAATCCTTTGATTTTAAAATCTGTGTAATTCTGATATTCCTTTTTATTTTTAAAGGTCATGATAAAATCAGCATCCAGTCCGGCGCGATATTTTGTTTGAATCGGATTGGTGATGACAATTTTTGCCAATGGTGTTAACGGATATCCGAAACCTATTTTAGCATAAAAGAACTGATTTTTTTCAGGCTTTTTTCCTGCTGACTTCATAGGTCTGATGTCTTCCGGTCCGTAAGTTATTTTTCCTTTTGCATCAGTGTATGTATAGGTTTGCGGATCCGGTTTTGTTTTTACAATATTCGGCAAACTGGGACCAAACGGCACTTTATTCGACGATATCAGAATGGGTTCATACGCTTTTACGATATCCACTTCATCTAACTGCGGTAAGGTATCTACGTTAGTTTGTGCAATGGCAGACAACGAAAATATTGTGCTGAATATGATAAGTATATTTTTTGATCTGTTCATGTTCTTTCTTTTATAATTTCTTACTGTTATTAAAACAACTATCCTAAAATTTAAGACTAATTACCGGCAATTTATTTATCGTTATCAAATTGCATTTGTAATCCGTTGTCCTGTTGTTTTAATCTTGAATTATCCATTTCGCTGGCAAGAATTGCATCCAGTTTTTGCTGTGCTTCCGCTTTCACATCATCATCCTGAGAATAGTTATCCAGTAAACTTTGCAAAGTGGCTTTTGCCTGTAATAATTTATTATCATCTTTATAAATATCACTCAGTAAAATAAACGTTTTACCAAGGTAGTATTCATAAGATGGAAACTTATCTAAATATTCATTACAATCTTTTTCAGCTTGTTTTTTATTTCCTTTCAGGTAATAAATTTTAGCCACTGTATATTTTGATTCAGCAGCTTGCTCATTGTTGGCATTTTTAACAACAAACTCCAGTTCTTTCACTGATTTG